>Ga0157372_10005953_pt1 | contig 12963 bp, 8 predicted proteins | sample C55metaG_FD_115307 | JGI IMG/M metagenome (GOLD analysis project Ga0157372, IMG submission 115307) | Corn rhizosphere microbial communities from Kellogg Biological Station, Michigan, USA - C5-5 metaG | ecosystem: Host-associated > Plants > Roots > Rhizosphere > Soil | place: USA: Michigan... | reverse complement strand
CGCCCACAGCGATGGCTTCATCCACCGAACGCGGCGGTCGCTCGCCCAGCATCATCACACCTTTTGCGATGCGCGCGAATTCGGTGATCAGGGCTTCCAGGCCGGCGATCGCCTCGCCCTGTTTCTCTTTTTGCAAGAGTCCGCAACAGGCTTCGCGATGCTTGACGGATAGTCGTTCCAGATTCGCGTCCAAATCGGCCTGATCGCCGGCCTCGGCTTTGCGTAGCGAATCGAGCAGCAGATCGGTGACCTTGGACATCGCGGAAACCACTACGACCACCGGACGTTTGGCCCGCTGCTCGGCGGTCAGCCGGGCGGCGACCGCGATTCGGTCGGCTGAACCCATGCTGGTTCCGCCAAATTTCATTACCAGAAGATTACTCACGCCTGTATTTTGTGATCCTTCCCATTGGAGGTGCGCGCACGCACCAGTTTCAGCACCGCTTCCTCGGCCTGATCGAGCGTCAGATGCGTGGTGTCCAGGTATTCCGCGTCGGGAGCCTGGGTGAGCGGAGCTTCCATGCGACTGCGATCGCGCGCATCGCGGGCGGCCAGCTCGCGGGCCACGTCTTCGACGGTGGTACCCAGTTCCGCGGCCCGCCGTTCGGCACGTTTCTCGGGTTGGGCGTCGAGGAAGATTTTCACCCGGGCGTCGGGGAAAACCACGGTGCCGATATCCCTGCCCTCCATCACAGCCGGACCGGCGGAGCCAATACGGCGCTGTTCTTCGCGCATCGCTCGGCGAACCCCAGGGCAGGCTGCCACCTGGGAAGCGGCCTCGCTCACTCGAGGCTCTCGAATCTCCGTTGTTACGTCCTCGCCATTGAGGAGCACGCGGTCGTTGGGAAGCTCGATGCGGGCTTCCCTCGCAAGCTGTTCCAGGCGATGTAGATCGTCCAGAGGAATGCCCAGGCGCAGAGCCCACAGGGCGACCGCGCGGTACATCGCGCCGGAGTCGATATAGGTGAACCCCAGGCGCCGCGCCACCGCACGCGCTACAGTGCTCTTTCCGGACCCCCCGGGACCGTCAATGGCGATAATCAAACTGTTCTGCAAGGGTTTGACTTTTCAGTATTTCACAGTCTACCGGCGGCCAGGCACACCACTTGAACGTGGTGTTCCCGAATGGCAGTGGCCGGAAAGGGGCCTATCTTCTTGACTTACTTTCGGTAACCTAAACCACGGGAAGCACGCCGTTTCTATATCTGTGACCCTGCCATATTACCAGTACGTTACTCCTGTCTGGGCAGTATACTGAAGGCTGCGTGAAATCTACCCGTTTACACCCCTCGAGACTGCTGGCAGGCCTGTTGGCCGCCATTCTACTATGCATCTGCCTGGCCAGCTGCGGAGCCTCGCCCGACGTGGCCGGAGACGGCGGCAAGGGTGGCAAAGGTAAGGGCAAAGGCAAGAACGCCGCCAATGCCGGACCGGTTCCGGTGGAAGTGGCTGAGGCCGCATTGAAGAGCGTTCCGGTCGACATTACCGTGGTCGGTAACGTAGAGGCGTATTCCGTGGTGACCGTTCGGGCTCAAACCGGCGGCATGCTGAACGAGGTCCGTTTCGCAGAAGGCGACTACGTCAAAAAAGGCGATCTGCTGTTTGTCATCGATCCCAAGCCGCTGGAAGGCCAGATGAATTCGGCCAAGGCCAACATGCAGAAGAGCACCGCGCTTTTGAAGCAGGCGCAAGCGCAACTGGCGCGGGATACGGCCAGCGCGAATTACGCCCGGGACCAGGCGGAGCGCTATCAAAAAGGCGTGACTGAAGGGGTTTTCGCCAAAGAGCAAGGCGAGCAACTGAAGAGCGCGGCAGCCGCGCTGATGCAGGTTCTGGAAGCCGACCGCGCCTCGATTAGCAGCGCCGAAGCTCAGATCGCTGCGGACCAGTCCGCCATCAACAACCTGAACATTCAAATCGGCTACACCACGGTGGAAGCGCAACTTGAAGGCCGCACGGGAAACATTCTGCAGAAGGCCGGCAACATCGTCACGGCCAACACTACGGACCTGGCCACCATCTATCAGGTGGAACCGATCTACGTGACCTTTGCCGTTCCGGAAGCCCGTCTGGGTGACATCAAACGCTATTCCGAAGCCAACAAGCTGGCGGTAACGGCGCGTGCGCAAGATGGCAGCGGGGGCGTCGAAACCGGACAGCTGACCTTTATCGACAACACAGTGGACACTTCCACCGGCACCATCAAGCTGAAGGGAACCTTCCCCAACAAGCAACACAAGCTGTGGCCCGGACAGTTCGTAAACGTCGGGCTGCGGCTGACCACGCGCAACAACGCCGTCGTGGTTCCCAATCAAGCCGTCCAAACGGGTCAGGACGGCACGTACGTCTACGTGGTGGGAGAAGATCGCGCCGTGTCCGTGCGCCCGGTGAAGACCGGCCCGCGCATCGATCAGGACATGGTGATCGATGATGGATTAAAAGGCGGGGAAACCGTAGTAACGGAAGGCCAACTGCGTCTTCAACCGGGATCCAAAGTGCAGGTCCGGGGTCAACAGACCGGAGAAGGCCGTCCGCGATCGTCGCCCTAAACTAGACAGTCCAGGGAGAGCGTGTGAACTTCTCAGAAGGTTTCATCCGGCGGCCCATCGCCACCAGCCTGCTGATGGCGGCCATCGCCTTGTTCGGCGTGGTAGCGTACCGCAGCCTGCCTGTCAGCGACATGCCCAACGTGGACATGCCGGTGATACAGGTGCAGGCCAACCTGCCGGGCGCGGATCCGGGAACCATGGCTTCCTCAGTGGCCACGGTGCTGGAGCGCCAGTTCACCACCATCGCCGGCGTGGACCAGATGAAGTCCGGCAGCCAGGCCGGTAACACTCAAATCCAGCTCCAGTTCGATATCAACCGCGACATCGACGGGGCGTCCGTGGATGTACAAACCGCGATTGCAGAAGCGCTTCCGCTGCTGCCGCCGGGCATGCCGTCGCCGCCGTCGTTCAAGAAAAACAATCCCAACAGCGATCCGATTGTGCAGTTGTACATGACTTCGCCCACGCTCTCGTTGTGGGAGCTGGACGACTACGCGGAAAACACGATTGCTCCCCGCATCGCCATGATGAGCGGGGTTTCCCAGGTGCAAGTGCAGGGCGCCGCCAAGTATGCCGTGCGCGTGCAGCTGGATCCGGACAAGCTGGTGGCCAAGAAGGTCGGCATCAACGAAGTGGCCGACGCGATCGGGGCCTGGAATTCAAATTCTCCCACCGGCACGCTCAACGGACCCCGCCAGGCTTACAACGTCAAGACCAACGGCGACTTGAGCAACGCCAAGGAATTCGGCCAGGTGGCGGTAGCGTGGCGCAACGGATCTCCCATCCGGCTGAATGAAGTCGCCAACGTAATCGATAGCGTCGAAAACGAGCTGAATGCCTCCTGGGTCTATAGCGGCGGCAATGTCTCGCGCGCGATACGCCTGGAAGTGCAAAAGCAGCCCGGCGCGAATACCATTGAGGTCGCCGACCGCGTGAAGGCCTTGCTGCCGGCGTTCGAGAAGCAACTTCCGGAATCAGTGACCATCGGGCTGCGCGGCGATCGGTCGAGGTCCATCCGCGAGGCCTTCATCGACATGCAACGCACCATGGCCATCACGCTCTTGTTGGTGGTGGTGGTGATTTTCCTGTTCCTGCGCAGCGGACGGGCCACCATCATCCCGGCCCTGGCGCTGCCCTTTTCCCTGCTGGGAACTCTGGCGGTGATGGCTCTGCTGGGCTACAGCCTGAACACGCTGTCGATGATGGCGCTGATTCTTTCGGTCTGCTTCGTAGTGGACGACGCCATCGTGATGCTGGAAAACGTGGTGAGGCACATCGAACGCGGCCTGACACCGATGCAGGCAGCCTTGCTGGGATCGAAAGAAATTGCGTTTACCATCCTCTCGATGACGTTGTCGCTGGCGGCCGTGTTCATTCCGCTGCTGTTCATGGGCGGAATCCTGGGCCGCATGCTGCGCGAGTTCGCGGTAACCATCTGCGCGGCCATTCTAGTGTCCGGCCTGGTGTCGATTACGCTGACCCCCATGCTTGCCAGCAAGTTGCTCCGCAGCAAGAACGAAGACCAAAAGCGTGGGCACGGCCACATCTATTGGGCCATGGAGAAAGTCTTCCAGGGGATGTATCGCTTCTATGAGTGGTCCCTGGGGGGCGTCCTGAAGCATCGCACGGCAATGGGAATGCTATTCCTGGCGACGCTGGCAGGCACGTATTACCTCTATACGAAAGTTCCCACGGGACTGGCCCCCGAGGGGAACGACGATTTTCTCTACGTCAACATGGAGACAGCCCAGGGCACCTCATTCTACAAACTGGTGGAGTACCAGCGCACTGTGGCCGAAGTGGTCCGTCAGGAACCCAACATCGAAACGTTCATGACGCAGGTGGGCGGCGGTAACAACGGACGGCAGAGCAACTTCCAAGTGCTGCTGAAGCCGCGCCGGCAACGGACATCAACCGCATCCCAGATCGCTCAGCGGCTGCGGGCGAAGATGCAGAACTTCCCGGGAGTGCGCGTGAATGTAAACGTGCAGCCGTCTTTGCGGCTGCCGGGTATCAACAACCAGTGGAGCAACCAGCGGGCGAACTACGAATTCGCGCTCCAGGGCCCCGATATCGACGAACTCTACGTGCAAGCGGCGAAGATGGAAGAGGCCATCCTGACCGTTCCCGAGGTGCAGGATGTGGGCACAGACCTGGCGTTCCGCAACCCGCGCATCAATATCGAAGTGGACCGCGAGCGCGCCGCACTGTACGGCCTGAACCCCAACGACATTCAGAATGCGCTGTATGGCGCTTATGGTCCGCGCATCGCTTCTACTATTTATTCGCCCAAGGCGCAATATCGCGTGGTGATGGAGGTGGAGCCCAAATACCAGGCCTTCGCCGACTACCTGTCCAAGATCTATTTCAAGACCAACACGGGCGCCCTGGTTCCTCTGGATTCGCTGGCCAGAACCAAGCAAGACGTGGGACCGCAGAGCATTAACCACGTAGGACAACTGCCTTCGGTAACGGTTTCCTTCAACCTGAAGCCTGGAATCTCCCTGGGCGACGTGGTCGGCAAGCTGGACGACCTGGCCAAGAAAACCTTGCCGGGCACGATTTCCGCGAAATTCAGTGGGAATGCACAGGCGTTTCAGGACTCGGTCAAGGACATGGGAGTCCTGTTCCTGGTGGCCGTACTGGTGGTTTACATCGTGCTGGGCGCGCTGTATGAGAGCTACATCCATCCGCTGACGATCCTTTCCGGATTGCCTTCGGCGTGCCTGGGTGCGCTTTTGACGCTGTATCTGACCGGCTCCGAGCTGAACATGTATTCGTTCGTAGGGATGATCATGCTGGCGGGCATCGTAAAGAAGAACGCCATCATGCAGGTGGACTTCGCGCTGGCTGAAGAGCGTCTGGGCGCGACTCCGCTGGAGGCCATCTACCGCGGCTGCCTGATCCGTTTCCGCCCGATCATGATGACCACAGCCGCTGCCATTCTGGGATCGCTTCCGGTAGCTTTAGGTTGGGGCTCGGGTGGAGAAACACGGCGTCCGATCGGATTGACCGTTTTAGGCGGCATTGTGGTCTCGCAGATCATGACCTTGTACCTGACTCCGATCGTGTACACCTACATGGCCGGGCTCAGCCGCCGTATAAGCTCACGTCCCAAGATGATTCCCGTGCAGCCCGCTCCGAGTTTCGGAGACTAGTTTCAGGGCTATGAATCTCTCGCAGCCTTTTATCGAACGGCCCATTGCCACCAGTCTCCTGATGGGCGCGATCGCGCTGTTCGGATCGGTGGCCTATCAGAGGCTCGCGGTCAGCGATCTTCCGAACGTAGACTTCCCCACCATTCAAGTCACCGCTGCCCTGCCGGGCGCGAACCCCGACACCATGGCGACGTCCGTCGCTACGCCGCTGGAGAACCAGTTTTCGACCATCGCCGGCATCGAGTCGATGACTTCCATCAACTCGCTGGGATCCACGCAGATTACGCTCGAGTTCGATCTGAATCGCAGCATGGACGGAGCCGCGATCGACGTGCAGGCGGCCATCACGCAAGGCTCTCGCCAGTTGCCCGCGGGGATGCCGACGCCGCCGACCTTCGCCAAAGTCAATCCAGCCGACCAGCCGATTATTTATATCGCACTGACCTCCAAGCAGGTGCCACTGTGGACGCTCAACGAATTCGCGGAAAGCCGCATCGCCCAGCGTCTTTCGACCATTACAGGAGTCGCGCAGGTGCAGGTGCTGGGCGCGCAAAAGTACGCCGTGCACGTGCAGATGGATCCGCACGCTTTAGCCTCCCACCAGGTCGGCATCAACGAAATCGAAAATGCGCTGAAGCAGTGGAACGTCAACCTGCCCACTGGCCAGATCACCGGTCCGCAGCGGGCGTTTACACTCCAAACGTCAGGACAGTTGACCAGCGCCGAGCAGTACAAATCGCTGGTGGTGGCCTACCGGAAAGGCGTTCCGGTGCGTTTACAGGAACTGGGCAGCCTGGTAGACAGTGTGGAGGACGACAAGACAGCGTCCTGGTTCTATACCCGCGACGAGGAACAGCGCGCGATTGTGCTCGCCCTGCAGCGCCAGCCAGGCACCAACACAATCGCAGTCGCGCAGCGCATCAAGGGCCTGCTGCCGACGTTCCAATCCGAGCTTCCGCCGTCCGTCCACATGGATGTGCTTTACGACCGCTCCGAGACCATTCGCGAGTCCTATCGCGACGTGCAGCTGACCATGTTGCTGACGCTGGCGCTGGTGGTGGGCGTAATCTTCCTGTTCCTGCGTAATTTTTCCGCGACCATCATTCCTAGTCTGGCCCTGCCTTTTTCAATTGTCGGAACATTCGCCGTCATGTACATGCTGAATTACAGCCTGGACAACCTGTCGATGATGGCGCTGATTCTATCGGTCGGATTCGTGGTAGACGACGCCATCGTGATGCTGGAGAACATCTTCCGGCATATGGAAATGGGGCAGAAGCCTCTGGCCGCGTCGCTGGTGGGATCGAGCGAGATCGGCTTCACCATCGTGTCGATGACGTTGTCGCTCACGGCCGTGTTCATCCCAGTGCTGTTCATGGGCGGCATCCTGGGGCGGCTGTTCCGTGAGTTTGCCGTCACCATCTGCGTGGCGATTCTGATTTCGGGCGTGGTTTCCGTCACCCTCACGCCCATGTTGTGCAGCCGCTTTCTGCGCGTGAAGCACAACGTGAAGCACGGCATGTTCTATCGGGCCACTGAAGCGATGTTCGAAGGGATGCTGCGCGCCTACGACCGCACGCTGCAGGTGGTTCTGCGCTTCCGGCCCGCCACCATGGTGGTGTTCGTGCTGGTGCTGGCAGGCACCGTATGGCTACTGATGTGGATCCCCAAAGGATTCATCCCGGATCAGGATACCGACCAGATGGCGGTTATCACTGAAGCTTCCCAGGGGACGTCGTTCTATCAGATGTCCCAGTATCAAAAGGAAGTCGCCGAGATCGTCCAGGCGCATCCCGACGTGGAAGCCTTTACGTCGTCCGTGGGCGGCGCGGCTTCAAATAGCTTGGGCGGCCCCAACTACGGACAGCTGGTGGTGCGGCTGAAGCCTCGGGGCGAGCGCATCAAGCTGGTCAACGACATCATTGCGGATCTTCGCCCGCAGTTGGAAAAGCTTCCAGGCATCCGGGTGTACCTGATGAATCCGCCCACAGTGCGTATCGGCGGACAGGTCACCAAGAGCCTGTACCAGCTTTCTCTGCAATCGCCGGACAAGCCGGAGCTGTACGCGACCGCGGACAAACTGGAGAAGCTGATCAAAGAGATTCCGGGCGTAGAGGACGTCACCACCAACGTGGCCGTCGATACGCCGCAGATCAACGTGAAGATCGACCGCGACAAGGCCGCGTCGATGCAGTTGAACGCCAACCAGATCGAGAACGCCTTTTACGACGCCTACGGCCCGCGCTGGGTCTCGACCATCTACGGTGCCTCCAGCCAGTACAAAGTCCTATTGGAGCTGAAACCCGAGTTCCAGGCTGACCCGAGAGCCCTGTCACTGCTGTACTTCAAAGCCAGCAACGGCAATCTGATCCCGCTGGATGCGCTGGCATCGGTAGAACAGGACGTCGGCCCGCAGTCGGTTAACCACTACGGCCAGCTTTCAGCGGCCACGGTCTCTTTCAACCTGGCGCCCGGCGCGTCGCTGGGAGACGTCTTCGAGAGGATCAACAAGATCGCCGAAGAGAACGTTCCGGCGGGAGTGGGCACGGCCTGGCAGGGCGCGGCGAAGGCCTTCCAGGGCCAACTGGGCAACACCTGGATCCTGCTTCTGGTGGCGATCTTCGTCGTCTACATCGTGCTGGGCATTCTGTACGAAAGCTACATCCATCCGCTGACCATTTTGTCGGGACTTCCTTCGGCCGGATTCGGCGCGCTGGCAACGCTGTACTTGTTCCACATGGATCTGAACATATACGCGTTCGTGGGCCTGATCATGCTGATCGGCATCGTGGAAAAGAACGCCATCATGCAGATCGACTTCGCGCTGGACGCCGAACGCAATCAGGGCCTGCCGCCCATCAAAGCGATCTATCAGGGCTGCCTGATCCGCTTCCGTCCGATCATGATGACCACGATGGCGGCGCTGTTCGGCGCGGTGCCCATCGCACTGGGCTATGGCGCCGGTGGCGAAGCTCGGCAGCCTCTGGGCTTGGCGGTGGTCGGCGGCCTGATGTTCTCGCAGCTGGTTACGCTGTATTTGACGCCGGTGTTTTACACCTATATGGCGGCCCTCCAGACGCGGCTGGGCAGCAAACGAATCCCGAGCCGGATCGCGCACGAGCCGGAACCAGTCGCTACGGGCGACTGAGTTCGACGACTTAGCTCTACGACAGCCCGGCTATAATCAGCGAACGGGGTAGGAGCCCTGACTGCAAATGCAAGAGCAAAGCTACGCCAAACATGCGAAGTTTGTGCCCATGTTCCACTATGTGCTGTCTGGCATCATCGGAGTGACCTTAATCGGATCGTTGGTCAACCTATGGCAGTCGTTCGGGGATCATGCGCGCCTCTATAACGCCTCGCTGATTTCCGCCATCACAGTGGCGCTGGTGCTGCTGTTCTACTTCACCCGGACGTTCGCGATGGGCGTGCAGGATCGGGCCATCCGCGCGGAAGAGAATTTGCGCCATTTCGCGTTGACCGGCAAATTACTGGATCCACGTCTGACGATCAAGCAGATCGTGGGCCTGCGATTCGCATCCGACGCGGAGTTTGCCGATCTGGCCCGCAAGGCGGCCGAAGGAAACATGCCGCAGGACGACATCAAGAAATCCGTGAAAAACTGGCGCGCGGATTACGACCGCGTTTGACGGTCCGGAAAAAGGGGACAGGCCGCTCTGTCCACTCTCACTCTGGTACTAGAAGTCGGGAGCTTGCGGGAGGGGACAGAGAAGCCTGTCCCCTTTTTCCTGTCATACTGCCTCCTTGGGCGCAAATCCGATTCGGAAGTGGTCGCTAGTCACGCTGCTCGGCCTGGGCGTGATTATCGCCTACATCGATCGGACCAACCTGGCCATCGCGCTGGCGTCCCCGCAATTCAAGGAATTCTTCGCGCTCAGCGACACCGATCGCGGCTTATTGAACTCGGTCTTTTTCTGGAGCTATACCGTTCTCCAAATCCCCGCCGGCCTGGTGGTGGATCGCTTCGGGGTCAAGCGTCCGCTGGCGATCAGCTTCGTGCTGTGGTGCCTGGTGGCCGCGGCCACGTCCATGGCGGAAGCGTTCTGGCAACTGGTGGCGCTGCGCCTGATGCTGGGGGTGGCTGAATCGACGTTATTCCCGGCGGGTTTGGCCTGGCTGGCTAAGAATGTCGAGGAGCGCCAGCGCGGTCTCGCCGCGGGTATCTTCGTATCGGGCAGCAAGTGGGGACCAGCCATCGCATCTCCGTTGGCGACGTGGCTGATCCTGGGCTACGGATGGCCGACCATGTTCTTCCTGCTGGGCGTCGGCGGCCTGGTATGGGTGATCCCGTGGATACTGCTGGCAGAGCCAGACCACAGGGTAGTTAGCCGCGCGCAATCTAGCGTCGCACCCCCGTCCATGGGTGCGCTGTTCCGGACCCGCGCGATGTGGGCCACCGTCATCGGCACCTTCTGCTATAACTACTTCCTGTTTTTCTCGCTGACCTGGCTCCCGGCGTATCTGGTCGAGAGCCGCAACCTCACGCTGAGCTCCATGAGCATCTATACAATGTTCAGCTTCGCCGGAACGGGCATCGTAGCCATCCTTTCGGGAGCCGCAGCCGACTGGATCATCCGCCGCGGGGCAAGCGCCGTGAATACCCGGCGCTGGTTCACCATCGCCGGGCTGCTGGCGGCCTCCACCGAAGTCTTCGGTGCGATGTCGGAGTCTACCGATGTCGCGATATTCTTTGCGATCTTTTCGATGACCGGACTGGGTCTGGCGACCGCCAATTACTGGGCCATCACCCAGACGCTGCTGCCTGGCGTCGCCGCGGGGCGCGTGGCCGGGATTCAGAATACAGCACTGAATCTGGCGGGCATCGTGGCGCCGATTATCACGGGATGGCTCAAATCCATTACGGGCTCTTACACGGCCCCCATGCAGACCATCTGGGTGGTGCTGATCGTGGGCGTGGCAGCGTACTTATTCCTGGCGCGCGAAAGCAAACCGCAGCTTCAACCGGAGCCGTCGCCGCTTGACAACTTCGTCTAAGGTAAACAGAATTGGCCATGCGTCTTATTAAAACTCTCTCCCTCACGTTCTCCCTCACCCTGTTCGGCGCCGTGATGTTGTACACGCTCAGTCTCTCCGGACAAGCCCCACCCGCCGCTGCCGGTAAAGGCAAGGCAGCGCGCAAAGGCCCCCCTGGAGCTAACCATCCGGAGAGGATGCAGGTCCTGATCATCACCGGACAGAACCCGCACGACTGGCGCGCCACAACGCCGTCGCTGCGGAAGACGCTGGACGACACGGAGAAGTTCGAAACTCGAGTGGTGGAAGAATTCCGCGGCAGCGGCCCTGAAATCCTAGAGCCTTACCAAGTGGTCATCGTGAACTATTACGACGGGAATGCCAAAAATCGCTGGGGCGAGCGCGCCGAGAAGGCCTTATCCGACTTCGTCAGCGGCGGCAAAGGGCTGGTCCTCTATCATCTCTCGCTAGGCGCCTTCGACGGCTGGGCCGATTACGAAAAGATGTCGGGCGGGAACTGGCGGCCGAATCAGGGGCACCATTCTCCCCAGCACGATTTCAAGCTCGATATCAAGGATCCCGATCATCCGATCACGAGCGGCTTCAAGACCCCTCTCAACATCAAGTTCGATGAGCTGTTCGCCAATCTGCGGTGGCAGCCCGAGGGCAGCTACCACGTCCTGGCGACCGCGTACGACGACCACTCCCTCTATGGCGCGCAGGACAAGCAGACCAAGGTCGGCGCGGGCACCGACGAGCCGATTCTGTGGACCACTGAGTTCGGCAAGGGCCGGGTATTTAACATCGCCCTGGGCCACGGCCCTGAGGATACCGAGAATCCCGAATTCAAGGCCATCTTTATGCGCGGCGTCGAATGGGCCACCACCGGGAAGGTCACCATACCGGTTCCTCCTGAGATGGCAAAGTAGTCAGCTACGCCAGAAGGGTGGCGATGGCTTCTCCGGCCTTCACGCAATCCTCGCGCGAAACATCGAGGTGCGTCACTAGGCGGATGCGAGTTCCGCCAATCGACCCGGCCAAAACCCCTTGATCCTTCAACCGCGCGAGAAAATCGGCCGGCGTCAGGCTCGTCTTGGCGATATCGAAGATCACGATATTCGTCTGGATCTTCACCGGGTCCAAGCCGATGCGCTCGGCCATCAGCCGGGCGTTGGCATTATCCTCGGCCAGCGTTTCCGGGTGTTCTAGCGCAACCAGACCGGCCGCGGCCAGGATTCCGACCTGACGCATCCCACCGCCCAAACGCTTGCGATATAGCCGCGCCTCAGCCATCGTAGGAGCATCGCCCGCGAGCATGGAGCCTACGGGCGCCCCAAGGCCTTTCGACAGGCAGAACATCACCGTATCCGTCTTGGCGACGATGCGGGCGGCGCTGAGTCCAGACGCGGCCACGGCGTTGAAAAGCCGCGCGCCATCCATATGAACCTTGAGGGCGCGTTCATGGGCGCGATCGCAGATCATTTCGATGCCCTCGATCGGGAAAAGCGTTCCGCCGCCCATATTGTGGGGGTGCTCGATATTGACCATCGCAGTAGGCGCCGGGAATCCGGTTCGGGCACGGACCACGGGTTCGATGTCGGACCACCGCAGCACGCCGTCCTCAGTCGGGACCGGCCGGGCCAGGCAGCCTGAAAACCACGCAGTCATGGACATTTCCCAGTCCAGAATGTGCGCACGATGATCGCAGACCACTTCTTCGCCGTGGCGCGTGTGGAGCTTGATCCCGATGGTGTTGCCCATGGTGCCGGAGGGCAAAAAGAGAGACGCCGGCTTGCCCAGGATTTCGGCGACGCGCTCCTCAAGCCTTCTGACTGTGGGATCCTCGCCGTACACATCGTCGCCGACCTCGGCTTCCGCCATAGCGCGCCGCATGGCCGGAGTGGGACGCGTGACGGTATCACTTCGCAGGTCAATCATAAGAATTCGGCAAACACTTCGTTCGAGAGCAGCACGCCGCGGCGCGTCAGGCGCAGGACGTTTCCGCTGGATTCCAGCAGCCCGTCGAGGATGAAGCGCTCGACCGTGGGCTGATAGGCGGACCAATCGGCGTCGACTCCCCGATCGAGGCGCAAGCCGAGGAAAAAAGGCTCGGCGGCTGCGTCCGCGGGCGTTCGCTCCGGTTTAGAGCCGCGCAAATAATCGTCCATCGATTCCGGATTCTGCCAGCGCCACTTTCCATCGAAGGAATGCGCGTCGGCGCCGAAACCCAGGTAGGGCTCGCGCCGCCAATATTTCAGATT
>Ga0157372_10005951_pt1 | contig 12965 bp, 10 predicted proteins | sample C55metaG_FD_115307 | JGI IMG/M metagenome (GOLD analysis project Ga0157372, IMG submission 115307) | Corn rhizosphere microbial communities from Kellogg Biological Station, Michigan, USA - C5-5 metaG | ecosystem: Host-associated > Plants > Roots > Rhizosphere > Soil | place: USA: Michigan... | reverse complement strand
GCCCGCTCGAGCGCGGCGAGACAGAAGCTGTCGGTGGCAACGACGATGATGTTCCGCACGCCCAGCCCCTCGAGGAGCGCGCTCAGCCACTCTTCAGCCTCTCCGTCGTTCGCCGGCGGATCGGGAACGATGACCCTGCGGCCATCGGCGAGCACCTCGAGGACCTCGGGCCATAGCGGCGTGCTGGAGGATGCCGGCTGGAGCAACAGGACCGCCGGTCCGGCTCCCGAGCGACGATAGCGGACAACCCGGTCGTGGGCGCGGACTTCCGCCCAGGCCGCGGGCTCGATTGGAGCGGCGACGATCGGTGCGTTCGACATGGGCTGACGATACGGCCGGCCGCTTACGGGGTGCTTACTGCGGTTGGTGACGCAGGTCCAACCGGATGTAAGTCGGCTGGGTTGCCGTCGTACGCGACCGGTAAGTGGTATGGGCGAAACTTCCCCGCGCATCGACACACCCACTCACGCGAGGAACCGATCATGAGTCGCATCCAACCAATGCTTCTCCTCACTGTCGCCGCGGCCGTCGTGGCCGGACCGACAGACATCCTGCAGGCCCAGAAGAACCGTCTCGCCGACGCGTCGTCGCCGGCCCCGCGCTACGTCGCACCGAACGCCGTTCGTTACGGCGATGCGGTGAAGCTCGGCAACGGCCACGCCAGAGCATACGTGATAGCAGATAAGACGGGTGCGCCGCGCGAGCTCGGCGTCGCCTTTGACTCAGCGGCGCTCGACGGACTCCCGGCGGGCGGCAGTGGCCATCACGGCGACGGCGCGATGATGATGACGCACGAGTACATCCTGGCGCTCCCGGCGAACAACAAGACGCCGTTCAAGTTCGTCGAGATGAACTGGAATCCCATGGGGCATGAGCCGGAAGGCGTCTACCAGGACGTGCCGCACTTCGATTTCCACTTTTATACGATCTCTAAAGCCGAGCGCGACGCGATCGTCCCGACGAATCCGGAGTTCGAGAAGAAAGCCGGCAACCTTCCGCCGAAGGAATTCGTGCCGCCGTTCAACGTCGCGCTCGGCCCTCCGGGCGTCGAGCCGGCCAAGCTGGTCGTGCCGATGATGGGCTTGCACTGGGTCGACGTTCGATCGGCGGAGCTGCAGAAGCTCCTCGGCAAGCCCGATGACTACAAGCCGTTCACGGCGACCTTCATCTATGGCTCATGGGACGGACGTTTCCACTTCTGGGAGCCGATGGTCACCCGCGCTCACATTCTGTCCAAGAAAACCGCGACCGATTCGGCCGAGCGTGACCAGCTCATTCCGATTTCACTGCCGGCGAAGTACCAAATGCCCGGCTATTACCCCGCGGCCTACCGTGTGGCGTGGGACGCCACCGCCCGCGAATACCGCATCGCACTCACGGAGCTCGCGCTCCGGAAGTAAGATCCAAGCAGCGAGGAAGCTACCATGTCCAAGTACGACGAGGCACCCGACAACGACTCCACCGAAACCGTCATCGCTTACGTCTACGGTGGCGAGACGCCACCCGATTTTGCCGCGATCGCCGCCGCGGGGTTTGGCGCCGTCGCCCTCGACAACACCGCGCCGTGGTTCAGCGAGTGTATGGTCGAGAAGGCGAAGGGGTATGGTCTGATCGCCGTCGCGTTTCCGATGGGGTACGACGCGGCGCGGAAGAACGCGGCGCGCACCGAGTAGAGGCTTAGATCCTGGATCATAGGTCCTGGATCCTAGATGAACGTCGGCTCGTCGTTACATCTAGGATCCGGGATCTACTTTTGTTGAGAGTGCGGTTGGCGGCTGATGGCCGCTCCTCGACACGGAGTGTCGTGGCATCGACGAGTCTGAGCAGTAGCATGACTGACGAGATAGATCGTAGAGAAGCACTGAAACGAATTGGCGCGGCGGGCATGAGCGTTCACGCATCAGCCTCGCTCGGCCGGCTCGCGGCGCCATCGCCGATCATCGTCGCCGGACAGCGGGCCGAGATTCGCGTCGCTACGCTGAGTGCGTCCACCGTGCGAATCACGGTATTGCCGGTCGGTGAGGACGGTGTGCGCGTCCCGTTTACGGGAGCGTTGGCCGACGAGAACGCCGGCGACGTGCGTGTTCGCGCGACCGATGCCGCACAACTCGCTCATGTGCGCTCGGGAGATCTCGTCGTTCGCTACACTGCCGCTCCGCCTACGCTTCACATCGAGCGGCAGGGAAAGTCTGTCCAGCGACTCACGCTGAGCGCCGACGGTCCCGGCCTGTCTTTCCTGCTCGGACGCGGACCGCTTCTCGGCATGGGTGAAGGCGGACCGCAGTTCGACAAAGTCGGCACCACCGACCCGATGATCAACGGACAAGGCGGCTATCGCCTGGCGACGCACGGGACGCGCGCGCCGATTCAGTGGTTGATCGGCATGTCGGCCGACGAGCCGCGACCGTGGGGGATGTTCATCCATCAGCCGTACGGCTCGTTCGACCTGGCGGGTAGCGAGGGGAAATTCACGCTCCCGGTGCGGCGGCCGAACGCCGGGCCGGCGTCGATGGTGAACCCGGATCCCGTGCTGTCGACGGCGCTGCCGCTCGATGTCTTCGTCGTATCCGCGCCGGAGCCGGCGGGCATCATGCGAGAATACGCGCGCATCACGGGATTCGCCGAGATGCCTCCGCTCTGGGCGTTCGGCTATCAACAATCGGATCGGACGCTCGCCGGCCCCGATGAGATCATGGGTGTCGCGCGCACCTTCCGCGAGAAGAAGCTCCCCTGCGACGCGCTGATCTATCTCGGCACCGAGTTCACACCGTCGGGCTGGAACACGCCAACGGCGAGTTCACCTGGCACCCGACGAACTTCCCGGATCCGAAGGGGATGCTCGACACGTTGCACGACGAGCACTTCAAGATCGTGATGCACATCGTGATCGAGGGACGACGACTGACGGGAACGGTCAACGATCCGTGCACGGCGGCGCCGCTGCCGTCTGGCAGGACGCCGGACGACAGATGGCCGCCGGATCGGCAGGCGTCGTGCTACTGGCCGATTCACAAAACTCTCATGGATGTGGGCGTCGACGGCTGGTGGCCGGATCAGGGCGACGGGCTCGACGGCGTCTCACGCCTCAATCGCCATCGCATGTACTGGGAAGGAACGCAGCTCTACCGGCCGAACGAACGGCCCTACGCGTTGCACCGAAACGCGTCGGCCGGCGTGCAGCGCTACGGCGGATTCGTCTGGTCCGGCGACGTGCAGTCGCGCTGGGAGACGCTCAAGACGCACGTACCGGTGGCGGTCAATTCGGGTCTGTCCGGGTTGCCGTACTGGGGCACCGACATCGGCGGGTTCATTCCGACCGGTGAGTACACCGGAGAGCTGTACGTGCGCTGGTTCCAGTTCGGGGCGTTCAATCCATTGTTCCGCGCGCACGGCAGGCACTGGCATCTGCACCTGCCCTGGGGGTGGGACGGCGGCGACGGCGGGCCGCAGGAAACCAATTGGCACGCGGACGCGAACGAGCTGCACAACAAGCAAGTCGAGCCGATCATCAAGACGTATCTCGAGCTTCGCTATCGCCTGATGCCGTACTTGTACACGGCCGTGCGCGATTGCTGCGAGACGGGCATGCCGATCATACGCGCGCTCTGGCTGCACTATCCGAACGATCGCGAGGCCGCGGCACGCGGCGATCAATATCTCTGGGGCCGCGATATTCTCGTCGCGCCGGTCGTCACGATGGGTGCAGCGTCGCGCGACGTGTACCTGCCAAGCGGCGACTGGTATGATTTCTGGACCAACGAGCGGTTGCACGGCGGCCGAGTCATCACCAAATCGGTCGATCTGGCGACGACTCCGCTGTACGTGCGCGCCGGCGCCGTGATCCCGATGGGCCCGGTCCGACAGTACGTGGACGAACCGAGCGACGAGCCGCTGACGATCAACGTCTACCCGGGCGCCGACGGCAGCGCGTCCCTATACGAGGATGACGGGAAGTCGTTCGACTATCGCCACGGCGCGTATATGAGAATACGAATGACGTGGCGCGATCGGGATCGGCGCCTCTCGCTGGCGCTCGCCCCGGGATCCAAGATGTTGGTACAGTCTCCTCGGCCCATTCGCGTGCGGCTCGCCGGGAGCGGCACGTCAAGAACAGTGAGCTTTACGGGGCGCCCGCTCGACGTGCAATTACCGTAAGGTCAGGCGGGCTTTTCGGCGACATAACAGAATCGCGACAGCCGGCGCTCCCCAGAGAGCGTATGAACGCACGCCAGAAAGCGCTGCAGCCCGTCGAAATTGCTCGCTCCCTCGCGCGATAGCAGCTCGTCCCGGTGCTGCTCCCGGGCCGCGCGCCAGTTGCCGGCGATCGTCGCCGCCGCGGCTGTTTCATCATTCGCGGCGATCAATGTGAATCCCGCCCCGGCGATGAGTCGTTCGTTTTCACCCGGCGGAACAAAGAAGTAGCGACCGATGGAGCTCCGCGTCGCGATCTCTTCCTGAGATACTTGCCCGGTGATGACCATCGCGTCGGTGAAAAGAATTCGGCCGCCGGGACGCAGCACTCGCCGCCAGTCTCGCAGCACGTCGAGACGATGCGGGATGTGGCACATCGCATCGTTTGAAAGTACGGCGTCGAAGGAGCCGTCGGGAAAGGGAAGCGGCTCGCTCGCGTCGATAGCGCGAAACTCCGTGCGATCGCCAACGCCTCGTGCCGCCGCAAGTCGCTCGGCGTTGGCGACACCGTTCTGATTGATATCGACGCCCGTCACATGACAGCCGCGTTCGACGGCGAGATATACTGCGGGCCCGCCCGAGCCGCTTCCTACTTCAAGGACGCGACTGCCCGCATTGACCTTCGCCAGGTCCGCGTAGCGCAGCCAATCCTGCGCGGTGAGCCAACTGCTCTGTCCAATGTCCGTCCCGAACGCCGCGCGACGAACCTGCGTCTCCGCGAGGCTCGTGAAATCACCGTAGACGTTATCGTAGAGATCGATCGCTTCGTTGGCCATTGGATTGCCGTCGTTGAGCAACGATGAGCAATCTGCGATGCCATTGACCTTGCGACCAGACGCCGCGCGACCGTCACGGCCAGCGGCGTCGGTCGCTCCGACCCGCGCGCCTACTTGCCGAAGCCAACCGCCGCGCCGACGCGTAGGACGACGTTCGTCCCGTTGCCTGACGAACCGGCCACGGTGACCGTTTGCGTCCCTGATTTCACCTTCACATCCTCGAAGTGGATCGAGCCGAAGGTGAGTCCGAAATCCAGATTGACTCTCGGCGTCATTCGCACCAGAACTCCGCCGCCGGCGTTGAGCTGGGTTCCCGTCGAGCTGAGATCGTACTGGTTCACGGTGAGCGACTGCGTCAGGACGGCAAGGCGCGCCGAGACGTACGGCGCGGCGGTCGAGCTGTGGATGTCGACGACGTAACGCGGCTCGACGAAGCCACCGGACAACAAGAGGTTTTCCGACTGGCCGCCGCCGACGTCGAGCGAGTGCCGCGACGCCTGGAAGCCGACGCCGATCGAGAACGCGCTCGGCGTATAACGCACCTGTGCCTCCGCTCCGAAGCCTGTCGACGTGCCGTCGTAAGCGGTGCCCTTCGGAATCACGGCGAGCCCCGACCCCTGAACCGACCATTTCTGCGCGGATTGGGCCGACCCGGATCGCGGTGCGAATGTCGAAAGGGCGAGCGTTGTGGCGATGGTGACTGTCAGGGCGCGGGGCGGCATCGAGCGATCCTCGGGATGTGGGGTCAGCTACACACGCGCAGGATGGGGGTGCCGTGGCTCATCGACATTCGACAGCCCGCCGCCTTTGACGTAGCTTGGCTGACCATGCCCTCGCAGCCGCTCCCCCCATCGGGCGACGCCGCCGATCGGGACACGGAAGACGTCACTCGACTCCTCGCCGAGCTGCAGGCCGGCAACGCGGACGCGGGCGACCGGCTGGCGCGCGCCGTCTACCGCGAGATTCACATTCTCGCCGAGAGTGCACTCCGCCGTGAAGCGCCCGGCCACACACTGCAGCCGACGGAGATCGTTCACGAGACGTTCATGCGTCTCATTGGCCAACGGCATGTCGAGTGGAAGAGCCGCGCTCACTTCTATGGAGTCGCGTCGCAGGCGATTCGTCGGATACTTGTCGACCACGCGCGGCGTCGGCGCGCCGCCAAACGCGATCATGGTATCCGCGTTACTCTCGACGAGTCAGCGCCCGCGCGATCGTCGGAGCCGATCGACCTCCTCGTCGTCGAGGAGGTGCTCGAGAAGTTGGCGGCGATGGACCCGCGCCAGGCGTCCGTGGTCGAGATGCGCTTCTTCGGAGATCTCGAGATCGAGGAAATCGCCGAGGCGCTCGGCGTGTCGCCGGCGACCGTGAAACGGGATTGGACGTTCGCCCGCGCATTCTTGCGGCGGGAACTGGAGCGCGCCTCCGAGAAATGATGCCCCGGTAGGGGCATTTCCGAGGAGCCGGCGGTCACCTCACACGCCACTCGGCTCCGACGGTTGCCGGCTCTCCCTCCCAGGGCGGTGAGCCGCGGCGCGCCGACTCTGCGCGTGTAAGGCAGCGCGTCGACGGTCGTGGTAATTGGGGGACCGCGACCAGCCGCTGATTCCGCCAACAATTCATTTCGGAGGCTCCGTCTCGTATGGAACGCATCATCCTTCGCCACCTCAAAGGTTCCAAGAGCGGCGCCGTCGAGGAGTTCGCCCGCAGTTCGGTCACCGAGCTGACCATCGGACGCGACCCGATGGCGCAGATCCGCTTCGATCCCGACAAGGACGACCTCGTCGGCCGCCAGCACGCGCGAATCCAAGCCGATTCGAAAGATTCCGGCAAATTCACCGTGACGGATCTGAACAGCCGGAACGGCACGTTCCTCAACAAGCTGCGCGTGGTCGGTACGATGCCGCTGGTGCCTGGTGATGTCATCCAGCTTGGCGCGGGCGGCCCCGAGCTCCAGTTCGATCTCGATCCGCTTCCGGCGGCGTATGTGAAGGCGACGCGTCTCGTCGGCGGACCCGAACCGCGAATCGCGGAAACGCGCGCCGACGCGACGGCCGGCTCTTCGCCGATCGCGGTGACGAAGTCGACGGGCGATGCGAAGTCGGGCGTCGGCAAGGCGACCGTCGAGCGAATGATCGGCCAAACGAAGCGAGAGGGCCGCCGCAATGTCGTCATCGCCGCCGGGACAGCGCTCGTGCTGATCGGAGGTGTCGCCGCATGGATGAAGACGCGCGCCGACACCTCTGTGGGCGCCGTGGTTCAGCAGGCCGGCGCGATGCGTGATTCGCTAAAGAAGGCCAACGACTCGCTGGCCAGCGCGATGAAGCGCCCCGCGGCGTTGGGCGCGATGCTTACGCCGGCGGAAGTCGCCGAAAAAAATGCGAACGCTGTCGTGAAGATCGATTTCTCGTGGAACCTCATCTACGCGCCGACGGGTTCACAGGTCTATCATCGGTACTTCCCGAACAAGGCGAAGATCAAGGGAAAGGACACCGAGCTGATCCCGAACGGCCCGGAAGAAGTGCCGGCGTACGTACAGCTCAACGACGGCACGATCGAACCGTCGCTCACGATCGGCTCCGGAAAACCGATCGCCGCCAGTGGATCGGGATCCGGCTTCGTCGTGACGAACGACGGTTTCATTCTCACGAACCGACACGTCGCCGCCGCGTGGCGGGCGTACTACCACTTCGATGAGAACGCCATCGGTGTGCTGGTGAACCAAGAGGGGCAAGTCCTGCTCGACAAGGAGAACAAGCCCATTCTTTCCAAACCACCGGAACGCTGGTACCCGTCGGAGACGAAACAGTACGGACCGAAGGGGGAGCTCGACGTCTTTCGCGGTCGCCAGGAGTATCTGCTCGTCCGCTTCCGCAAGAACACCACGCCGGTCGAAGCGATGGTGCAGCGTGTGTCCGACCAGCACGACGTGGCGCTGATCAAGGTGAACACGCCCGCGACCCTGACCAAAGTCGACCTGCGCGACACGTACAGCGAAACGAAGATCGGCGATCAGATCACCGTGATGGGCTATCCGGGCGTGTCGAGCGAAGTCATCGCCGTTCTGAAGTCGCGCGACATGTTCAATCGCGACGAGCAGACGCGCGTGGTGCCCGACCCAACCGTATCGGTCGGCAACATCGGCAAGATTCTGCGTGCCGCCGACGGGCAAGCGACGAGCTCGACCCTCCAGTTCGCCCCGGGCGGCGACACGTACCAACTCACGGTCAACTCGACCGGCGCCGGTAACAGCGGCGGCCCGATGTTCGACGCATTCGGTCACGCGATCGGCTTGTACTTCGCCGGCCGGGCCAGACAGAACGACGCGGCGATCTCGTTCGCCGTGCCGATTCGCTACGGCATCGAGCTGATGTCAGTCGGACCAAGCTCCCCGTGATGCTTTAGACACTTCTCATATCCTCCCACCCATGACCACCGGTTCCCTGTTGCGTGCTACGGTTGGCCAGTACCGGCTGATCGAGCTGATCGGGGCCGGCGGCATGGGCGAGGTGTATCGAGGGGTGCACGTGCGCAACGGACAGATGGTCGCTGTGAAAGTGCTGACGAGCGCCGCCGGAATGCCGAAATACCTCGAGCGCTTCCGTAACGAGGCGAGGATTCAAGCGCAGCTCCGTCATCCAAACATCGCGGCGATGTATGACTTCCTGGAGTACGAACAGACCCCGTGTATCGTGATGGAGCTCGTCGAGGGTGACACGCTGGAACAGCTCGTCGCGCGGCGCGGCGCGATCCCCGTCGACGAAGCGGCGCGGCTCACCGCTGATGTCGTGGAAGCCGTGTCGTGCCTCCACCGCCGCAACATCCTCCACCGGGACATCAAGCTGTCGAACGCCAAAGTGAACGCGGCCGGCGCTGTTCAGCTGCTCGACTTCGGCATCGCCAAAGGCCCGGGATCGCCGGCGCTCACCGCGGTCGGCAGCGTGATCGGAACGCTTCAGTCGCTTGCCCCCGAACAATTGGACGGCGCGCCGGCCTCCGAGCGGACGGACATCTGGGCGCTCGGCGTGGTGTTGTACGAGCTGGTGACGGGGCGCCACCCATTCGCCGCCGATGGCGCCGACGGGATCACCGAGCGAATTCGCGCGGCATCGTTCCAGGCGCCGTCGCGTGTGATCACCGCTGTGTCGTCGGATATCGACCGCGTTGTAGGGCGATGCCTGCGCGCGAAAGCGCGCGACCGCTACCCGTCGTGCGATGAGCTGCTGAACGACCTTCGCGAAATCGCGGACAAGCATCGGCCGGTCGTGCAGCAGTCGACGTCGCTGCCGGCCGTGCGTTCGACGCCCCTACGACTCGGGCTCGCCGTCAGCGCGGCGGGAGTGGCGGCTCTGCTGCTCCTCGTGAGCTTGCTGCCGAGCGCGGGCACCGGCAGCAGACCGGTCGACTCGTCGCGGCGACCATCGGCCGTCGACAGCTCGGTAACGCGCCGGCAGGTGATACTCGCCGGCGCCGCCGCACCGGAGAGCAACGTGCGAACGGTCACCGTCAACATCATCACCGGTGTGGCCGACGTCTGGCGCGACGGAAAGCTCGTCGGCAAAACACCCTTCCACATCACGGCGCCGATCGGCGAACACATCGCGCTCGTCTTGCGACAAGCCGGCAGTGAGGATGAACCAGTGTCGTTCGACGTAACCGAAGGCCGCACGGAGTACTCGCTGCTCATGCGGCCGCGTCCCATTCCCGATCCGTCTCCGTTACCCAACGCACCATTCGCGGCCCTTGGCTGGTTCGCGTTCCCCTTTCCGTGGCGCAGAAAGCGATCGGTAAGCCAATCGTCGTTGACGATCGAACGCCCGACGCTGCAAGGCGCGAGCGGAGTCGGCGCCGAATCGCGGATCATCGTCGGCGTCGCGACGGACCCGGGTTGCGTGCGCAACGAAAACGAGGACACCGTACGCGTCGTTCGCTACGCCGTGGACAGTCCGAATGGCGCCGGCCTGCTCGCCGCGGTCTTCGACGGAATGGGTGGTCATGCGGCCGGCGAAGTGGCGAGTCGCATCGCCGCCGACGAGTTGGAACGCGAGTACACCACCTCGAGGGGCGACGCCGGCGAAATGCTCGTCACCGCGATCAGGGCGGCGAATCGCGCCGTACTGGCGGCGGCGCGGACGAGCCCGGAGCTCGCGGGAATGGGAACGACCTGTACGGCACTCGTCGTCCGGCAAGGTCTTGCCTGGTGTGCCCACGTCGGCGATTCGCGCTGCTATCTCGTGCGCGACGATGAGATCTTCCTCATGACCGAGGATCACAGCGCCGTGATGGCGATGGTGCGCGACGGCTCTCTCTCACGCGAGCAAGCACGGCAGCACCCCGACAAGAACGTCATCTCGCGCGCCCTCGGCAGCCGCGTCGACGTCGAAGTGACAGCTTGGCCGCGACCGTTCGTCGTGCGCCCCGGCGACCGCTTCTTCCTCTGCTCGGACGGTCTGTATGACGTCGTCGGCGACGACGAGCTCTGCGACGTCGTTCACTCACTCGATCCGCTTGCCGCGTGCGAGCGGCTGGTGGCGCTGGCCAAAGAGCATGGCGCCCCCGACAACGTGAGCGTCGTCATCCTCGCGGTCCCCGAGCGGCTTGGTGAGCACGTGCCTCGCACGACCCGCGACACCCCAATCCTCTCATGACTCTTCACGGCACGATCCTCGGCAAATACCAGATCGTCGATCGCCTCGGCGAAGGCGGCATGGGCACCGTGTACCATGCGCGCGACGAGATGCTCGACCGCGACGTCGCGATCAAAGTCTTGCGGCCGGAGCTGGCGAGACAGGCGTCGCTCGTCGAGCGCTTCCGCGCCGAGGCGATCGCGCTGGCGCGTCTGACTCATCCAAACATCGCGGCGCTGTACGGGATGGAGCGCGACGGTGGACAGCTCCTCATGATCATGGAGTTCGTCCAGGGCGAAACGCTCGAGTCGCGGCTGCACCGTACGGGAGGCCTCCCCTGGCGCCGCGCGCTCGAGGTGTGTGTCGACGTTTGTCAGGCGCTGGATCACGCCCACGATCAGGGCGTGGTGCATCGCGACATCAAGCCCGCGAACCTGATGATCACGCCCCGAGGCTCCGTCAAAGTGATGGACTTCGGCATTGCGCGCGTGATCGGTCGCAATCGGCAGACGCAGCTCGGGCGATCTGTCGGAACTCCGATGTACATGGCGCCGGAACAGCTTCGCGGCGAAGAGGTGGACGGACGCACCGACGTTTATGCGCTCGGCGCGGTGCTCTACGAGAGCATCACCGGTCAGGTCGCGTTTGATGCCGACAGTGACTACTCGCTCATGCAGAAGCAATTGCATGACGCGCCCCCGACTCCGGGATTGCGTGTGGCCGGGATTCCCGCTGCCGTCGACGCGATCGTCACGCGCACGATGGCGAAGCGGCCGGAGGATCGATTCCCCAGTGCTTCCGCGCTGCGCGCCGAGGCACAACGCGCATTGCGCGAGACTCCTCAGTTAGAATCCGCTTCGGCTGCGCACACGCCCGAGACGCGACTCTCGATCGACACACCGCCACCGCGACCCAAGCCGGTGCTGGAGGATACGACCCCGACGCGAGATCCCTCGGCACCTGGCGAAACGCGCGTCGCGGCCGACGAAAGACCGGCCGGCGAGACCCGAATCGTCGCCGAACAGCGCGGCGCGCGTCCGTCGCGTTTCGTCAACGATTGGCGCATTTGGGGGGGAGTCGCCGCGTTGCTCGTTTTTGCAACTGTTGCGATGCGGAGTGTGAAGTCGGCGGCGCGCTCCTTACCGGCCGCGGCCGCGCCCGCGGCCGCCAAGCAGACCTCCACACCTGAGAAACCGTCGCCGACGGGCCCTATGCTTCAGGCCGCGCCGTCATCACCGCCGGCCGTGATTGGGGCGGGGCAGGCGCCGCCGGCTGCACCTGTCGCACAAGATCCGCGTCTCCTGGGTGCGCATCCGCTCGTCGAATCGGACCGAGAAGCCCCTCGGCGGGAAGCCGGAGGGAACGACGTCAAGCCCCGGCCAGCGCCCGCTCAACCGGCGCAAACAGGCAAGACGCGCGAGGCCGCGCCGCCACCCGATACGCGCCCCCCGTCTCCCGCGGTCCGACAGCCAGTCGCCGAAACACCGGCTCCAGAGCCGAAGCCATCAGAGAACGCTGAAGCGATCGCCTCGGCGGCACGATCCGCGGCCAGCTCCTGGATCGCATCGATTGGAACGGCGGACGCGTCGGCAATCGGATCGGTACTCGACGGATCGACCAAGGTGCAGAGCGATCTCCTGGCGCTGATCAAGGATCACCGTCTCGGCATCGCGAGTCAGGATTCGCCGCAAGTGGAGGTGAACGGCGCCAGCGCGACAGCCGGCGTCTCCACTTCGCTGGCCTATCGCTCGCCCTTCGGTGCGTCGCGTCGGGCCGCTGTTCAATTCGCCCTCGAGCTCGCACGCGACGGGGCCACATGGCGAGTCACCAAAGCGCGGATCGTCGGTAGCCCGCGACTGGACTGATTACGGAGTACTCATGATCGTTCGATGCCGTTCTGCCGGCGAAATCGACCAGCTCCGAACGGCGGTGTGCATGCCACCGCTCTCCGGCCGCTGACTCGGACGCGAGCTCCTATCGCGCCAATGGATTTTGGCCGCAGCTGGAAATGCAGGACTTTACGCGTAGTTCCTTTACCGGTCTCCATATGGAACGGCGCGCGCGTGCTCACCGTCGCCCACAGGCCGCGACCTTTCCATCCCGCGTTCGCATCGTCGATGCGCCCGTCCATCCACTTCGTGTAGAAACCGGTGGGGTAAGGAACGCGCATGATCACCCACTGGCCATTCTTGAGCGCGAGCAGTGCTTCCGATGCGTTGCCGGTGTTGATCGGCGTGTTCTCGCCGAGGCCGAGCGAGTTGTGCCAGTCCACCCAGGTGTAGTAGCTCGCTTCGGCGCTGCCTGGCTCGGTGACGCCTTTCAGCTGCGGCAGCGGCTCCGCATAGAGCGACCAGCCCTCGGGACAGTGCTG
>Ga0157372_10005948_pt1 | contig 12970 bp, 18 predicted proteins | sample C55metaG_FD_115307 | JGI IMG/M metagenome (GOLD analysis project Ga0157372, IMG submission 115307) | Corn rhizosphere microbial communities from Kellogg Biological Station, Michigan, USA - C5-5 metaG | ecosystem: Host-associated > Plants > Roots > Rhizosphere > Soil | place: USA: Michigan... | reverse complement strand
TGCTGACTTTGCCGTGTACGGGTCTGGGAACCCCGCCGTCGCACGGCTCACGCGCACGCTGAGCGCCCGGCAGGGGCCTCGGCAGATCCCGACAGGGGAGAGGACGACGACATGGCGAGCGCAGTTCGATGCGATCGGTGCGGCCGCGTGGAAGACACGCGCACGGCCGGCCGGACTTGGTACGCGATTCGCCGCGGCGTCGACAGCGCCCTGGTGATCAGCTTCGACGGGACCGCTCCGCTGACGCTGCTCGGTGACTACTGCAGCATCGCTTGCGTCGCGGAGCGCGCGGCCGAGATCAGCGCCACCCTCGAGGAGGCCCGGGAGCGCGCTCGCGCGGCAGGACTGCCGGTCTGATGGCAGGCATGGGCCCACCGCCGAAGCCGGCCGGCACCCGCGCCCGTCGCAACGCCGCGCCGCAGACGACCAAGCTGCCGGCTGACGGCCGCGGCACGAAGCGCGCGCCGCGCTGGCCGCTCGAGCCGGACATCCACCTCGTCGTCGCGAAGAAGACGACCGCGCAGCGCGTCAAGGACCTGGTCGCCGAGTTCACCGAGTGCGACGACCCAGTGGTTCGTCGCCGGCTCAAGCGGGAGATCGCCTCGGCCACGTACTCGGCTGCCATGGCCGCCGAGAAGTTGCGCCGGCAGAACGCGCAGGAGCGCAAGCTCTGGGCGGACCTCTGGAAGACCCCGCAGGCGGTCATGTGGGAGAAGCTCGCCTGGGCGCGTGAGGTTGCGCAGTACGTGCGGTTCCAGATCCGCGCCGAAGCTGGCGACCTGGACGCCGCCAAGGAGGCGCGGCAGTGGTCCGACCGGCTCGGGCTCAACCCGCTGGCCATGCTCCGGCTGCGCTGGGAGTTCGAGCGCACCGAGGACGCCGAGGCGCGTGGCCAGCAGCGGCGCGGCCGCCCGACCGAGCCGGCCAAGAAGCCCGACGTTCGCCAGTCCGGTAAGGATCCGCGGGGCATCCTCGGCGTCGTGAGCTGAGCCGCCGTGGCGTTATTGTGCGTCCCGCCGCTGGACGCGGAGCCGTGGCCGACCCTTGGCGGGGAGGTCTGCGACTTTCTCGAGGAGCGGTCGATCTTCGGCCCCGGTTCGCTCAAGGGCGAGGCGTACCGCATCGATGACGAGTTCCGCGCCCAGTTGTACCGCGCGTACGAGGTGTACCCGAAGGGTCACGTCTGGGCCGGCCGCCGGCGCTTCAAGCGCGTCGGCATCAGCGTCCGCAAGGGCTTGGCCAAGACCGAGAAGCTCGCGCAGATCACCTTCGCCGAGCTGCACGCCGAGGGCCCGGTGCGCTGCGACGGCTTCGACGCCTACGGCCAGCCCGTCGGCCGCCCGGTGCGCGACCCGTACATCCCGCTGCTGGCCGTCACGGTCGAGCAGGTCGAGGAGCTCGCCTACGGCGCGCTGTTCGTCATCGTCACCGAAGGCCCGGACGCCGACCTGTTCGACTCCACCCTCGAGCGGATCGTGCGCCTGGACGAGCACGGCCGCGCCGACGGCAAGGCCGTGCCGCTGGCCAACTCGCCGGGCGCCCGCGACGGTGCGCGCACCACCTTCCAGGGCTTCGACGAGCCGCACCGGCTCTACCTGCCCCGCGCGGTAGCCGCGCACGAGACGATGGCCGCCAACCTCGAGAAGCGCGTGCTCGAGGACCCGTGGGGCGCGTACGTCGGCACCGCCGGCGAGCCCGGCCAGAACAGCGTGGCCGAGGGCCTGCACGACGAGGCGCAGAAGATCGACCGCGGCGAGATCGAAGACCCCCAGCTGTTCTACTTCTACCGCTGGGCGGCGAAGACCTACGACCTCACCGACCTCGAGCAGCGCATCGAGGCGGTGTCCGAGGCCACCGGCCCCATCGGCGAGTACGGCCCCGGCCAGTTCCACTCGATCGCCAAGCAATGGGACCGACCCAAGGCCGACAAGAAGTACCTCGAGCGCGTCTGGCTGAACCGGTGGACCAAGTCCGGGGCGCAGGCCTTCGACGCCGGCCGCTGGACCGAGCTCCGCGCGGCCAAGCCGATCCCGCGCGGCGCGCTCGTCGTAGGCGGCTTCGACGGCGCCCGCTTCCGCGACTCCACCGGCATCGTGCTCACCGACGTCGCCACCGGCGTGCAGCAGCTCTGGGCCACCTGGGAACGCCCGGTCGACGCCGAGGAGTGGGAGGTCCCAGAGGAGGAGGTTACTGCGGCCTGGGAACAGGTCATGGACACCTTCGACCTCTATCTCGTCTACGGCGATCCGCCTCACTGGACCGAGACGTACGGGTCCTGGGCCGGCCGGTGGCCGGACATCTTCGAGGAGTGGTGGACCCAGCGCACCCGCGCCATGGCCTTCGCCGTCCGCGACTACGTCGAGGGCCAGCGCAGTGGCGCGGTGAAGCACGTCTGGCGCGAAGGCAACGAGCTCGACGCCGCCTTCGACGATCACATCGCTGCGGCCGGGCGCAAGGACGTGAACATCTTCGACGACGACCCGGAGAACCCCGGCCGGAAGCTGTTCGTGCTCGAAAAGATCCACCCGGATCGGAAGTTCGACAACGCCATGGCCGGCTGCCTGTCCTGGCAGGCCTACCTCGAGGCGATCCGCAAGGGCGCCCAACCGGCCAAGTACGAATTCGTGGCGCCCGCGCGCCTCCGCTGACCGAAGGGAGCCGCAGTGGCGCTCGACGCGACGGCTCTCAAGACGCAGGGCACCCCCGAGTGGTGGATGCAGACGATGGCGCGGCTGCTGCTCGACCCGATTCGGCTGCGGCGGCTCGCGACGCTGCAGGCCTACCGCGCCGGGTGTCCGCCGATGCCGTACCTGGCCCCGTCCGAGCGGCGCGGCTTCTACGAGTTCCACCGCGTCGCCCGCGCCAACTTCGCCCGCCGGATCGTCAACTCGCGCGTGCAGCGGCAGGGCATCCGGGCGATCCGCACCGCGGCCGCCGACGACGACAACGGCGACGCCGTCGCCTGGCGCTACTTCACCGGCAACGGCCTCGACGTTGCCGCGCCGGACGTCCACAGCGACATGCACACCTTCGGCGAGACCTACGTCCGCGTCGGCCTCGACGCGACCAGCCGCCCGCTCGCCCTTCGGCGCGACCCCTGGTCGACGATCACGCTGCAGGACCCGCTCAATCCGAACGTGACCATCGCCGCGTTCGAGCTGATCTGGGACGAGCTCGACGGCCGCGATTACGCCTACCTGTGGCTGCCCGGCAAGCAGTACGTCGCGTACGCCGACCGACCGAATCGGCCGCGCACTTTCCGGCTGCCCGGTGTCTCGGTGTCGAACCGGCCGTGGGACGTGCAGCGACTGCTGTACCGGATGACGTTCGACGCGCAGGCGTTCACCATGCGGCCCGACGTCGCGGACATCGCACCCGATGCGCAGGACGGCGGCCCGTACTCGCAGACCTTCCTCGAGGACGTCGTGCCCGTGGTGAAGTTCTCCACCCGCGGCGGCATGGGGGTCTTCGAGGAGCACCTCGACACCCTCGATCGGATCAACCACTCGATCATGCAGCGGCTGGTCATCATTGCCGTGCAGGCGTACAAGCAACGGGCCCTCGAACAGGAACTGCCGGCCGACGCCCGCGCGCAGGGTGACCGCCTGCCCGCCGTCGACCCGAAGACCGGCCAGCCGATCAACTGGGACGAGATCTTCCAGCCCGGCCCGGACGCGCTCTGGAAGTTGCCGCCCGGTGTCAAGATCTGGGAGTCCGGTGTTGTCGACCCGCGCGGCGTGCTATCGGCCGCAAGCGACGACATCAAGCAGCTGTCGAGCGAGACCGGCACACCGTTCCCGCTGATGTCCGACGACACCAACCAGTCGGCCGAGGGCGCGCAGAACCGCCGCGAAGACCTGGTGTTCAGCGTCGAGGACGCCAATGTGCTCGCCCGACACGGCTGGGTGCGCGTGGTCGCGCTGATGTTCATGTTCGCACCCGACGAGGACCGCTACGCCGGCGAGGGCGCGCAGCGCGTCGACCGGGCCGACGCCGGGCAGATCATCATCGACTGGATGCCGGCCGAGCGGTACTCGCTCTCGGAGAAGGCCGCGGCGGACGCCGCCAACAAGACGCTGAGCCGACCGATGTCCGCGGCGAAGATCTGGCAGCTCACGCCGGACGAGGTCGCGATCAACGAGGCGCACGCGGCCGCCGAGGCGTTGCTCGCACCGGTGGCGACGGGTAGCGGTGGCACGGCCCCGGCCAGCTGACGCGGCCGCCCAGGCGCAGTACCTCGCCGCGCTCGCCACCTACCAGGCCGGGACGCAACAGCTGCGGACCCGCCTCGAGCAGTACGTCCAGCGACTCTGGGCGACGTTCCCCGAGTACCGGCAGCCGCAGATGCGCCGCTTCGTCGACCAGGCCGTCCCGGTCGTGCTCGGCGCCCAGCAGCGCATGGCCGCCATGACCGCCGCCAACCTCGCCCAACTGCGCGCGGCGGCGAACGGCGGCCCGGTAATCCCGGTCGCCGTCTCCGCGAAGCTCGTCTCGGGTGCGGCCGTCCGCGCCGGCACCGCACCGGCCGACGTCTACAGCCGGCCGTTCCACCTGCTGTGGCGGATGCTCGACGAGCTTCCCCGCGAGCCAGGCTCGATCGAGAAGGCGATCACCGCCGGTGCCGGTCGCGCGGTCAGCCTCGCGCTCACCGACGTGCAGCTCGCCAAGCAGCACACCGCCCAGCGGGTCCTCGACAAGGATGACCACGTCGTCGGCTACCGGCGGGTGCTCGAAGGCGCCCACTCGTGCGCGCTGTGCCTGGTCGCCGCGACGCAGCGCTACCACCGCGACGCCCTGCTGCCGATGCACCCGGCCTGCGACTGCTCCGTAGCGCCAATCTGGGATCACGCCGACCCTGGCCAGACCATCGAAGCCAAGGTCCGCGTGGACGGCAAGCTCACGCCGATCGCCGACCTGGCCGACGTCCACGACCGCATCGCGGAACGCTTCGGCGCCGACTCCTCGGCCGCTCGCGAGATCCCCGGCGCGACCGACGGGCACGGCCGGATCCTGCGCTACCGCGACGCGCTGATCACGCACCACCACGGCGAGCTCGGCCCCGTCCTCGCCGTCCGCGGAGCCACCTTCACCGGCCCCGACGACCTCTAGACCACCGCGCGCCCGCCAGGGGCACACGGAACACCCCGACAAGGGAGAACGCCGCCATGGCCACTGCTCTGCCGACTCACCCGACGCTCGTCCACCCGATCACCGGACGGCCGCTGCGCGCGATCTTCGTCTCGCCGAAGACCGGTCGCGTTTACTGGCCGATCCTCGGCGGAGCGCCCGACGACGGTGGCACCGGCGACGGCGGCCAGGGCGGCTCCGGCGATGGCGGCAACGGCGGGCAGGGCGCCAGCGGTGGCGCGGACCTCGGCTTCCCGGCGGACACACCGCTCGAGCAGATGAAGCCCGAGCAGCGTGAGGCCTACTGGAAGGACAAGGCCCGCAAGCACGAGGACCGGGTCAAGTCGCTCGGCAACCTCACCCCGGAGAAGCTCGCCGAACTGCAGGAGAAGGCGAAGCGGCAGGACGAGCTCGAGCTCGAGCTCGGGACCACGGCCGAAAAGGCCGCCGCCAAGGCACGCCAGGAGGCCGAGGCCGAAGCCCGCGCCACGCTGCAGCCACAGATCATCCAGGGCAAGCTCGAGGCCGCCGCCGCCCGCGCCGGCGTCTCGGACGAAGACCTCGCCAAGGCCATCGAGTTCGTCGACACGACGAAGTTCCTGGCCTCGGACGGGAGCGTCGACACCGACAAGGTGAAGGCGTTCGTCAGCACCATCACGCCCGGCAGGGGCAACCAGCAGCAGAAGGGCCCCGTGGTCCACGGCCACGGTAGCGGCTTCCAGCCGAACGGCTCGTCCGCTCGCGAAAAGGGCAAGGCCGAGGCGGAACGCCGCTTCGGCAAGCAGTCCGCCTGATCACATCCCCACGCCCCGAAAGGCATCGCCATGGACATCGGTGTGCAGAGCACCCAGTACCAGGTCGAGGATCGAAGCTGGCTCCTGAGTGAGCTCGGCACCGGCCCGGGTGAGACCCCGTCGGTCGTTCTCGACATCAGCAAGTTCACCGCGGCCCAGCACTTCCCGAACGGGTACATCCCCTCGGGCACCGTGCTGGGCAAGGTGACCGCCACCGGCCTGTACGGCCCGTACCTCGACGCGGCTAGCGACGGCACGCAGACCGCCGTCGAGATCCTCTTCGCGGCCGTGCGCGTCATCCGCCAGGACGGCTCGACCCCCGCCAAGGTCGCCGGCGCCGGCCTGCACCGCGGCGAGGTCGACCCCGCCAAGCTGCCGTTCACGTCGAGCAACGCCGCCGCCGGCGGCTACATCGACGCCAACGGCAAGGCGGACCTCAAGTTCATCAACTTCCGCACGGCCTCCTGACCGGGCCGAGACAGAGGAGACTGAAATGGCCATCTTCTTCGACGCCCCGGTCGAGCCCGACGCCCTCACCACGTTCGTGCGCGAGGTGCCGGTCAACCGCACGGGCCAGACCCGGCGGCTGCTCGGCATGTTCAACCGCCTCGACGTGCAGGACAACCAGGTCGACTTCGCCACCATCACCCGCACCAACCGCGTGGCGCGGTTCCGTGCCTGGGACGGCGCGCTGCACGTCTCGAAGCGGGACACCGGCAAGGAGAACCGCGTCCAGCTGCCGCCGCTTTCCAGCTCGCTGAGCCTGGGTGAGTACGAGCGCCTGCAGCTCGAGTTCGCCCGTAACGGCGGCACCAACGAGCAGGCGCTCGCGCGCTCGATCTACAACGACGGCGAGACCCTCACCAACGAGGTGCTCAACCGCCTCGAACTGGCCTGGGGCGACCTGCTCACCGACGGCAAGTTCACCATGCTCAGCTCCGAGGGTGGGCTCGAGGCCGACTACTCGATCCCGTCCGACCAGCTGATCACGACCGCGACCGCCTGGACGACGACGGCCACCGCGCCGGCGCTGTCCGACCTGATCGCGGCGACGGACCTGTACACCAGCCGGTACGGCACGCCCGGGCAGCTGCTCACCAGCCGCCGTGTCCAGCGGCTGATGATGCAGAACACCGAGATGATCAACGCCGCCGTCGGCGCCCAGACCGGCCGCACCCGGATCAACCTCGACGAGCTGCAGAACCTGCTCGCCTCCGAGGGGCTTCCCCAGCTGGCCGAGGCCTACGACGAGTCCCTCGACGTCGACGGCACCAGCACCCGCGTGCTCGCCGACAACAAGGTCGTCGTCCTGCCGCCCAACCTCGACGACCTCGGCCGCACCGCGATGGGCATCACCGCCACCGCGCTCGAGCTCGTCAGCTCGAGCGAGTCGGACATGGCCTTCGAGGACGCGCCGGGCATCGTCGGTGTCGTCGAGAAGGTCGGGCCGCCGTACCGCCAGTTCACCTACGTGGACGCGTGCGGCATGCCGGTCCTGACCGACTCCACCCGCCTCATGACGCTGACGGTCGCCTGATGGGCCGCCGACTCGTGAGCACCGTGCTGGTTCACGTCGACGGGGAGGCCAAGTTCATCGGCCCCAACGACGACATCCCGGCTGATGTCGCCAAGCAGATCGGCGACCACGCCTGGGTCGACGTCGAGGACGACGCCGCGGCCGCGTCGTCCTCGAGCAGCAGCAGCAGCAGCAGCAGCAGCAGCCAGAACCCGCCGGCCCCGACGCCGCCGCCGATGGGTGGCCCCGGTTCCGGGGTCGAGGCGTGGGCGCTGTACGCCGGCGAGCTCAACGTGAACGTCGACGGCCTCACCAAGCGCGAGGAGATCGTCGACGCGATCAAGGCCGCCGGCCACCCGGTCGAGCAGCCGACCAGCTGAATCGGGAGGAGGGGACGTGGCAGCACCGCTGACCGACCAGCCCGCCGTGGAAACGGCGCTACTGCGTCCCCTCACCGACACCGAGGCCGGCTTCGTCAACCAGGCGGATACGGGGCTCATTGCCCAGGCTTCCAGCCAACTGCGCAACCGGCTGCGCGCTATCGACACACGGATCGCCGCCTTCGAGACCGACCCGACCGACCCGGCCGGCATCGACCCCGACGTGGTGACCGGTGTGCTCGGTGAGGTAGTCGCTCGCGTACTGCGCAACCCCAAGGGCCTGATCAGCGCGACGACGACCACTGGGCCGTTCTCGCGCTCCGAGACCTACCGCAGCTCGCGCGTCACGGCCGTTGCGCCGACCGGCGTCGTGGTGACCGACGACGACCTCGCACTCATCCTGCCTCCGGTCATCACCGACGGGTACATTCCCGCCGGCACGATCCACACGCGGCCGCCGCACCTGCTCGGACCGATCGGACCCCGCTGGTGACCTTCCCAGCCGGTGAGCCGATCACTGTCATCACGCGCACGAAGTCCGGCAAGAACGACTACGGCGACGACGTCTACACCGAGACAGCCACTACCGTCACAGGCGGCTTCGCGCCGGCCATAGGGTTCGAGTCGACGGCCGCCGGCGACACTGTCGTCACCCAGCCCCAGGCGTACCTGCCCACCGGCACGCTCGTCACGCCCACCTCGGTGCTCGTCATCCGCGGCGACCGCTACGAGGTCGATGGAACCCCAGAAGACTGGCGCGACCCGTTCGACGGCTGGACCCCTGGTATCGCCGTCCCGCTGCGCCGCGTCACCGGATAGGAGCCCGCGCCATGGCCGCGAAGTACAACCTCGACCACGCAGCTTTCCGCGAGAACCTCCTCAACGCGCCCTGGATGGTCCAGCTGATGCGCCGCCGCGCGCTCGCAGGCAAGGCCTACGCAGAGTCCGTCGCACCCGACGCGCCGCCCTATGGTGAGGGCTACATCGCCTCCTTCGAGGTCGAAGCCGGCCGCGACGGAGGAATCCACCACGACCGCGCGCACGCACGTCTGCGAAACACCAGCGACCACGCCCGCGAAGTCGAGTGGGGCACCGAACGCCAGGCCGCGTCCCACGTCTTGATCTCGGCGATGGACGTTATGGGCGGTTGGGAGGCGTGACCGCCCCGCTGACCATCGACGCCACGGGCTGGTGGATCACTCAGCTCAAGGCCGGCCTGGCCGCCGACATCGGCTCGAAGACACCCGACGACCTGCAGAGCGAAGTGCCGTTCGTCGCGGTCGAGCGGATCGGCGGCCCGAACGACGGCATCGCGATCGACATGCCCACCATGGCGTTCCACTGCTTCGGCTCCGGCCAGCAGGCCGCCAACCAGTTGGCGTACCAGGTGCTGCGGTTCGTGCACGACCAGCGCGGCAAGGCCGCCGCCGGCGCCGTCGTCACGCACGTCCGGACGCTTTCGGGACCGAGCAGAGCCGCGGTCACAGACCCGAGCCTCGGGCACGCCGTCGTGCTCATGCAGACCCGCATCAAGATCGCCAGCTAGGTCCCTCCTCAGATTGCGAAGGTGAACGTCATGGCACGTCAGCTCAAGGCCCCGGTATTCGTCGCCGGCCAGTGGTTCCGCCCGGGCGACCCCGTCCCGGCCGAGGTGGCCGACCAGCTCGGCGACCATCTCTGGATCGATGACGGGCGGCCCGACCCGACCGGCCCCACCCCGCCCCCGCTGGGCGGCGCCGGCTCCGGCATCGACGCCTGGGCTGAGTACGCCGCCCTACTCGGCGTCGACGTCGAGGGCCTGACCAAGCGCGACGAGATCGTCTCGGCGATCAGCGATGCCGGGCATCCGGTCGAGTAGCGCCGGGTCGGGCCCCCGCCGCGTCAACCCGGACCGCATGCGCCGGCGCATCACCAACCCACCGGCCGCGGCCGATCCTGAACCACCCGTCGAGCTCGTGGAAGTCCGCGATGCCGTCGGCCGCCTGATCCGCGTACTGCCCGCCCGCCGGGCCCACTGACCGCCGCCACACCGCAGCCCCTCCCGCCACGGCTGGGGCATTTCGTCATGCCCCATCACGAAGGAGCCAGCAATGCCCAAGAACGTCACGAACGCCTTCGCGCCGAGCGACTACGCGGTGTCCACGGCACCGCAGACAGCGGCCCTGCCGACCGGTCTGGCGACCTCGCCGTCCGCACTGAACCTGCCCGCCGGCTGGTTCGATATCGGCTACCTGTCCGACGCCGGCATGACCGAGGCGCACAACTACAACGAGACGAAGGTCTTCGACATGGCCGGCGCGCTTCTGCGCGTCCTGCGCAACCAGGAGGAGCGGCCCTGGACCTTCGAGTGCGTCGAGAACGACGCCGTCGTCCAGGGGCTCATGTACCCCGGCAGCGTCGTGGTCACCACGGGCGCAACCGCCGAGGTCCAGACCATCACGATCTCCGGTACGCCCACTGGTGGCACCTTCACGCCGGCGCTCGCCGGCTTCCCCGCCGTCCCTGCGCAGACCTACAACGTCACCACCGCGGCGCTGCAGGCCGCCCTCATCGCGGCGTGGGACCTGGCGGTCACCGTGAGCGGCACCGCCGGCTCGTCGTACGTGGTGACCTTCCCGACCGGCGTCGGCAACATCACGCAGATGACCGTGACGTCCGCGCTCACCGGCGGCACGACGCCGTCCGCGTCCGTGGCCACCACGACGCCCGGCGTCACCGGCGTCAACTCTCGCGTGGTCGGCCGCGGCCTGGCGCGGAACCTCCGGTACTTCTGCATCGACCTGTTCGACGGGTCCATCAGCGAGCGGTACCTGATCACCCAGGGCGAGGCCGTCTGGACCGGGTCTGTTCCGTACAACGGCACCGCGCTCAAGATCGCCCAGTTCAGCCTGAACACGTACTACGACAGCTCCACGGGTGGCTACTACACCAAGCTCGACAACAACCCGGGCTCCGGTCTGACCTTCAACTGACCTGACCTCTCAGGTCCCGGATCGAGGGGCGCGCGGTTGCTGTGGTGGCGTGCCGCGCGCCCCTCCCACGCCACCACAGCCACCACGAAAGGACACCGCCGCCATGGCAACCACGCCCACCCGCAAGCCGCCGGCCAAGAAGGCCACCGCCGCCGTCCGCGCCCGCCGCGAGGTCCGCGCCGAGAAGAACGCCGTACCGCCGGTCAAGGTCACCTTCCGTGGCGCGGTCTTCGAGATCCCCCGCGACCGCCTCGGCTCCTCCCGGGTGTTCATGCGCCAGGAGCACATGCGGATCTTCGGCATCACCTCCGAGACGCTCACCGCCCTGCTGTTCGAGATCCTCGGATCGAAGGATTCCGCGCGGTTCATCGATCTGTGCGGCCCCGGCGACCGGCTGCTGGACGTGAGCAACGAGTTCCTCGAGGCGCTCAAGAAGGCGGGCAACTCGGGAAACTCCTCGGCCTCGTCGGGCTCGTAGTCGAGTACCACGAGGCCCTCGAACTGGACCTTGCCGAACGCGGCGTCGACCTGCTGGATTTCTGGCGCGGCCGGCTCTCGTTCCGCCGCCTCGAGTTGCTGATCGGTGACCTGCCGAGCTCATCCCGGCTATGGCGCGCGGTCGATCCCGACGTCGCCTACGCCGAATCGTGGAGCACGAACGAGTACCTGCTCGCGCTGGTCGCAGACCTGATCGGCAAGGCGCACTTCCAGAACTGGGAGACCATCCCGCGCCCGGCGCAGGAGATCGCCCAAAAACGCCGGACCGACGAGCGCCGCCGCAAGCTCATCGAGCGGTTCGAGGCCAGGCAGCGTCAGGCCACTGCTGGTGGCTAGCCGTTCAGGTTGTGGTTGAGCTGGATGATCACGTACACGATCACCGCCACCACGATCACCGCCGTGATTGCAGATCTGATCGCGGCGGTGTTGTTCGCCGCTTGACGCTGCGCACGCAGCATTTCCAGCTGGATCGGATCCGGCCGCAGCTGCGTGTACGGCGTCCACTGAGCGCCGTCCCACCATCGGTCGACCGGCGCCCCGGCCGGGTCCGGATACCAGCCGGCCGACGGCAGCGTCATGCCCGCAGAGCCTAGATCGCGCCCAGGCGCCTAACAAGGGACGGAGGTGACGCTGGTGTCCGCTGCAGATGGCATCGGTTCGGTCTCCGTCGAGGTCGTACCCGACGCGCAGCGCTTCTGGACCCGGTTCCGCCAGCAGACCCGCGGCCAGGCCGACGCCGAAGGCCGCCGCGAGGGCGAGGCGTGGCAGCGCGGCTTCCAGGCCAGCGCCCGGCAGACCGAGGTCACCGTCCGGGTCAACACCAAGGACGCCCGCAAGGACACCAACCTCCTACTGGACACGATCGGTTCGCTGGCGCCTGCACTCGTACCGCTGGCCGCCACGGCCGCGCTGGGCGCCGGCGCGCTCGTGTCGCTCGGTGTCACCGGCGGCCTGGCGATCGGCGGCATCAAGCGCGACATCAAGGCCGCCAACGCCGAGGGGCTGCAGTTCATCGCCGGGCTCAACGTCCTCAAGGAAGATCTTCACGGCCTCGAGTCGACCGCGGCCAATGGCGTCCTGGGCGTCTTCCGCGAGGACGTCACGCGCCTGCACGCCGAAATGCCCGCGCTCAACGCCGACCTGGCCCAGTCCTCGCAGGTGCTCGGCAGCATCGCCGGCCACGTCCTCGGCGCGGCCGTCGGCGGCCTACACACCTTCGCGCCCGAGCTGCTGTCGATCGAAACGCGGGTCGACCACCTCGCCGCCGCGTTCGAGAACTGGGCAACCGGCCCCGGCGGCGAACGGTTCGCCACCGCCCTCGCCGAGGACTTCGACCACGTCGCGCCGCTGCTCGAGCACCTCGCCGGCGCGATCTCACACGTCATCGCCGCCGGCAACGTCCCGGGTCTGGTCATCGTCGACGAGCTCGACACGTTCTCGAAGGTCCTCGAGGCCATCCCGACGCCGATCCTCACTGGGATGATCACGACCCTCGCGGCTCTCAAGACGGCGTCGCTGGTGTCCGGCTTGATGGACAAGCTCGCCGTGTCCATTCGCGGTGTGGCGGTCGCCGAGGGTGAGGCCGCGGCCGCGTCGTCGGCTCGCGGCGGCCTCGCCAGCGGCATCGGGTTCCTCGGCAAGGCGGGCGCCACCTACTTCGGCGCGGCCATCGCGATCGACGCG
>Ga0157372_10005946_pt1 | contig 12972 bp, 13 predicted proteins | sample C55metaG_FD_115307 | JGI IMG/M metagenome (GOLD analysis project Ga0157372, IMG submission 115307) | Corn rhizosphere microbial communities from Kellogg Biological Station, Michigan, USA - C5-5 metaG | ecosystem: Host-associated > Plants > Roots > Rhizosphere > Soil | place: USA: Michigan... | reverse complement strand
CGTTCGCTTCCAACCGCAACCCGATGACCGGCGCCAACACGACGCCCAAGAACATGGTCATCACTTCACCCAGGTTGGAGGATAGCAGGTAGCGCAGAAACTTGCGGATATTCGAGAAAATAGAGCGGCCTTCCTCTACTGCGGCCACGATAGTGGCGAAGTTATCGTCTGCAAGAACCATCGCCGCGGCTTGTTTCGAGACGTCTGTTCCGGTGATGCCCATGGAGACGCCGATATCGGCAGCTCTTAGCGCTGGCGCATCGTTAACGCCATCGCCGGTCATGGCCACTACGTCGCCCCCACGCTGGAACGCCTTCACAAGGCGCAGTTTGTGGCTGGGGTTGACACGCGCATACACGGAGACGTGTTTGACAGTTTCTGCCAAGGCGCCCTCCTGCATCCGATCCAGTTCCGGGCCGCTGACCGCCCCGCCCCCCTCCGAGATGCCCAATTCCTGGGCGATGACCAACGCCGTCTTTGGGTGATCGCCAGTGATCATTACCGGTCGCACGCCAGCGCGCCTTGCTCGGTCCACCGCAGCTTTGGCCTCATCCCTCGGCGGGTCGATCATACCGATCAAGCCGGCGAAGACGAGGTTCCGTTCCACTTCCTCGTCTATGTCGTCTACATCCACATCTTCGGCGGGAACCTCACGATAGGCGATACCGAGCGTCCGCAACGCCTCCCCGGCCATGTCTTCGTTAGCGTTGACAATCTGCCTGCGCCGCGCGTCGTCCAGAACCCGCGTCTCTTGCCCGATGAGTTCCTGTGCGCAGCGCGAGAGCAATACGTCCGGTGCTCCTTTGGTGAAGACCAGCAGGCGTCCGGCCCTTTGCACGTCGGTGTGAACCGTGCTCATGAGCTTGCGTTCCGAGGAGAACGGTAATTCACCGACACGCTGGAAGCGTTTGCCAAGGTCTTCCGAGCACAGTCCGGCTTTACGGGCCGCGACGATCAACGCGCCTTCGGTGGGATCGCCCTGCACCGTCCATTGATTATCCTGTTGCTGGAGCACGGCGTTGTTCGCGCGGTCGGCGGCCGCGAGCGCACGCTCCAACTCGATCCAAAGCCCGCCCTCAATAGCGCCGCCCGCCTCGAGGGTTACCGCGCCCTCTGGCGCATAGCCGGCGCCGCTGAAGTCGAATCGTGCGCTGGCCGTTACCACGGCGCGGACGGTCATCTCGTTCCTCGTCAGGGTGCCTGTCTTGTCAGATGCGATGATGCTCGCCGAGCCGAGAGTCTCCACGGCCGTGAGTTGACGGATGATGGCGTGCCTCTTCGCCATGCGCTGCACTCCCAGGGACAGAACAGTGGTTACGACTGCGGACAGACCCTCCGGCACTGCCGCTACCGCGAGGGCGACTCCCAGGATGAGCACCGCAAAGAGCCCGGCAACACCGGTCACGTGTTCCGCGAAAATGATGACAGCTATCATCACCACAGCGATGAGGATGACTACCAGCCCCAGTACCTTGCCGACGCGATTAAGTTCCTTCTGGAGCGGCGTAGTCTGGGGCGTTTCCTTCAACATCCCTGCAATTCGTCCCATTTCGGTGTTCATCCCCGTGGCCAGTACCACGGCACGGCCGCGGCCATAAGTCACGGACGTGCCGCTGAACAACATGTTGTTCCGGTCGCCGAGTGCGGCCTCTTTTGAGATAGGCGCCGTATTCTTCGAGACCGGCAGACTCTCTCCCGTCAGCGAGGCCTCGGCCGTTTGCAGAGCCGAGCCGTGGATCAATCGCGCATCGGCCGGAATCCGGTCGCCCGCCTCTACCATGACAATGTCGCCTGGCACTACGCTGGCGGCCGGAACGCTCTGCCGTTCTCCGTCCCGGATCACGTGCGCTTGCGCGGCCGCCATCTGGTGCAGTGCGGCCACGGCGGATGCCGCCCGCGCCTCCTGAAGATAACCCATGAGCGCATTGAGCACTACGATCGCGTAGATGGAAATCGCTTCGTAAGGTAGTGCCGATTTCCTCTCATGCAACCACAGGACAGCCGAAATGGTCGCCGCGATTAGGAGCAGGATCATCAGCGAATCGCGAAACTGACGAAGAAACTTTTTCCAAGTGGGAATGGGTTTCTCCGGCATCAGCTCGTTCATACCGTAAATCTGTATTCGGAGACCGGCCTCTTCAGCGCCCAGCCCCCGCCGGGCATCCGTGCCTTGACCCGCGAGTACCTCATCGACCCGCAGTTGATAGGCAGGTATCGAAACCGGTTGAGATGTCATAAGGCCCTGGCTCCGCTCCGTGCCGGCTGCCTTTCCACCTGGCCGGCTCCATTTTTGTTGATGGTTTCATATCCCCTGGAGGTTCCTCCCTTCGGTCCGGAGAACCTCCTGAGTGCCACGAAGGCATCGGACACGACAGTTGTTGTGAATGTGTCATTCCCCACCGCAGGCGGTCTTCTTGCCTGGTGCGCCGGTGAGCGCTCGGACTTCGCTTGAAACGTCACTTTTGAATCCTTACGGACTCACCGGCATCAAGGTTGATGCCGGTTGACGTCCGCGGATTCGACTGGTACTTACCAGGAGATGGCTAAGACTGGTTCTCGCGCGGTGAGCGTTGTCCGTTGCCCTCCGACCACCGAGGAGAACGATGTAGGAGGAGAATTGCTGTGTTTGAACTGCCGAGAATCCTATTGCCCGTCGATTTTTCTGAACAATCGATCGGTGCAGCGCAGTATGCCAAAGCTCTTGCCTGCCGTTTTCATTCAGAACTTCACATCGTCCATGTAATCGACCTGAGAGTCTACGGAGTGTATGGGATGGGCAACGACCGAGTTGCCGCTGACGAATTTGCTCCCGGTTGTAAAGCTGAAGCTGAGCGCGAGATGGACCGCTTCCTGGCGGACGACCTTCGAAACCTGAAGGTAAGGCGCACTATCCTGTACGGCGATCCGGCACGTGAGATTGTCAAATATGGGGCGTCGGAACACGTTGGCATGATTGTCATTCCAACCCACGGCCGTGGTCCCTTCCGCCGGTTGCTGCTCGGATCTGTTACAGCGAAAGTCCTGCACGACGCAGACTACCCCGTATGGACAGGCGCTCACATTGAGCAAACACCTAAGATCGAATCTCTCGCCCTTCGCCGGATCCTATGCGCGCTTGATCCATGGGATGGCAACTACAGCGCCCTAGCCTGGGCCTGGCAATTTGGACGGGAGGTTGGCGGGCAGTTGAAAATCGTGCACGCCCTTCCACCTCTGTACAGTGTTGATCCTTATTTCGGGGAAGAAGTGACAGTGCAGATGACGGGACACGCCGAGGCCGAGATCTGGAAAGCTCAGGACAGTGTCGGCTCACAAGCGGAAGTAGAGATTGTTCTTGGGGAAACGCCCAAGGCTGTCTGCGCCATGGCCAAAGGCTGGAGCGCGGACCTGGTGGTAATCGGGCGTGGAGTGCGGACGGGCATTCTCGGGAGGTTGCGCAGCCAGTCATATGCAATCATTCGTGAGGCACCGTGCCCTGTCGTTAGTGTTTGAGTCCAGAACTTCGCGCGCACCCTTCAGGTCGTATGGCCGGCTGTTATTGAAGGTTCAACGTGTCTCCGCAGCACGGACCACTTCCACGGAGCAGCGGGCTCGAGCCGCGATCGCGGTCGAGACGCTTCCGAGGAGCAGGCGTTCGATACCCCTGACACCCCGTGCCCCCACGAAAATGCAGTCTGCGCGCAAACGCTCGGACTCCTCCAGGAGAATCTTTCGAGGGTCACCGCCTGTGACCAATGGCGAGACGTTGAGCCCTGCGGCCCTTAACGTGTCCACCGAAGACTGATTCATTCTCTGTATCCATGCCAGCTCGTTCGGGTCTCCGCTCTTAACCCAACGGCGTACGCGGGAGCGCGAAGATGCCGTCGCCGTTGACATGAGTGGATCAATAGCAGTCACCAGAAGCACCGTGCTGCCAGCCGGCCAAGCGCGCGCCACCAGCGCGCTCAAGGCAGCTTCCGCGCCTAGTGATCCATCTTCACCGGCAACAAGCCGTACAGGAGAGCCTTCAGGCCTCGTGTTACTGCGTGCGATTCGGACCGAAGTGGGTGCGTAATCCAGAACTCTTTGCGCCACGCTGCCGAGCGTCAGCCGTCCGAGCGCAGATCGGTTGTGCGATCCGACGACAACCAAGTCGGCCTTCCACTCCTCTACTCTCTTCACGACGCCCCATGCAGGCGAGTCTGCGCAAGCCTCGGCTCGAACCCTCCAATTGGGAAACTCGGCCTGGACAGTCTTACTGGCACGCAACGCTATGGCGTGAGATTTCTCTACAGCCTCCGCGGCTCGACGGTGCGCTTTCTCGAGCACAGCAGCCATCCATTCCGGATCCGGCTGATCGACAGCCTCCGCGCTTGGCAAAATCACATCGGCCACTGTTAATACTAAAGCCTCCGCCATTTGCGGCAAACCGGCGCGCTTCAGCTCGGATAAGGCTGTCTCGGAGCTGTTCGATCCATCAAACGCAATCAACAGCTTCATGACCTTGCCATCCATGAAGCTATGCTCTCATGAAATCGGAGAACTGGGTCTGCACGGCTTCGTCTTACGTTTGTACGATTGGAAACCCGAAATTGAGCGAGCGGAAGCCACCTTGCTCGCCTTTAGCAGCCTCGAGGCTTCAAATGGGGCGAGACAAGATGAGCGCGAAAGGAGCCGATCAATGGTATCCAAAGCCCCACCCACTCCTGAGGCCTTCGTCAGGACTCGATGCTGGATCATTCGATTCTTTCGTCTCTAGAGGCTCATCACTGGGCACGGGGAATTCCGGATGATGGCGTAGGCATTGGTTCGGAGCCGACCCAGCACTTTGTCCAGTCGTCCTCTTCCGATGACGACTAAATCCGCGGCGCAATCGACTGCTACACTGCGAACAGCATCCGAGACCGTATTCGCCTCGATCCGCGCCTCCAGCTTTGTGCCGGCTTTGTCTTGGACCCGCACCATCTCTTTGCGCGACGCATCCATTAGATATGCGCCAAAGTTCTCGCCCAAGTAATCGTAGCGTGCCGAATGCGCTGCGGGTACCGCATGTACGAGGCGAACAGTTGCGTTGAAAAGGGCGCCCAGTTCTACCGCGCGACGGATCAGCTCCGGAGCGTCTGGGTCGAGGTCGACGGCGCAGATAATACTCCCTACGCTGCTGTGAGCTGGCGAAGCCAGGTCGCAAGTGTGGGCGGTGGTCCAGACCGCACACGCGCCGTCATGTAACACCTTCGCCGTGACCGAGCCCAGCAGGAGGCTGCGAAACGGTCCGTACCCGCGCGTCGGCATCATGATAAGGTCGACGCCATTCGCTTCAGTGAAATCGATAATTGCAGCCGCGGGGTCTCCAACCGCAATAGCGGTATTCAGGCTTCCTGGTTTCAGTGAAACGAAGGGCTCGGAAAACGTCCTGAGCAAAGAGATGTCTCTTTGTTTATGCTCCTCAAGGTCGGATGGCATGGGAAACCCGAGGTCGACACCTGCGTAGACCTCCGTGACGTGTAGCAGAGTAACTCTCGCATCGAGCCGCTCTGCCATCGCTCTCACGTCGGACCGGAAGGCGTGACAGATCTCGGAGAAGTCCACGGGAAAAAGGATATGGCGGAATGGTGTCATACAGTAGTGGTACGGCAATTTGGAGACCAATTCGACACTGGCCCTCACACTGATCCTGGCTAATCGCTTCGATATTGCCGGCCGTGCAGCTGGGTATGGCTTTATTCCGGGAACTTGACCACATGATCCCTCCGACCAACTTGCTTGCGCTCTCGTATTGCTGGACGATCCCATACCAGTACCAAGCCAGAAGAGCCTCTAAGTCGTCCGATCTGGACTGGCTCTGACGCGATGATTCCTCGCGTAGGACAAAAAAGGGAACGCCAAAATAGCACGTGGTCACCTTGGCACAAATCACGTCACAAAACGAGGAAAGCCTAACTGAAAAGAAAAGGCAAGACTGCATGGCCTGGGCCCCGTCCGTTGGCCGGTTTTGAGACGATCACCGAGACCTTGCTGCCCGGAAGGACAGCGAAGGCTGGGCGTCATTTTCATGACGGGTCCGACGCGGCTCTCTGCTCCGATAGGACCAATTGGACAAGAGCAGCTTGCGCAGGTTCGGATTGGAGCGAACCACGACGGTGGCCCGCTCTCACGGAGGCTAGGCTCGTCGCCACGCGCGAGGCTACCTTGTCTCAACGTAAGGGCTGAATGGTCCGATTCGTAAAACAGAATTGTGTGGGCTGCCCTGATGACCCGGTGAATGCCCAGCCGGTCTGGGAAACTAGTCGAAAGCGATACGCGTTTTGCTGCCCCCGATGCGGATTTCGCGGATTTGCGCGACTCCGTCTACGCGCTTCGAGTGAATCGCGGTGTGTTCGGTTTTCTCGACGGTCTCTCCAAACTTGGCCGTAAGCTCGACCTCCTTGCCGCTGTTCAGTTCGGTGAGGCGAACCTTCGGAGCATTAACAACCAGCTTGTATTCTCCAGGCCGGAACTCGAGATGTCCGATCTTGAAGACGGAACTCAGTGTGATCCGGTAACTCTGGTCGGCGTATGCACTACCCGCGACCAGGCCGAACACAGCGACGATTGCCAGATATTTCACGATGCTTTTCATTGAATAACCTCCTATTTGATGTTGTGCTGACATTCTGCGTTGCACGCACGAGGCCAGACGCCGTTGGCGCTGCCTAAAACGAAAAGCGCATCTGAAATTCGATGTCGAATCGCCGGGGAACGGCCCACGATGGCCATGGATATGCCGAGCGCGGCCGATCTGAGATTGCCGGCTAGCGGGCCAGATCGACTGTGTTGAAGAGATCGCGGGCGGACACGGAGAGCGCCACCGAATACCGGATGTCGGTGGAGCAGAGCGTGATCTGTGCGTACGGAACGACCGCGCTGGCGGAATCGGTCACTACGTCGGTGAAGCGTTCCCAGGTTGCTCGGTGCTCGGACAGTGAGGAAGAAGCAGGACCAACGAGGCGACACAGGCCACTGCACCGGTAGCGAATTGAGACTCAGGCATGTTCCATCTGAGAGCTCAAGTGTACGAAGAAAGTTCACGGCATCCTCCTGAAATGTCGACCGGAGGCTCGTGGCGGATGCCAGAATGTAATCAACGAGGCAGGCGGCGCGCGGCCATCCGTGAAGCTCACAACAGCTGTTTTAAAGCGGACAGCTCCCGGCGGCTATCAAACGGCCACGTTGAGATCTCCGACCGCCGGTTCATATGCGAAGACCCAGAGGGCGACATGGCGTGAAAGTGCACCACTGAAAATCAGCTTCAAAGACTGGAAGCGACTCCGACAAATGCTCCAGCCGGTTTTCCTGTCACGCAGTGTGAGAGTCAGGAGGAAGAAGTGAACGAACACGGGAATCAGTCTAAGACCATCGTGGCGCTCGCCGCCCGGAACTCGTCAGATGCAATCAGGGATTTCGCCGCCTCAGAGTGGGACGCTCATCCTGATCCGGCTTGGTTGTCGCGGTCATCTCCTTGTGTGCGGCCACTGCCGGGAGACCTACGAAGGGTGGGACCCGTTTTATCGAGAATGTTCTTCCTCCTGTTCACCATGTCCGCCAACTGCTGTGTGACCTGTTGAAATTCAGAGGTGCTAACCACATATTGCGGCTGAGCGGCAAGCAGCTCCTGGACATTCTTCTGGGTGAACTTGATTCGAGTCACCATCTTTGGGTGAGAGCGGAACAACTGAGATACGGTCAGCGGTCTTCGCTTTCCATGCCCTCCATTCGCTCGAAAAAGTCGACGAAGGCGGTGGGATCATAGCCGGACTTGTACAGGTACTGGAGGCCGAGTAGGTCCGCTTCCTGTTCGAAGGTGCGCGAAAATTTCAGAAATGCCATGGGAACGGCGAGACCGGTGCCCTGCCTGACTGCATAGCCGGCCCAGCCGCCAAGAAAAATCAGCGGCAAACTCGCGAGATTGGCCATTTGCCCCCGCGACGCTTGGCGCGTTCCGTGGCGCGCGGGCACATGCGCAATTTCATGAGCCATGGCTGAGGCCAACTCCGCCTCCGTGTCCGCTTTCAAAACCAGACCCGAGTTGACGAACAGAAAGCCGCCGGGTAGTGCGAAGGCATTGACTTCGCCGCTATCAATCAGCTTGGCGGTAACGGGAATCCTGATATCTGAGTTTCGCGCAAGATTTTGAGCGAGCCGGTTAACGTACTCGGCTGGGATCGGTGCATCGACAAACTTGGCCTGACGCTCGATTTCCTGAGCCAACCGCTTGCCGAGAGCGATCTCCTTTTCCAGGGAATAGAAGTTGCCGCCTTTGCCGACATCGCGGCTGCCGATCTGTTCGGGATCGCTCTTTTTTTCTTTGGATCGTGCGCTCAGCGGCACCATCGGAATGACACACAGGGTTGCGATGAGCATCCATCGAACGCATCTCATAAGACGCCTCCCCGCCGCCAGCCGGCTGGCGTTTGATCATGTCACTATGATGGTCTGCACGTCAGCGACCAGTGCCTGGTTTGAATGCCTCGCAAGCATCTCGCAACTGGGGTGGAGCTCACGGTGCGGTCCAAACCGCTCTGGCTCAGTTCCAGGATTCGCGGGGCGGCCACGTGGCCAGCCAACTGCCGGACCTGAGAGGTACCCGCGGTCTCCTTCGCACCGAGCAGTGCTTCGGTCCAACTCCGGATTGTCGGCCACAGCTTCATAGCCCCTACCGCGACTGTGAGGCAGCCGGCCAACAGCAGGGCGGTTAGGATGGCAGCGCGTAGTAGCCACCGAGGGAACCTCCGGACCGGGCGGGCGGAGGGCGAAAGATGGTCGAACCCCCATCGGTCCAGCCACGTTCCGCCGCACACCGGGCAGTAGTTCACCTCGACACTCCGATGGTTGGCGACTTTCAGGGCGACGCTGCAGATTGGGCAGTTCATACCTTGACCTGCGCAATCCAATCGCCACCGGCGCTGCCGCTGCCCGACGATCTTGCGGCCCTGACTGGGCCGAAAAGTTGCTATTGCCTCTCCAAGGCGAGAATCCTCCTCGCCGGACGTGCGAAACAACAAGGAGAACGAGATGATGTCAGATTCGCCGACCACCCCACTAAGGACTGTTTATTGTCCTTACTGCCATCTTGCGACGCGGGCCAATAGTGAGCGATGCCTTCACTGTGGCAAACATGTGTCCCGCCCCGGCGAGACATGTGGAGTGCCGCCGACTTCGGTACGTGGTCGCGGTCCCAGCCAACGCGGGCGGCAGACGCGAGGCTTCGCTTCCTCCCACATTTTGATCTGATCTGTCCGGCCACCACTATCAATCACGCCACGGGCTGGTTGTCCATCAGCGCGAGATACGCTTCGTCTTCCTGAGTGAAGTGAAGACGGAGGATGGCGTCGAGTCCGTAGAGGATACGCCTCAAATCGCGAATATCCTCAGTTGCCGGTCCTTCTGGTGGCAACTCGGATAGGTGCCTCCCGAGGACCCTCACCATGTGGGCGATCTCGAGGTGCGCGCGGCTCATGGGAGCGGTTGGATCGTCACCGCCGATTAGCCGCGCCACTGCGGGGTAGACGGTGGCATCCTCTGCGGCATTGTGTGGCAGGATCTTCTCCGTGAGGAACTTGTGAATCTGTTCGACTTCTACGCGCGCCGTGCTCGCCGGGAGCACATCCAGGCAATCTGCGACGTGGCGGATTCGTTTGATCTCTGGCCATAGTTCGCGGTGTTCCGCGCGACACTGTTCGCCGAAACCCGACATCGAGGCTCCGCTTGACCTACGCTGTTGTCCGCCTTTTAGGGCGCGAAGCGCATTAAGAATCACGATGACATCGATGATTTCCTGCAACAGCGCTCCCGCCACTGGAGATAGAAGGCCGCCGGCCGCGAATCCCATGGCGGCAATCGACAGACCCATGCCGAGAAACACACTCTGCAGCGCGATCGATCGGGACCGTCGGGCAATGCGGATCGCTTCTACCAGCCGGTCGAGTCGGTCCACAACCAGCACGACATCCGCTGCCTCCGAAGAGGCGGTCGCACCGCGCGCGCCGATGGCCACTCCGACGTCGGCGGCGGCCAATGCCGGGGCGTCGTTGATACCGTCCCCAACCATAACGGTGACGGCTGCCCGTTGAGCTGCCTGCACAGCTTCCAACTTCTCCGCTGGAGACCTTTCCGCCAGGACCTGATTGACTCCGAGAACACTACCCACCGCTCTTGCGACGTCTTCATGATCGCCGGTGAGCATCACAATCTGTTCGAAACCGGCGCGCCGCAGCGCTCGCAGCGTCAAGGGTGCATCCGTTCGGACGGGATCTTCCAGGATCAGAGCGCCTTCCACGACTCCGTCTACAGATATGAAGGCGCCGGATGATCCTTCCAAGAGCGTGCGACGATGCAAACGGCGGAGGGCCGCGGGCGGCGCACCGCCTTGAAGCAGCCACTCGCTCTTGCCCAACGCGATATTCAGCCCGTCTACCCGTCCCCGTATACCAGACCCGTGCTCTTCCGACACGCCGCTTGGAAACCGGAGTTCCAGCTTTCTTTCGGCGGCCGCCTTGAGAATAGGGCCAGCCAGAACATGCGGCGAGACTTGGTCGAGTGAGGCTGCGAGTTCCAGCAGGCGGTCGGGACTATACTTTCCAAACGATTCGATATTGGTCAAGGCCGGAGAGCCAGCGGTGACCGTTCCGGTCTTGTCCAGAATCAGCGTCTTGCCCCTCGCCAGAGTCTCCAGAGCGCCACCGCCCTTGACAATGATCCCCCTGTGGGCGGCTCGTGAGATTCCAGCGACAATGGCGATCGGCGCGGCCAAAATCAACGGACATGGCGTGGCCACCACGAGGACGGCAAGGGCCCGTACCGGATCGCCGGAGATCATCCACGCGATTCCGGCGACCAGAAGTGTTAGCGGCAGGAAGAAGAGGGCATAGCGATCGGCCAGCCGTACCAAGGGCGCTTTGGAATCCTGCGCTTGCTGTACCAGCCTGACAATCCCCGCGTAGGTGCTCTCTTCGGCCGTGGCGGTTGCGCGCAGGTCAAATGGCGTGCGCGCTGCGTTTGTCGGGCCGCTGCGCACCTTGTCTCCATTCCTTCGCTCCACGGGATCGGCTTCACCTGTGAGTGCTACTTCATCCAAAACCGCCGCACCGCTGGCCACGATGCCATCGACCGGAACTACCTCGCCGGGTTTAACCAGGAGGATGTCCCCGGGCCGTACGGTCTCAATCCCAGCGGACACGATGGCATTGCCCTCGTACCGGTGGACGATTCGGGGGGTCCGCTGTACCAGAGCGGACAGTTCCCTTCGCGCTCGCGACGTGGCAAAATCCTCGAGTGCGCGGCCGCCTGTGAGCATGAGAGCAATTACTGCGCCGGCCAGGTATTCGTGAAGGATGAGAGCCCCGCCCATGGCGAGGAGGGCGATGAAATCCACACCGGCCTTTCCGCGGAATAGGCCACGCATTACGGTGTAGGCCAGCGGCACCAACGCCAGCGTGGTGGTCGCTGCCCAAGCCAGCGCGGCCGCCTCCACCCACCCAACGAGTTGCGCGGCGAGTCCAGCCGCAAGACCAGCCGCTGTCAACACGAAGGCAAGACGGCTCGGGGTCATCGACATCCAGGATGGGCGAGTCGGATCAATCATTGAGTATGGCGTGAACCTTCTCCAGAAGTTGGCCGGCGTTGAACGACTTGGCAAGTAGTGGTAAGGTGCTCTGCAAGCTATAGAAATGATCGGTCTCATCGGTAACCTGAAGCGACCGCTCAATCAGACCCTTCTGTTTCAGCATCAAGCCTAGCTCCGGGCCGCTGCCGGGCATTTCGACGTCGGTGACTAGTAGATCGATGGGATTGGTTCCTGCGAGGTGGATTGCCTCGGCCCCACCTTCCGCCTCCAACGCTGCATAGCCGTCTTGAGCGACAATCATGGCCATCAGTCGGCTGACCGAACGGTCATCGTCAACGACCAGGGTGATTCGATTTCTGAACACCGTCCTGGTTTCACGCACCTTCGAGACCACTCTCACGGATATCCCCTCCCGTCTCAGGTGCGCTGCCTATGGTCTTAACGGACGTCTTTGTTGCGGTTTCTCCTTGCGAACCGCACCTCGGGGCGGCCCTGCAGAGGTCTCGGCCCAGTCCCATCCCATTTGGTACACTTGACGCCTCGTTGACGCCATCGATCTAGAAAATGTACTAGAGCGTGGCGCCGACAGAGGTTGAATTTTGCATCCAACAATCCCTGACCCAAGAACTGAGGCCGTTGAAACGTCGCAGACGAACTTGATGAAGTTGACGAGGTACGTCTCTAATGACACTCATCCCGGTCGGCCCTGCTGCTGGGCGTTATTCTTCCGGATTAGTGCGCGTGCCATTACGTCTCGATCAGGATCGTCAGAGTTCTGACGCCTACTACCGGATAGCGCCTTGATGACGCGCGTACACACGTCTTCCAGGGCACTCTTCGACGGAGCTGGTGGCCGCAGGTTAGAGCTTGCCATCGGATTCGCCCAGTGCACGTACGACGTATCGCGATCGCTGCTAATCACCACGTGAACCGGAAGGAAAACCGCCGCAGCGCGGTCGAGAACAACCGCTTGGACAGGAGTATCCACCAGCAGGATGGTGGAGGACCGCGCGGCAATTCCAAGTTGGAAATAGGGCGCACCCGACACGTCGAATTGCTCAGCAACACTGAGCCCAGCGTTCACGAGCAGCCGTCGAATTAGCTGCACGGACTTCGCGAACGGTTCAGAAATGACCCGAGTGTTACCGCAGGTGGTGATCGTCATGAAAGGCGTCCTTTTCGTGTACTCCTGTCACGACACGCCGCTGGCCATTTCCATCGTCTCGTACCCATCCTTCGGCGAAGCCCAGTAGTTCTCTTTCGAAGCCACGCCAGAGCTCTCCTGGCCCAGGCAAAATGATGGCTTAATAGCCATAACCCAAGCAGCATGATAGGGATCCCCGGGCCGGGGATACCGGGAAGGGCCAGCACAACCCCAATGACTAGCAAGG
>Ga0157372_10005941_pt1 | contig 12977 bp, 21 predicted proteins | sample C55metaG_FD_115307 | JGI IMG/M metagenome (GOLD analysis project Ga0157372, IMG submission 115307) | Corn rhizosphere microbial communities from Kellogg Biological Station, Michigan, USA - C5-5 metaG | ecosystem: Host-associated > Plants > Roots > Rhizosphere > Soil | place: USA: Michigan... | reverse complement strand
TGCCTATGTCTTTACGCCACACAGCGGCGGTAGGACCGTGGTAAATGGTAATGGTGCTGTTGTCCTCTTGGCACGTATTTGCACCCAGGCCGGAACCTATGCTCAGCAGAGCGACGTAAATGCAATTATGATGAATGTCTATGATCTTAATGCTAAGACTCAAGTAGGCACGACAACGACGCTCTCAGTGGCTTCTACCGTCTTTAACAGCCTCCAGCTAGACGGAAGAGCAGTTGGAGATACCACGGGTTACAATATGGCTATTCCGTTGTCCGTTGCCGCTGGCCAGTACCAAGCAGAGGTAAAGGTTATTCCGGTGGTCGGAAACAGCTATATCATTCCGTTCGATATTGAAACCACAACTGTTTTTAGCACCTAATCGCTATATTACAATGTGGATGAGCTATCAAACAATCTCGACCTCCAGGAACTAGAGATAGAGGCAGAGCGATTAACGGCCTCGACTGCTAGGCAAAGACACGCCTTATACAGGCTCGGGAAGAGTAGAAGCTTTGTTAAGAAATACGCTGATACCAAAACAACAGCCGCAAAGTTAATCCAACGTGGTATTGAGGAAATGACGGAACTAAAACAGGAAAAATAATCCTGTTACCTATATACCTTCAGGAATGGGGGTATATGGGAGAGCGATTAGGCTGGCGTGATGAAACTATTAGCCGCTGGCACCGAAAAATTGGACCATGCTACGCCACTGACCTTGATACAATTGTCATGGAACAAGATGGACCAATTGACGACGGTTTCAGGCTTCTGGAATACGATATCAGCAGTGGCGATGATATTCCGGTTGCATTGATCGACTGGAAACACGTTAATTGCCACGTTGCAACGGAACTACAAAAAAGAAACGTTACAGCACAAGCCACTTTCGCCACAAGAGCAAATGTTCCGTCTTTTGTAATCACGTACACTAGACCTGTTTCATCATTCCGAATTTTTCCAACCAACGAAATAGCAAAAGCCAAGGTGCCGCACGGCATCACACTCAATGAACAAAACATGGTTAGATTTCTCTATTGGCTCAGAGGAAAGAAAGCACCAATTGACGTACTTAAAAGGATCAACAATGGATAGACCGTCGAAACAAGAGGAAGACCAGGAGATAGCGGACACCATGGCTCTGACTGAAATGGAAGCTCCTACAAAGCGTGACATTATTGAGTTTGAAAAGGCCGAACCTCAAATGATTCCATCGCACGTCTATAACTTTCCGATCCATCGTTCAGTACGCAAAGCATTAGTACAGGCGAAGTGGCAAAGGATGTTTTTGCCGATTGATGATATGGAATTTCCTAGCTACGGCAAAGGATATTCGAGAATACGCAGAGCCGTGGAAAGTGTTGTCTAATGCAAGACCAGACCTTTATCACAGTATCGACGCTGGAGGACAATGACGTATTATGAAAAGAACAAAGAAAAGATCAAAGCACAAGTAAGAGCCTATCGCCAGAAAAACAAGGCAAAAATAAACGCAACACAAAGAGCGTGGAGGAAAAAGAACAGGAAAAAGGTACTCCAGTCAAAAAGACGATACCGCCTTAAGCATAGTGAGCAAATGAATGCATATCAGAGACGCTATTACTATGCCCATAAGGAGGAGGCCAGAAAAAAGCGGCGTAAGAGATATTGGAAGCTCAAAAATGATCCAGTGGCCTATGCACGATTCCTGAAAAAAGGAAAAGAATATCGACGGCTCTACGCCAGAAAGTGGAGAGCCATGAATCCAGAAAGATGGAAGATCATACATGACAGGTCTAAACGAAAGAGGAAAAATGGAAAACGAAAATGACTACGAGCGCTACACCGGTGTACTAGACCGGCTCGGCTGTCTCATAGCTGCCGGCGAAACTGAGGAGGCAGTAACGTTAGTTGGCAAAAATATTGAGGACGGAACAATCAATGTTGCTGACGTGGTTTCTGTTGTTTGCAACGTACCGCCAAAACCAAAGAAAAAGCGAAAAAGGACTAAATAGCATTATGAACCATTGGATTGACAAAAGTGATAAGACACTTACGGAATTGAATTACCTCGTGGAGAAGTTAATCGAGTACGTCGATTATCGCCTAAATGAGATTGACACAACCATGGTAGCACGTGGCATTGAAGCTAAGAGGCTGGAAAGACGTGTTGAGGCCGTGGAGGAAAAGATTAATAGTGCTGTAACCACCGATGGAGACTAATGCCTTGTCTACACGATTACCAAGTTGAGGACGGTACTATTTGGTTGGCTCCAGGCCACCACGATCTAACATTTAAACTAGATTTCCATATCCATCGATGTTGGATCAAATGGTTAAAGGACAAAAAGCACCACCATTGCGGGCAATGTCTGGAGGACCAAGCAACCGGCATGTATGAAGGAAAAGAACTCCGAATAGACGCCGATATCAAAGGTGATGGCGTGGGAATTCATTGGTACGCTATTGGCGTTTAATTATGGGGGCAAATCGTGAAAGACGATGCATTAGAGGTAAAGCTAACTCAGATTCAAGAGGATGTTGGTCTTATTAAATCCATCCTCTTAGGCGACAACGATCCATCGTCAGGCATCGTGGTACGTATGGATAGGCTCGAAGTTGAAGCCACTAGACGCCACTGGTTTACTACCACTGCTTTAGCCGCACTGATTACTACGTTCGTTGGCTTTTTGATTAAGTTTTTTTCCAACCACCACTAAGTTATTCTATGATACTTGGTTTATTACTCGGCACATTAGTTGGCACTTTCATTGGTAATGTGATTGGCCATTTTATCTGTGATAAGATCGGCCTATAATGCCAGAACGTATTAAGAGCCACAAATCAGCAGCAATATTAAAACGTCATAGCAATAGTGATAAAAAATTTCTCCATTCCGCTGCTTGGCTCAAATTAAGACGTTCCGTCCTCCAGGAAGAGCCTCTATGTCGCCATTGTTTGGAACAAGGCATTACCACCGTCGCCACTGACGTAGATCATATTATAGATCGTTCTAAAACCGATCAATCAATGTGGCTCGATAGATCAAACCTCCAACCACTATGCCACAGTTGCCATAGCAAAAAGACGGCAACAACTCTATAAGAACATGAAAGCTATCAGTCTAAACAAAGTAAGCAATATCGTTGACGTTGAAGGCACAATGTCCATCGTCCTAATAGATGGCTCAGAAATACCCATTCGGTACTATTTCATCCATGCCAACGAAGTAAAGTTTGAATAACTCTATAGAAGTATGGTTGTTGTCTCATTATGCGATCATACTGGAAACATGGTTAAACCGTGGAGCGAAGCCGGTTTCAAGTGTTATTGCATCGACCTCCAACACAATGGCGTAACCACAAAAGGTAACATTACCTTTATCGGTGCTGACATAACCAAATGTATTAGTACATGGTTGCCAGCTAATGAGAAGATCGGAATAGCATTTGGCTTTCCGCCTTGCACCCATACAGCCGTTTCAGGCTCAAAATACTTTCGTTCTAAAGGACCAAGAGGAGCAGCGGAAGCATTCACATTGATTGCACGGGTAGACTCATTACTCCGTTATTTTCAATGTCCATATATGTGGGAACAGCCTGTTGCAACAACATCAACGTACTGTGGCCAGCCGGATCATACGTTTGACCCATACCAGTACGCTGGCTATCTCCAGGAACCAAAGCACAATGCATATACAAAGAAAACATGTCTCTGGACTGGTGGAGGCTTTGTCATGCCAGAGCCGAAACCAATAGCTCCAATACGTGTATGCAAACAAGGCAGTTGGGTACAGAAGCTAGGCGGTAAGAGTGTAGAGACAAAGAATAAGCGAAGTGCAACACCAATGGGGTTCGCAATAGCAGTCTTTGAAGCAAATAAGCATTGCCTCACTCTATAAGGACGTGAAACCGTACTATGAATCAACAAACGTAACACTGTACCACGGCGATTGCCTCAACATCATTCCAGAGTTAGACCAAGTAGACCTCCTCATTACTGACCCACCATATGGGGTTAAGTGGCGAAGCAATAGACGTGCAACAAAGTTCGATGCAATGGCCGGCGATGATTCCACGGATGTAGGAACAGCGGCAATCAAAGCCTCTATCGAGAGACTGAGGAACCATAGACACGCCTATGTCTTTGGTCCGTTCGATCTAACCACTTGCGGAGTTGGTGGAACAGCACAATTGATTTGGGACAAGCACGTAAACGGCAGTGGCAACCTTGCATCCATTTGGGCTCCTAGTCACGAGGTAATAACGTTCGGCGTCAAGTCCGGTGCTAGGCGCAGGAACGGAACCATAGACGGTGCCTTATCGGCACGGCTGAGGCGTGGCTCGGTGCTGAGGTATCAGCGGCCAAACGGCAACCAGGTGAGGCACCCATCGGAGAAACCGGTTGGCCTCATACGTGAGCTAATAGAGTCCAGCAGCCGGCTCGGCGAAGTGGTACTCGATCCATTCGGCGGCTCCGGATCAACAGCAGTAGCAGCGCTCATAGAAGGCCGTAGAGCGATTGTCATAGAGCTAGAGGAGAAATGGTGTCAACTCATAGCCAAGAGGCTCATAGAGGCTGAGAAAGCCATTGCACAAGCTGATATTGCTTCCAGGTAAGACAGAAACCGGGAAAGAGGTAGGCCGGTCGAAATCTCTAGAACTTTTTTTTCCGCCGACCGCCCAACGACGATGCACGTTTTTTTTTCACTTTTTAGCCATTTTACCTCACTCAAGTAACAACAAACGAAAGCAAACAAACAAAAGTCTTAATAATCATTAAGAAATGAAAGCAAATCACTACTATAGGATATGGAAGAAAACATAGTAGCGTGGGAGTGGAATAGCCTGATAGCAGCAGTGATGGAAGACGAGGCTCGTTTCCACACCTTAATTGAAACGGTGGTAGAAAGGCTTTGGCCAGAGCCGGACCATTTTCAAAATAAGGTACATAAGGCTTTGCAATTCATCGAGAACAGCGTAATGGCCGCCATTGAAGCAACTGAGAAAGCAGAGACACCACTGGAGGCCAAGTGATAACCACGATACTGCTAATTTTCTTTGGGTGTTACTTTGTTGTGTACATGGTTAATAGCATTGATCTTGATCTAACAACTGAGGAACTTGAAGAACCCAAGTTGGTAGCTGCTACCGAAGCTCTTTCATCGGACGATCCTGAAATAGTGGCCGATACAAAAGAAAACAAGAACGAATTAAAGGTAAATGCATATGACGTGTTGCATCGTCTTTACGATGCTGGCCTCGTACCACCGAAACTAATAAGTGCCAGCATCGTTTTGCAATTCGATGACGTTGTAACGCTAAAGACTGTGGAACCTGATTTAGGCGAAACGACGCAAAAATTGACACCATCACAATTCAAACGCCTCGTTATGGCATTAGCAGAACCGCCAGATATGTTTAATCTCACAACGTATGAAGGTGGATGGCGTGAAGTACCTATTAGTGAAGCACTCATACCACTGGACGAAAGCGAAACGGAGGCCAAGTGAGACGAATGAAAGCTCCAGTGATTACGTTAGAGGAGCATAATCGGGCAATGGAGAAAGTAGTAGACAGACTGAAGCTACTTTCGGTTAATGAGGCCGCTGGCATCTTAAGTGTACATCCAGACACCTTACGGAAGTGGGAAGAAAGAGGACTTATCACAGTGGCCGCAAAGACATTAGGCGGGCACCGTAGGTACAACTACCTCGACCTCATGAGAATTAAAGAGACGATGTTTCAAAATACGTAACAGGAGAACAATGGAAGTAATTAACATAAAAGAAAATCCACCGATTCCAGACAAGATGACTAGCGATGGCTTTGTCTACTATTCAAAACCACCGGAGCAATATAGCCGCTACGTCTATCAGGATGATTATTCGATAGTGATTGATTGTGAATCAGTCGCCTTTGCAGCGGCAAAGGACGGCACGCTGTTGATATGTCTGAAGAACTCAACACCTTATTCCATCACATTTACAAACAATCCTGAGAATGCGAAAAAGATCGTGCAATGCATTATTCAATATTGGAAGCAACAGGAGGCCGGGTGTTTATTTTAATCACATTAGCTCTAGCAATCGTGGGGGATAATGGAAACACTAATCAGTAATAAGGAAGCTGCCAAGCTCCTCGGTATCCATCCTCTGACGCTCCGTAATTGGCAAAATAGCGGAAAGATAGAGGCCGTTCGCACGGCTGGCGGACACTATAGATATCGTCTTAGTGATATCGTGGCACTCCAAGAACAAGGCTTTCCAGCAGAGAGAGCCGTAACAGCAATAGAAGAAACGGAGAAGAGATAATATGGAACATATGCTATTACTCGGCCTATTTAATTTGATGGCCGTGGGGTTCAACGCCTGTAATTTCAAGAATCCTGTAAATGCTTTCTGCGCTGGTATCAGTACGGCACTGACAGCAATTTGTTTCATAACCTTATTCCACAGGATGTAACATATTGCGGCAGAGAGAGCCGTAACAAGCAGCGAATGGAGGCTCGTGACACCACCCAAATGGCTAGGAGCAGAGGCTAGGAAAAAATGGAAAGCTCTGTTGCCACAAATCAGTAATTTCGATCCGGCGAAAGACGTAGACGCTCTGGCTCTGCTCTGTACCTCTTGGCAACAGTACCTCCAGGCATTGCAGGATATCGAAACCAATGGCCAGACGTTAGAGAGCCAGAACGGTAGGCGTTTCGTCAATCCGGCTGTTAATGTGATGAACGAAGCACATAAGCAGATACTAAAGCTTCAAAAGCAATTCAGCATCGGGCCTGAAACAGAAGAAAAGAAAAAACCAAGCGTAAAACAAGAGTCCAAATGGAGTGGCCTCATAGACGGGCAATAATGGCAACAATATCGAAAATCATAGGCTTGATAGAATACACGTTCGCTGTAATCGATGTACCAACAACGTACATTCATAATCACGTGGGATTACACGTGGGATTAGTTGGCACGGATGATGGAAAGAGAATCGTGAAACTCGAATCGTACAGCGTCAATAATGCAACGATGCCAAGCGGAGTAGTCCGTCCGGTGGTGGAACTAATATTCTTGCCTACTCTTGGAATCGATCTATCAAATACTCAAGCCAAATTAGTAGACTTCAGGCCATTGCTCCAGCGGCTCTATGATTTGAAACCAACTGGCAATTTCTGGCTCGATAGGAATGGGGGAATCTGAAGGATAGAGCAGTAAGGTTCATTGAAAACTTAAGACATATCAAAGGTCCGTCCGCCGGTAAACCATACCTCTTACCCGATTGGCAAAAGTCTTTTGTATCAAAACTATTCGGCACTCTGAGGCCAGACTCTCTACGCCAGTACCGTACCGCTATGCTATTTGTTCCTCGCAAGAACAGTAAAACAACATTAGGAGCCGGTATCTGCCTCTTCTCTCTTTTCTGTGGAGGCGAGCAAGGTAATGAAATCTATTCCTGCGCTGCTGACAGAGATCAGGCAGCTATTCTCTATAACACTGCTGCCGATATGGTGCGGAGCGATCCTGAGCTAGAGAAACATTGCGAAATACGTGATAGCCAAAAGGTAATACGCTTCAGGCCAACCAAAAGTATTTATAAAGTCCTATCCTCTGAAGCCGGTACTAAGCACGGCCTAAATCCTAATGTTGTGTTAATGGACGAGCTACATGCATGGCCTGATAGAGAACTTTATGACGTTATGATAAGTGGTCAAGGTGCAAGAAAGCAGCCTCTTAACATCATTATGACCACAGCAGGCTATGACAAAGACACAATCTGTTACGAAGTCTATGACTATGCTTGCAAGGTAAGAGACGGATTAATAGACGATCCAACATTCTTACCATTGATTTACGAGGCACCTAAAGACTGTGATCCGTTTTCAGAGGCCGTATGGAAAGACGCAAATCCAAACTACGGCCTTAGCGTCCAACCGGATTTCCTCCAGGCAGAGGCAAGGAGAGCGCAGGAGCTACCAACGTACCTCAATACCTTCAAACGCCTCTATCTCAATATCTGGACCGATGCCAACGAAAGCTTTATTAGCTCAGAGGCATGGAAGAATGATAGTACGATAGACCTTAAAGAACTCTACGGCCTTCCGTGCTATTGCGGACTCGATTTGGCCTCTACAGCCGATACAGCATCTTTTGTAATGCTTTTTCCGTTCAATGATAAGTTTGTTATCGTTCCTCGAATCTACGTACCATCTAATACGGCACTGAAGAGAGAGAGACGAGACAAGGTTCCGTATTCAACATGGCACCGAAACGGTTTCATTCAATACACCCCAGGCGACGTAACGGACTATGATTACATCCGCAAAGATATTAACGACCTCAGCCGGCTCTACAATATCCGTGAAATAGCCGTAGATCGATGGAACGCAACGCAACTCTCAACTCAACTCCAAGGAGATGGCTTTGAAATGGTGGGTTTCGGGCAAGGCTATCAATCTCTATCTGCTCCGACCAAAGAACTAGAGAAGCTGATTATCTCCAAAAGGATCATACATAATTCACATCCGGTACTTGCGTGGATGGCTAGTAATGTCGTTATCGAGCGTGATAGCACTGACAACATTAAGCCTTCCAAGGCCAAGAGTACCGAAAAGATAGACGCTATTGTTGCCACGATCATGGCTCTCGGCAGATATATGGTATCTCCAGGCGAATCAGAGGCGACAGCAGAGAGTGTATTAGCTTTCCTTTGATTGGAGGCCGGTGGGCATATTCAGCAGGTTGTTTGGAGCAAAAGAGGACAGGAGCAGCATTGAAAATCCGGCAATTCCGCTGGTGCCTTCCACTATTCTAGCCTCCAGCGGCCAAGGTGGAAACACATTATTTGGCGTCATAAGTCCTCAAGTCGCATTGTCCTGCTCTGCTGTCTTTGCCTGCCTCAGAGTAATCGGTGAGACAACTGCAAGTCTGCCTCTTGAATTCCTAGAGGCCACACAATTTGGCAAGCGTAAAGCAACAGAACACCCATATTGGACGCTCTTACACGACCAGCCTAATACGGTAATGTCCTCTTATATTTGGCGTGAAATTGTGACGTACCAACGGCACCTCTACGGCAATCACTATTCCTATATCGAACGTAATAACGCTGGTGTTGTTGTTGGCCTCGTTCCATTAAATCCGGATAAGGTTCAAGTTGGCATCATTGTCGATAAGGATGGAACGCAACACAAAACTTTCAAGTACGGCGATCAATATTTTGACGATTCTGAAATCCTCCACATTCCTAATATAAGCCTTGACGGTGTAGTAGGCATTTCAACTATCTCTTTTGCTCGTGCCTCTATCGGTCTAACCATTGCTGCCGAGCAATTTGGCGCACGGTTCTTTTCGCAAGGCAGTAGCGGACAATTTTGGATTCAAATGCCGGGGCGATTGGAGCAAAAGCAAATTGAGAGACTAAGAGAGACGTGGAACGGTAATTATGGTGGTGTTGTCAATGCTCACAAGATTCCAATTCTCCAGGATGGGGCAGAGTTAAAGAACGTTGCCATTTCTCATGATGATGCTCAATTCTTGCAAACAAGGCAATTCAGTATCGGTGATGTTGCACGGTGGTTTCGAGTACCACCGCACAAGATCGGCGATTTGTCTAAAGCCACTTTCTCTAACATAGAACAGCAAAACATAGAATTTAGTTCCGATACAATTAGGCCGTTTGTTGTGCTCTTGGAACAGGAATTGAATCGCAAGCTCTTATTGCCTTCCGAACGTGGCCGCTATTTCTTCGCCATCAATCTAGACGGCCTGCTCCGGGGCGATATGGCCAGTAGGTACGATGCCTATGCAACGGGCGTACAAAATGGCTGGCTCAGTCCTGATGATATCCGTGAAGCTGAGAACATGAATAAGAGGCCGGACGGCCTCGGAGGCACATACTACACGCCTTTGAACATGCAACCGGCTGGCCAAGCTGTAGACGATCCGGCGGACGATGATACGGATACAGAGCCGTCAGACGATTCCAGAAGCCTTGATGCTGCAATAGAGGCTGCAATAGAGGCTGCCTCTATTCCTTTCGCTGATGCGCTCTCCAGGCTCTCCAGAAAGGAAATGGAAGCAGCCAAGAGAGCCGTTGCTAAACCCGGTGCTTTTCGTGATTGGCAACAGGACTTCTATTCCAAACACCAGCAATTGATTGCTCAGGCCATTACACCGGCTCTCCAGTCCTTAGCCATATCCGTGGCCTCTAGTCGCTCTAAAGACAAAGCAAAGGCCATAGAAACGGCTAATAGCTTTGCTCTCATCCTAGCGGCCAAACTAGCCAATAGGTCTAGAGAAACAACGATAGAAACTGTCGAACAGAAGCTAACTACATGGGGAAATGAGTTAGCCGCATTGGCCGCAAGTGAGGCAAAGCAATTGGCTGATTTGATCTAAGGATAATATGGAAAAAGAAATTAGAAGTTTAGTTGAAGCTCCGCAAATCAGTAACGACGGCAATACGTTGGAAGGTTTCGCAGCGGTCTATAACAGTCCTTCACAAGACCTAGGCGGATTTACTGAGATTATCCGTCCGGGTGCCTTTGATCGTGCATTGGCCAGCGGCAATGACGTTGTAGCACGGTTCAATCATCATCCTGACTCGATACTAGGACGGACAAGCAACAATACTCTTAGGCTCTGGAGTGACAGTAGAGGCTTAAGGTACAGCGTTAAGTTGGATGATACTACGGATGCCGTAGACCTTAAAAAGAAAATCAAGCGTGGGGATATCTCAGGTTCGTCATTTGAATTCCGAACGGCTCCAAAAGGTGATAGCTGGCGGAAAGACAATGGCAAGGTAATACGTGAATTGAGAGACGTTGATATCTTTGACGTTGGTCCTGTTATCAATCCTGCTTACAAGGCAACTTCTACCTCAGTACGTTCAATTGAAGAACTCAATAAACAGGAACAAGAGGAAGCTGCCAAGGTTGTAACGGAGCAGAAAGCACAAGAGGAGAAGTTAGCCGCTGAGCAGTTAAGTACCTACGTAGAGACTTTGAAACTGAAACAGAAGCAATTTGAAATCGAAGCTTCTATATAAACCAGCATCGACTAAGCCATAGCTTTGACGATTCGATGCACGTTTGGCGTTTAGTTCCATCGAACGAAAACAAAGAACATGAAAGAGACGGTGATAATAGCCGGCTGGTCCGGCAAAAGGTAAACATAATGAGTGCTGTATTAGAACTTAAAGAACAGCGGGCAAAGCTCGCTAATGAGGCCAAGAAAGTGATTGACCTCGTTGATTCCGAAAAACGCCGATTGACCGGTGAGGAACAGGAAAAGATTGACAAGATTTACGCTGACTGTGATAGCCTGAAAAAGGAAATCGAGAAGCGTGAAAAGGTTAATGCTCTTGAAACCGAAATGGCCGAAGTGCGTCGGGCTCCACGATTGGAGACTACGGAAAAGGCAACTAAGGATAATGTTGAGGAAACTGCATTCCGCTATTTCCTCCAGCGTGGTATGTCCGGCATGCCAACCGAGTACCGCACGGCTCTTGAAAAACGTGCTATCTCTGAAGGTGGTATGACTGGCTTCGGTGTCTCTGATGGATTTGATATCCAGGTTCAGAACGTACTGAAGTCCTATGCCGGTGTTGAGAATGCTCCGGTTAGCGTTGAAGTAACTGAAACCGGTAATCAGTATCCTATCTTGATCGATAACGATACATCAAATACTGGTGAACTGTTGGCCGAAGGTTCAACGGCCGGCTCGGGTGATCCGTCATTTACCCAGGTGACGCTCGGGGCCTACATGTTTAGCTCCAGGCTCGTACCTGTTTCGATTCAAGCTCTCCAGGATATCAGCCGGTTGGAGGCCAATCTCACCGATAGGCTCGGTGTACGTCTGGCTCGCATCCGTAATAGCTTCTTCACCACTGGTACAGGTAGCTCGCAGCCACAAGGCGTTGTAACTGCTGCTGCCGCTAATACCGGTGTCACGGGCGCTACTGGCCAGACTGGAACCGTTATCTACGATAACCTTGTTGATCTTGAACACAGTATCGATCCGGCTTACCGCCAGATGAAAGATAAGTGCGGTTTCATGCTGCATGATAACTCCGTTGCTGTTATCAAGAAGATTAAGGACACTCTTGGCCGTCCTCTGTGGTTGCCGGGTTTGGCCGTTGACGATCCTGATACGATCAATGGCTATCGGTACTACGTCAACAACTTTATGGCTCAAATGGCCGCAAGTGCCAAGTCTATCCTTTTCGGATATTGGCCAGGCTACACTGTCCGTAATGTTAAAGGAATTGTACTCCGTCGATTGGACGAAAGGTATGCAGACAGCCTCCAGGTTGGCTACATTGCTTTCCAACGTGCTGACGGCCGTTGCACCTTGTCTAATAGCATTGCTTACTATGCCAACAGCGCATCGTAAGTACGATTCTCTGTAGCTTCCTTTTAACACACAACCTCCGGAGGTTTTCTCCGGAGGTTGTGTGTTTTATGCATATCTAAATTGCCATTGCTACGTTGTGTCCTGTTGTGGGCCGGCTGGTGCAATAACACCAGCCGGCTTTTGTTTTCACAATGACTAAATAGAAGCATGGGAATTAAGTTAATAACTCCGCCAGCCGTAGAACCAATCACATTGGCCGATGCTAAAGCCTTTTTGCGTGTCGATGGCACTGACGATGTTAGCATTATCTCTGCATTTCTTACCGCTGCCAGGATGTATTGCGAGCAACATACACAACGCCAATTTATCACTGCAACTTACAAGGTTACTGCTGATTTCTTTCCGCTCTATGCCGGTACTCAATTCGCATGGCCTTTCTTCCAACAATTGCCGGCCAACAGTTTCCAGGCCGGCCAATATGGTTACGTCCAAGTAACGGATTATGGCGTTCAAGCTCCTCCAGACCTTACCAAATTGACGCTGCCTAACTGGGGCAATATCAGCCTTCCAAAACCACCGTTACAAAGTATTACCTCAATTCAGTACATCGATACCACTGGAACATTACAAACATGGAGTAATACTAATT
>Ga0157372_10005940_pt1 | contig 12977 bp, 11 predicted proteins | sample C55metaG_FD_115307 | JGI IMG/M metagenome (GOLD analysis project Ga0157372, IMG submission 115307) | Corn rhizosphere microbial communities from Kellogg Biological Station, Michigan, USA - C5-5 metaG | ecosystem: Host-associated > Plants > Roots > Rhizosphere > Soil | place: USA: Michigan... | reverse complement strand
CGAGTGGCGCGTGGACCTCGCCGTGTGCGGATCCCAGAAGGGGCTGATGCTCCCGCCCGGCCTCGGCATCCTCGCCGCCAGCCCGCGCGCAATTACTGCTGCGTCGACAGCGACGTCGCGCCGCTGCTATTTCGATCTGAGCGAGATGATCAAGGCGAACGCGACCGGGTATTTTCCGTACACACCGCCACTGTCTTTGCTGTACGGGCTGCGCGAGTCGCTCGACATGCTGTTCGAGGAGGGCCTCGATACCGTCTTCGCACGGCATCGCCATCTTGCGCAAGGCGTTCGCGCGGCGGTCGTCGAAGGCTGGAAGCTCACGCTATGCGCGAAGGCGCCGCAATGGTACTCGGATACGGTCAGCGCAGTCGTCGTCCCCCAAGGCATCGATGGCGCACGCGTGATCGACGTTGCCTTCAGGCGCTACAACCTCGCATTGGGCGCGGGACTGTCGAAGGTGGCCGGCCTCGTGTTCCGTATCGGACACCTGGGCGACCTGAACGAGCTGATGCTGATGGGCGCGCTCGCCGGCACCGAAATGGCGATGCTCGACGTCGGCATTCCTGTCACGCCCGGCAGCGGCGTTGCGGCGGCATCGAACTACTGGCGAGGGCAGCGGCGCATCGGTAAACAGAACGGCGACGAAGCGCTGCGACTCGAAGGAATGCCGGCGATCGCCTATGCGAACGCGCACCGGCAGGTGCCCGCGACCTGCGTGCAGTAGTCCCATCGTGCGCTCACCGTGTAGCGGGCCGCGCCGCATCGGAGCGGCTCCGCTCTGGAGTTTGGGCTCGGTCCGTCGGGAGCGCGATTGTGTGCTCCGGCGTTCGCGAGCTCACAACACGTTCTTGTACCAGCGCCCGCCCTTCATGATGCCGGCGATCCGCGCGCCCTGGTCCTGCAGCACGCCGAGATCGCGGTACGGATCGCCGTCGACGACGAGGAGATCGGCGTATGCGCCGGGAACGAGCTCGCCAAGCTCGCCGGCGCACCTCACGATCTCCGCGTTCACGAGCGTCGCCGACCGGATCACCTCGTGCGGCGACAGGGCCCGCGCGCGGATCAGGAATTCCTTGCACTGGTCGTCCTGCAGCACGCCGAGCAGATCGGTGCCGAACCCGATGCGTACACCGGCCGAGCGGCAAAGCTCCAGCGAGCGCAGGCCCGCCTCGAGCACGATCGTGTTCTTCCGCAGGCTGTACGGCGTGAGTCCATGGTCGGCGCCGCGGCGCTGCAGGCTCTCGTACGTCACGAGCGTCGGCACGATGTACGCGCCGCGCGCGGCCATGTGTCGCGCGGCCGCCTCGTCGATGAGATTGCCGTGCTCGATCGTGCGCACGCCGCAGTCGACGGCGCGCCGGATCGCCTCGGCCGAATACGCGTGCGCCATGACGTAGGTGCCGAAGCTCGAGGCTTGCTCGACGGCCGCAGCGATCTCGTCGACGCGAAACTGCAGGCTCTCGAGCGGATCGCTCTGCGATGCGACGCCGCCGGACACCATCAGCTTGATCTGGTCGGCGCCCTTGCGAAGCTCGTCGCGCACCGCCTTCAGCACCTCGGGGACGCCGTCGGCGATGCGGCTCATGTACGCAAGGCCCGAGGAGCACGCGCATTCGAAGCCCGTCTCGGTGCGCCGGCGGAAATCCGCGTGACCGCCGGTCTGGCTGATCGGCATGCCGGCGATGAACAGGCGCGGACCGTCGACGACGCCGTCCTCGATCGCCGTCTTCATGCCGTAATCGCTTCCGCCCGCGTCGCGCACGCTCGTGAAACCGCGCATCAGCATGCGGCGCGCCGCAGCGACGGCCTTCGTAGTGAGCAGCGTGAGCGGCATGCCATCGAGCAGTGCGAAGTTCACCTCGGCGAGGAAGAGGTGGACGTGCGCGTCGATGAGGCCCGGCATCAGCGTGCGGCCGCGAAGATCGACGCGTGTCGCTGCTTGCGTCGCGATCGGCCGGTCCGACACTTCCCTGATCCGGTCGCCTTCGACGAGAACCTCGACGCCTTCGCGAAGCTCGGCCGCGCGGGGATCGAGGAAGCGACCACCGAAAAAGAGATGCGCTGTCATGAGTTTCCTCCCGTCCGCGATCTTGCCACGGCGCGCCGCGTCTTGGCCGCCCCGAAGGCATGACGTGGCCGCGGGGGCGGATAATGTAGCGGCCATGAAGAGCGTTCGCGTCATCGACTCGCACACCGCCGGCGAGCCCACGCGCGTCGTCGTCGAAGGCGGACCGGGCCTCGGCGGCGGGGACCTCGCCTCGCGCCGCGAGCGCTTTCGCCGCGAGCACGACGCGTTCCGCTCGGGGGTGGTCAACGAACCCCGCGGCTCGAACGTCATCGTCGGCGCACTCCTGATCGAGCCGGTCGATCGTTCGTGCGCGGCCGGCGTGATCTTCTTCAACAACGTGGGCGTCATCGGCATGTGCGGTCATGGCACGATGGGCGTCGCCGTCACCCTCGCGCATCTCGGGCGCATCGACGCTGGCGTTCACCGCCTCGAGACCCCCGTCGGCGTCGTCGCCGTCGAGTTGCACGACCGCCACCGCGTCACGGTGGCCAACGTGCCGAGCTATCGGCACGCCGCCGGCGTGCAGGTGAGCGTACCGGGTCACGGCAGCGTCGCCGGCGATATCGCATGGGGGGGCAATTGGTTTTTCCTCGTCGAATCGCCGGGCCTCGACATCGTGCCGGGCAACATCGAGCGCCTCACGGCGTTTTCGAAGACGGTTCGCGCGAGCCTCGCCGCGCGGGGTGTGCGAGGGGACGACGGCGCGGAAATCGATCACGTCGAGGTCTACGCGCCGATCGGGAAAGGTGCGAAGGCGGCGCGAAACTTCGTGCTCTGCCCCGGTGACGCCTACGACCGCTCGCCGTGCGGCACTGGCACGAGCGCGAAGCTCGCCTGCCTGCATGCCCGGGGCGAACTCGGCGCGGGCGAACTGTGGCGTCAGGAAAGCGTGATCGGCACCGTGTTCGAGGCGTCGTATGCGCCGGCCGGCCACGGGCGCGTGCTGCCGCGCATCACAGGACGCGCGTACGTGACCGCCGAATCGACGCTGCTCTTCGACGACGACGATCCGCTTCGCTTCGGTATTGCGCTGCCGAAGTCGGCGTGATGCGTCGCACCGCCTTGCGATGACATACGACATCGCGATCGTCGGGGGTGGTGTCGTCGGCCTGTGCGTGGCGCAGGCGTGCGCGAGCGGCGGGCATCGCGTTGTCGTGATCGAGCGCGGCGCGCCCGAGCGCGAGGGCTGCTCGTTTGCCAACGCCGGTATGGTCGTACCGAGCCACGTCGTGCCGCTCGCGAGTCCCGGCATGGTCGCGCTGGCGCTGCGCTGGATGTGGAACCCCGAAAGCCCCTTCCATCTGAAGCCGCGCCTCAGCAGCGATCTGCTCGACTGGGGCTGGAAGTTCCGCCAATCGTGCACACGCGAGCATGTCGCACGCGCCGCGCCGCTTCTGCGCGATCTGCACGCCGCGAGTCGCGCATGCTTCGAGCGGTGGGCTGCGCAGTGGGGCAATCCGTTCGAGCTCGTCCAGAGCGGGATGCTCGTGCTGTGCCGAAGCGAGCACGGGCTCGAAGAGGAGGCGCACGCGGCGGCGTTCGCGCGCGAGCTCGGCATCGCCGCCGACGTGCTCGGCGCCGCGGACGTCGCCGCGCTCGAGCCCGGCATGCGCGTGACGATTGCCGGCGGAGTTCATTTTCCTGGCGACGCGCATCTCGTGCCCGCGCAACTGATGGCCGCGCTGCAGCGCGAGGCGGTGCGCCTGGGCGTCGAGTTGCGTCATGGCGTCGACGCGCGCCAGTTTCGCGTCGACGGCGCGCGCATCTCCGGCGTCGAAACGAGCACGGGGATCGTCAAGGCCAACGAGTACGTGCTGTGCGCCGGCGTCTGGTCGACGAAGCTTGCGCGGCTGCTCGGTCTCGCGCTGCCGATGCAGGCGGGCAAGGGCTACAGCCTGACGCTCGAGAAGGTGCCGGGGTCGATGCGCGGATGCGCGATCCTGAGCGAAGCGCGCGCGTCGGTCACGCCGATGGGCGCGTCGCTGCGCGTCGGCGGGACAATGGAAATCACCGGGATCGACGAAACGGTGGAACCGGCACGCATTCGCGGCATCGTGAAGTCGATCGGCACGTACTTGCCCGACATGACGCCCGCGCGGCTCGCCGAAGCACGCGTTCGTACCGGCCTTCGTCCGTGCTCGCCCGATGGCTTGCCGTACATCGGGCGCTTCGCGAAATTCGCGAACCTTTCGGCCGCGACGGGTCATGCGATGATGGGAGTAAGCCTTGCGCCGATCACCGGCGAGCTGATCGCGCAGGTGCTGTCCGGCGAGAAAACGTCGATTTCGATATCGGCACTGTCGCCCGATCGTTTTGCGCGGTCCCGCCGTGCTTTCCCGGCGGAAGCGGCGGCTGCCGTCACGTGAACACCATGACGAGGACATCATGAACGTACATTGGCAGGGTGTTATTCCGGCGCTCACCACGCCATTCGACGGCGCGGATCGCGTCGACGAAGGCTTTCTCGCGAAGCATGCGCGCTGGATGGTCGAGCACGGCTGTACGGGGCTCGTGCCCCTCGGCTCGCTCGGTGAGTCGGCGACGTTGAGCGCTGCCGAGAAGCGCCGCGTGCTGGAGGTGTGCGTCGCCGCCGTGGGTGACCATGTCCCGGTCATCCCGGGCATCGCCGCATTGAGCACCGCCGACGCGGTGGCACTTGCGCGGGACGCGAAGTCGATCGGCGTAAGCGGCCTGATGGTGCTTCCGCCGTACGTCTACAGCACCGACTGGCGCGAGATGAAGGGGCACGTGCGCGCGGTGATCGCGGCGACCGACCTGCCGTGCATGCTCTACAACAATCCGGTCGCATACAAAACGGACTTCGTGCCCGAGCAGATCGCCGAGCTTGCGGACGAGTTGCCGAACCTGCGGTCCGTGAAGGAATCGAGCACCGACGTGCGCCGCGTGACGTCGATCCGCGCGCTGCTCGGCGGCCGCATCGAGGTGTTGTGCGGCGTCGACGATGCGATCATCGAGGCGATGGGCGCGGGCGCGGTCGGCTGGATCGCGGGGCTCGTGAACGCATTCCCGGCAGAATCGATCGGGCTCTATCGCGCTGCCTTCGAGGGCCGGCACGACGAAGCCTTGATGCTTTATCGCTGGTTCCTGCCGCTTCTGCGGATGGACACGGTCCCGAAGTTCGTGCAGCTCATCAAGCTCGCGCAAAAGCGCGTCGGCATGGGCAGCGACCGAGTGCGTGCGCCGCGCCTCCTGCTCGAAGGCGCGGAGCTGCGCGAGGCGAACGCTATCATCGATCGCGCGCTGGAAACGCGGCCCGCGTTGAACGCAAGCACCGCGAACCGCATGCCGGCGGCCGCGATCGCATGATCCAACCGCCGCGATACCGATGACCGATTCGATCTCGCAACGCGTTCCGGTGCAGGGCATCGAAAGCCTGCGCCCCATGCTGCTGGGCACGTGCCACATGGCGGTCGCAGGCCATTACGGCGCCGCGCACGCGGCATTTGCGATCCTCGAGGCCGGGGGCAATGCCATCGACGCCGGTGTCGCGGGCGGCATCGCGCTCGGCGTGCTCCAGAGCGACCTCGTCAACGTCGCCGGCGTCGCCCCGATCATGGTGTACCTCGCCAGGACGCGCGAGGTGGTGACGATCAGCGGCCTCGGCACGTGGGCGCGCGCGGTCCGGCCCGAGGACTTTGTCACGCGCTTCGCGGGACACATTCCGGACGGCGTGCTGCGCACCGTCGTGCCCGCGGCACCGGATGCGTGGATCACCGCGCTCGAACAGTTCGGCACGATGAGCTTCGGCGATTGTGCGTCGGCGGCGATCCGCTTCGCGCGCGACGGCTTTCCGATGTACCCGCTCATGTCCGAGATGATCGGCATGCACGTCGACGACTACCGCCGCTGGCCGTCGAGCGCCGAGATCTATTTGCCCGGCGGCCGCGTGCCGCAGCCAGGCGAGCGATTCGTGCAGCGCGATCTCGCGCGCACGCTTCAGTATCTCGCGGACGAGGAAAGGGCCGCGTCGGGCAGGGGACGCGCGGCCGGCCTGCAGGCGGCGCGCGACGCGTTCTATCGCGGCGATATCGCACACGCGATCGTCGATTTCCATCGGGCGAACGGCGGCCTTCTCGCGCTCGACGATCTCGCGAGCTTCCGGGTTGCGCTCGAGCCGCCGGTGCGCGCGCGCTTTCGCGAACTCGATCTGTATACGTGCGGCGCGTGGTGCCAGGGCCCGGTGCTGCTGGAACTGCTGAACATCCTCGAGGGAATCGATCTGCGCGCGATGGGCCACAACTCGGCCGACTACGTCCATACGCTGACCGAGGCGATCAAGCTCGCGTTCGCCGATCGCGAGCGCTGGTTCGGCGACCCGAAGTTTGTCGATGTGCCGCTGCAGGCGCTGTTGTCACAGGGATTCGCCGCTGACCGGCGTGCGTGCATTCGTCCCGATCGTGCGTGGCCCGGCATGCCGCCTCCCGGCAACCTCGACGATCGGCCCGGGCGCCCTGAGCCTTCGCCGACGAAAGCGCGGGCCGCCGCCGGTGCGCACGACACGTCGCACATCAGCGTCATCGATCGCGACGGCAACGTGTTCGCGGCGACGCCGAGCGACCCTTCGTACGACGCGCCGGTCATTCCCGGCACCGGTCTGTGCCCATCGTCGCGCGGCTCGCAGAGCTTCGCCGATCCGACGCACCCGTCGTGCGCAGCCCCCGGCAAGCGGCCGCGGCTCACGCCGATGGTCGCCATGGCGTTCCTGCCCGACGGCAGCCCGATGCCGCTCGGCACGCCCGGCGGCGACGTGCAGGCGCAGGCGCTCGCGCAGGTGCTGCTCAACATCGAGGTGTTCGGCATGAATCTGCAGCACGCGGTCGAGGCGCCGCGCTTCGCGTCGTACAGCTTCCCCGATTCGTTCGAGCCGCACGCCTATTCGCCGGGCCTGCTGTACGTCGAGAACCGCATCGCGTCTTCGGTGCGTGGCGCGCTCGCGTCGCGCGGTCACGACGTCGTCGACTGGCCCGACTTCGTGTGGCGCGCCGGCGCCGTGTGCGTGCAGCGTGCCGATCGCGCGAGCGGGGTGATCGCGGCCGCCGCGGATCCGCGGCGGCCGTGCTACGCCGTGGGCTGGTAGCCTGACGCGGCCGGCGGCACCGGAAGCCGCGTCGACGGCTCGGGCACGAGGCCGCGCGGCTTGTAGCGCAGCATCACGATCAGCAGCGCAGCGATCAGGAATTCGCGGATCGCGGCGCCCTGCACGGGCGTGATGCCGGGCACGAGCGGGATCACGAAGCGTGTCGATTCGAGCAGGAACACCACGGCGAATGCCCCGACGATCGCCCCGCGGTTGTTGCCGAGACCGCCCGCGAGGAGTGCGAGCTTGATGTAGAGCGTGAACAGCGGCACGAAGATGTCCGGCGCGATGTACGACGTGTAGTGCGCGTACAGGGCGCCGGCGAGCCCGAGCGCCGCGGCGCTGATCGCAAACGCTTTCACCTTGAACAGCGTCACGTGCTTGCCGGCGACCGATGCCACCTGCTCGTCGTCGCGGATCGCGCGGAGCACGCGCCCGAACGGCGACACGCGCAGCCGCTCGTTCACGAAAAACGCGATCGCGACGATGACGCCGACGATGGCCAGATAGACGAGGTTGAACGCTTCCGGGGAAAGCGAGCCCCGGCCCGGCCCCGGAATTCCGGAAAGGCCGTCGCTGCCGTTCGTAAGCCAGATCGCGTTGCTCGCGACGATGCGGATCGTCTCGGCGAAGCCGAGCGTGACGATGGCGAGATAGTCGCCGCGCAGGCGTACCGTGACGAGCGCGACGATCGCACCGACGATCGCCGCGACGATCGTCGCCGCCGCCATCCCGCCGGCGATCGCCCAGCCCGCCTTCAGCGTGAGCAGCGCGCTCGTGTACGCGCCCACCGCGAAGAAGCCGACGAGTCCGAGGTTGACCATGCCCGCGAAGCCCCAGACGACGTTGACGCCGAGCGCCATCAGCGCATAGATGCCCGCGGAGACGGCCATCGCGATCAGGTAGTTTTCCATTCGGCCTTGGCCTAGTAAGCACGCTGGCCGAGGATGCCGCGCGGACGCAGCGTCAGCACGAGCAGGATCGCGGCGAATCCGACCGCGCTGCGATAATCGGGCGACAGGAAGAGCAGGCACAGCTCCTCGCCGATGCCGACGGTGAGCGCGCCGATGACTGCGCCGGGAATGCTCCCGAGGCCGCCGACGACCGCGGCCGCGAATACCGAGAGGATCGAGCGAAAGCCGGTGAGTGGATCGATCGTGGTGTCGAGCCCGATCAGCATGCCGCCGAGGCCCGCGAGGCCCATGCCGACGAAATTGACGATGCGGCCGATCGTGTCGGCGTCGATGCCCTTGATCGCGGCGAGCATCGGGTTGTCGGCAACCGCGCGCATCGCCTTGCCCATGCGCGTGAAGCCGAGGAAGCCGAAGAGTGCCGCCATCGCGACGCCGGCGATCGCGAGGTTCGTCACCTGCTGCGGGCCGACCCGGATGGCGCCGATGCGCCAGTCGCGCTGGATCGGCAGCTCGTAGCCGCGCAATTCGTTGCCGAACACGAAGCGCACCACGTTCTCGAGCGCGATCGTGAGCGCGATCGACGCAATCGCGGTGGTGATGTAGCCCGCGGGACGAAAGCGCTTCAGCACCGTGTCGTCCGTCACGACGCCGACGCTGCCCGCGACAACGAACGCGGTCGCAACGGACGGCAGCAGCGGCCAGCCGAGCCTCGCGTTGGCGACGTAGCCTGCGAACGCGCCGATCGTCGCATGCGACGCGAGCGCGAAGTTGGGGAAGCGCAGCACCGCATAGATCGCGGTGAGACCGATGGCAGGGACGGCGAGGATCGTCCCGGCCATCACGCCGTTCACCAGAAGCTGGCCGACGTCGGCGAGCGATGGCACGTGCGTCAGGCCACCTTCAGCAGCACGAACTTTCCGTCGGTCACCTTGTTGTAGCGGAACTTGCAATCGACGATATCGCCGATGTCGGTGAAGTCGCAGGGTCCGCTCGCGCCTTCGTAGTTGATGTCGCGGCCCTGCGCGAGGAGCTTCAGCCCTTCGACGGCGCTGTAGACCTTCGTGCCGCCGCCCTGGCAGATGTTGCGCACGTTGTCGCGGATGCCGGTCCCGGTGGCGATCTTCGCCTTCGCGATCGCGAGCGAGACGAGGCTCGCCCAGTCGGTCGCCTGCGTCTCGTAGGAATCGGGTTCGGCGATGCCGAGGCGCTTCTTCGCGAGCTCGTACGCGGGCGAGGTCACGTCCGCCGACGGTTGCACGGTGATGACGCCTTCGGTCACTTCGTGCGGGAGAGATTCGAGCACTTTCGACGTCACCGCGTACGACTGAGCGAAACGCTTGCCCGCATAACTGGCGCGGTAGAGATCGCGCAGGAGGATCGTCACGTCCGGCGCATAGCCATTGAGATAGATGAGATCGGGATTGGTGCGAAGCGCCTGGTCGACCTCGGAGCGATACGTCGTCTTGTCCTTGTCGTAGATCAGCGTGCCGACCATCTGCGAACCCTTCTCCTTCAGCACCTCGGTCGCGCGCGTCTGCGTCGGCTCCGCGAACGGCGCCTGGATGGACATCATGAAGCAGCGCGCCACACCCATCGACGCGATGAATTCCGCGTGCTTCCCCGCCTGCAGATGGTTGTTCGGCTGCGTGCGGATCAGGTAGCCCTGATGCGGCAGCCTGGTGATCGAATCGGCGCCGGACACGGTCGTGAGAAACGTCCTGCTCTCCCAGCACAACGGTGCAACCGCGGAGGTGACGGCGGAGGCCCATGTGCCCATGATCGCCGGCACCTTGGTCACATCGATCAGCTTGCGCGCCGCGCGCACTGCCGCTTCGGGATTCGTCTGCCCGTCCTCGACGACGAGCACGACCTTGCGTCCGAGCAGGCCGCCGTTCGCGTTGACTTCGTCGATCACCGCCTGCATCGCCTTCGCCATGCGCGGGCCGTCGAAGCCGCCGGCCCCGGTGAGCGGCGTCAGCACGCCGAGCTGCAGCGGCGTGCCTTGCGCGCGGACGATGGCCGGCGCCATGCCGCCCAATGCGAGCACGCCGGCCCGTTTCAGGAAACGGCGACGCGGTTCACGAGTGCGGTGTGGCATATCTCCTCCGTTGTCGATTTCGTGCATGCGCAATCCACACGGCATCAACCGCCCAGAAAGATGCGTCGGATGTCCGGGTCGGCGGCCAGCGCGGCAGCCGATCCCTCGCGATGGTTGCGGCCGTCGACGAGAATGTACGCGCGATCGGCGACGGTCAAGGCCTCGCGCGCGTTCTGCTCGACCATGGCGATCGAGATCCCAGTGCGGTTGATCGCGACGATGTCGTCGAACAGGCGCTGTGCGGCGATCGGCGACAGGCCCGCCGACGGCTCGTCGAGCAGCAGCAGCTTCGGGTCGACCATCAGCGCCATCGCCATCGCCAGCACCTGCCGCTCGCCGCCGGACAGCGATCGCGCCTGCACCCGCCGGCGGCGCGCGAGCATCGGGAACCGCTCGAATGCCTGGTCGATCCTTCGCGCGCTGCCCTTCGGATCGACGAAGCCGCCCATTTCGAGGTTCTCGCGCACGCTCATCGACGGGAAGATGTTCTGCTCCTGGGGGACGTACGCGATGCCGAGCCGGCTGATCTCGCGTGCGGGATGGCCGGCGATCGAGCGGTCCTCGAACACGATCCGGCCGCGGCTCGGCGCCAGCAATCCGGCGATCGTCTTCACGAGCGTTGATTTTCCGGCGCCGTTGGGACCGATGATGCACACGATCTCGCCTTCGTCGACGCGCAGGTCCACGCCCTTCAACACTTCGTCGGCGGCGCTGTAGCCCGCGACGAGTGCCTCGACGACGAGAACGCCCCGTTCGCGCGCCGCGATGGTTGCGTCGTCGACGCCGGCCGCGGCTCGCATGATCGCGCTCATCGGCGCCGCCCCATGTACGCCTCCTGCACGACCGGGTTCGACCCGACCTCGACGAACGTGCCTTCCGCGAGGTTCCTGCCATCGGCGAGCACGACGACGTGATCGCAGAGCGCGGCGATCGTATCCAGGTGGTGCTCGATCAGAAGCACGGTGAGACCTTCGTCGGCAAGTGCGCGCAGACGCCGCGCGATGTCGCGCGCAAGCGATGGATTGACGCCGGCCACCGGCTCGTCGAGCAGGATGATGCGGGGATCGGCCATCAGCGCGCGGCCGATCTCGAGCAGCTTCTTCTGGCCGCCGGAAAGGCTCGCCGCGGGCGCATTCAACACGCGCGTGAGATCGAGGCGATCGGCGATGTCGCGTGCCTTGTCGACCAGTTCCGCCTCGCGCCGTCGCGCGGCCGCGGTGCGAAGCAGCGCGGCGTAGACGCGTTCGCCCGGCTGCGCACGGCCGTAGAGCAGCAGATTCTCGTAGACGGTGAGCCGCGGAAAGCCGCGCGCGATCTGGAACGTGCGCACGAGCCCGGCGTTCGCGATGCGGTCGGTGCGCCACCCGGTGATGTCGCGGCCTTCGAAGACCACGTGGCCAAGGCTTGGCGGAATGACGCCCGAGATGCAGTTGAAGAGCGTCGTCTTGCCTGCGCCGTTCGGACCGATGAGGCCGGTGATGCGCCGCGCCGCGACGCGCAGCCGAACGTGTTCGAGCGCATGCACGCCATAGAAGCTGCGGGTCAGATCGCGTACTTCGAGGAGTGGCGCGGACGCGTCCATGTCGATTCGGCTTGCGCCGCGCGTGCCGCGGTGAAGCCGGCGTTTACGCGGCGAACAGCGAGGGCACGAGGAAGGGCGCGATCAATCGTCCCGCGGCTTCGTCCTGCGCGGTGAACCATCCGGCCTCATGCGAGATGTTCATCGTGCCGAAGCGCCGGCCGGCCCAGGCAATCGGGATGTTCATGATCGAGCCGATGCCGAGGCTTTCGATGAGCTCGTGATCGGCAAACGCTTCCCGGACCTCGTCGGGCGTGCGCGCGACGAACACCTCGCCGCGGTCGAGCACCGCGCGGCTCCACGGCGTGCCTCGCTTCACCTTGCGCCCGCCCACCGGATAGGCGGCGGTGTTGCTGCTGTAAACGCGCTCGACCTCGTCGGTGGCCTCGTGCACGCGCATCAGCGTGAACAGCCGGTGCCCGACGACGTCCTGTACGAGTGCGTCGACGGCGGCGTAAAGTAGTGCGGGCTGCCGCTCGACCGCGAAGCGCTCGGCCAGCGCGGCGAGATCGGCGAGGCTCAAGGAACGTTTCGCGTTACGCATCGCTCGATTCGATATCCATTGGCGGTCGTCGTGCGCTGAAGAATACAACGCAACGCGTTCGTGTCCAACTTCGAAGAGGAGGCAAGCATGCGGAGGAGACAGTGGTTGAAGGCCGGCGGCGCGGCGCTCGCGGCGCCGCTGGTCGCCCCGTTCACATGGCCGCGCGATGCATTCGCGAAGCCCGATCAGATCGTCGTGATGACCTGGGGCGGCCAATGGGGCGACGCGATGCGCGACAACGTCGACGTGGCGTTCACGAAAGCGACCGGCATCAAGGTCGTGCAGGACCGGGGTGCGAGTCCGGTCCAGCGCATCACCAAGATCAAGGTGAGCGAGCCCAATCCCGGTGCCGATTGCTTCCAGCTCGCAGACGGTCTCGTGCCGCTCGCGATCAAGCAAGGCGTGGCCGAGAAGATCGACCGCAATTCGTCGCGCATGCCGAACCTGCGCAACATGATCCCGACGTTCTGGAACGACTACTGGGTGCCGGAGATCTTCTCGGTAATCGGCATCGTCTACAACACGAAGCTCGTGAAGAATCCACCGACGGGATGGGCCGACCTGTGGCGTGCGGAGTTCAAGGGCCGGATCGTGCTGCCCGAGATATCGCACTCGATCGGCTCGTACATCATCCCGATCGGCGCCGTCGCGGCCGGCAAATCGCCGAGCGACGAGG
>Ga0157372_10005938_pt1 | contig 12979 bp, 10 predicted proteins | sample C55metaG_FD_115307 | JGI IMG/M metagenome (GOLD analysis project Ga0157372, IMG submission 115307) | Corn rhizosphere microbial communities from Kellogg Biological Station, Michigan, USA - C5-5 metaG | ecosystem: Host-associated > Plants > Roots > Rhizosphere > Soil | place: USA: Michigan... | reverse complement strand
TGTGCAGAAGTCTCCAGGAATGTGCGTAATGTCATGGGGCATGGGAGTGGTGAATGTAACCGTATTAGCGGATTGCTTCACACTGGTTAGCGATGTTGGATCTGATAGAAACCAATTCGGCACGCCTACTCCATCGGAAAACAATGCGTAGTGATAACTGTCCTTTTTCCCGTGCTGGAAGACCGGTACGCAACCTGTGTCGCCGGGGCTACAGATAATTCCCGTGGTCGGGTTTATGTTCTGATTCTTGATGTAGGTGAGGCCTTCCCTGAATCCAACTGTGCCGGGCTCACTCGGAAATGGGCACGTGGCGCCATCCTGCGCCGAATCGGTGCATGTTACAGCGCTTTGGTTCTCCGCAATCGCGTTGCCGGGAACTGCATGCAGGGTGAACGGTTTAGGACTGCCTGTGTGATTGTTGAACGCGTCAACTACCTTTTCGACAGCGGTCTTCCCGTCCGCCGGATCGACGGCCAAGCGCGGGTCGAATGAATAATCACCATTGGGTGAAACAGCGCAGGAATTCGTCAATGACGCAGGCCCCTGCACCTTGCTGCACATGTAGTCGTACTGCAGGAAAATATCCTTCTCGCCAATCAGTGCGCCAGTAAGATCCACCCATGCCGGATCTCCTCTGCTGCATGAAGGGTTGATTGATACGTCACAGTATCCCTGGTTAATTTTCCATGAGTCCAAGATGCCATCATTGTCGCTGTTCTTGACGGTGGTGCTGACGATAACCGCACCCCACGAGACGCATCCCTGGTTGCTGGTGGACGGAACCACTTGGGTCGTGGCGACGCTCGAGTCCTCAGTTATTGGACTCGCGCTGTTGAATGTCCAAGTGGGATTGTCCCAAGTGCCGTACCATCCCGGAAACGCTGGCAGTTTGTTGCCATAGAGCAATGGAAGTTTGACGAAGGAATTCGTGCCGCTACTCAGGTAAACGGTTTGGAACTTATTGCTCTGGCCGCTCCCAACGATGTGGGTCAGCCGAGAGACAGGGTTGTGCGCAGCGTCATAAAACCCTTGCAACTGTTGAGTCATGGTCAGCTGCGAGACGCTCTGAGAATAGTCGCCGTCGTAGATGACAATCGAATTCAGCGGAATACTTGGACCGCCGGCACCGGAAGGAATTCGATAAATAACGACCAGAGTTGCGCCCAGGGTAAGAGGGGTTGAGTTGCCAATGCTCGGGAGTCGGACTTCGAAGCTAGTGTTTGCTGTCGGATTGCCGTTGGCATCGAGCGGAAGAGCACCGGCGACGTCGGCGCGATACGTCCGTAGCACCTTCCCCGTCGAGCCGCTGTTGCATCCACCAGAACTCCAGGAAACAGTATTACTGCCGCTGATGTTGGTTCCTGATATCCCATAACCCGGCGCCGCCGGGCCGCCGCTGTTCGAATAGAGCAACGGCCTGAAATATCCATTTTGGCCAGATCCGTTGCTGCCGGGCGCCACTCCGACTTTTTCGGCAGTTTGCCAGTAGAGCAAAGCTGCAACGATTTGCGCTCCCGGCGGAATTTGTTTTGTCCCAGTAATGCCCGGGTTGGAATCGGGGACATTGATAGTCCCAAGCGCGTAGGCGACCCCGTTGATGGTCGTGAAGTTCGTAGTCATCCCATTTGCGCCGGCGACGATGTAATCGCCAGTTACAAAAAAATTGTTGCCGAAATTGAGTGGAGCATTCGGAGCCTGCGCGAAACCTGATGGCGCCAGCGTCGGAAGGATCGCTAACAGAACAAGAAGAGGCATCAATTGTTTGGGCGACAACATCTCTCTCACTACTGCCGCCAACTGACGTAGTTCAACATTTGGGAGCAACGAACGACTGGCTTTCATAAATCCCCTTTTCATTTACGGGCGTGTTACGCACTGGGAGCGCACTGCGGATAAAAGCAGAAACCAGGAGCTTCTAGGAGTTTCGCGAAACAGAAAACTCAACACGAAAAAAACGGGTGAATATCACATCATTGGCAAGCAAGAAGCTCAGATCCGAAGAACTCCCCCCTGAGTCCATCGGCATTCAGTTGGACGGTTTGCGTAGAAAAACCAGAAGCGTGGCGTGCCGCTGATCAGTGCTTCTTGAAAATGTCCGTGACTTCTATATCTCGGACAGATCGCCCGTCCAGCGGGGCAATTCTCAGCTTTGTTGCAGGTTTTGTCAATAGGAATTCCGTGCAATACCTGTTGGCCCGGCAACGACACCCACAATTGGCGCCGGCGATTAGCACCCGCAATGATACCCGCAATGATGTTTGACTTTTAGGTATTTTCAGGTACTTAGCAGCAACCCAAAGACCTGTTAAATTGTTGAAATACTTGGTAGGAAAAATTGGGAAGCTGGCGTTCTACCGCTGAACTACTCCCGCTCAGATTTATGATTCTAGCAGCCAGCAGCAATCAAGGAACCGTGGAAGCTGAACAAGAATTCGCAGAGATAAAGGCTGACTAGAGGATGGCTACTGATGAACACTGCCGGACGTGACATTCAAATCGGCACCTCGAGGGGTGAGTGCGATTTGGCCACGCCCGGCTGGTCCTGTACCTTAAGCAAATAGTGGCATGTGGTTAACCGCTCGTTAACGGAATTTTAATTTTGTTACGGAAACAGAACAACCAAAGAAGGCTCGGGGCGGATGATCTAGCCGAATTACGTTCGACACCGCGCTCGTACGCTGCTGTTCATTCATTGTCGCAGGGCCAAACTCTTTAAAACCGCTTTTTGCTTTGAGAGCAAAACTTGGATTCCTTTGCGCGCCAGCCCCATCATCTTTTCCAGTTGCGAGTCGTCGAAGGCCTGGTGTTCCGCCGTGGCTTGCAGTTCCACGAACTTTTTCCCCGCGGTCATCACCACATTCATATCCACGTCGGCGCGTGAATCTTCTTCGTAGCAAAGATCGAGTAAAGCCTCGCCATCCACAATTCCGACACTCACCGCCGCAACGAAATCCCTCAGCGGCACTGAGGTCAGCGTTCCCGCGTCAACCAACTTTTGTAGTGCCAACCCAAGTGCCACAAACGCGCCTGTGATAGACGCCGTCCGAGTTCCACCGTCTGCCTGGATCACGTCGCAGTCGATCAGCACGCTGCGTTCGCCGAGCCGCTGAAGATCGGTCACTGCGCGCAATGAGCGCCCAATCAGACGTTGAATTTCGTGCGTGCGTCCACCCACTCGTCCCCGCGCCGCCTCGCGCGGAGTTCGCGTCAAAGTTGCTCGTGGCAGCATGCCGTACTCCGCCGTCACCCATCCCTTGCCGCTGTTGCGCAGAAATGACGGCACCGTTTCTTCCACCGAAGCGGTGCAGATCACGCGCGTGTTTCCCACCTCGATCAACACCGATCCTTCAGCCGTGGAAACAAAATCGGCAATCATGTTGACTGGGCGCATCTGATCGGGCGCGCGATTATCCGAGCGATAGAACATGCAGGAATTTTAGCAGGGCAGAGACTTGGAACTCAGAGAGAGAGAGAGAGAGAAACGATCCCATTACTTATTGCGCCGATAATTGCTTTACCACTTCCGTAATCTGCTGAACGTCATAAAAGCCGGTAAGGTCTGCGTGTCCGGCCAGCGTTTCCTGTTCTTTGCCGTCCACCAGAATTTTCACTCGCGTTAACCCGGGCATATTAGTTGCGAGGGTCTGAACCAGCGAAGCTATCGTTAGTTCTTCGGCCAGCACGCCAGAAACTTGTCCCTCAACGAACGCGGAATTGACATCAATCACAGCCAGTCCGGGATCGACCAGAAACACCTGCCGAATCTCCGCGGCAGCCGCTAATGGATGTGTCGAGTCTTTCGCGGTGTAAAGGCTTATCAGCCCGCGCAACAACCCTTCCGCACGTTGTTGCCGTCCGGCGGCCAACGGAATCGAGATCGACTGCGCCCGCAATTCACCCGGACTGTCAAAAGCCACGTAAACCGTGACTTGCTCCATGGGTCCTGAGGTTGGCGGAGCCACATGCTCCGTTTTTTCGGTTGGGCGTGGAGACCCGATCTCGTGCCGCTGCAGTTGCCAAACATACACTGACATCGCAATGGTCAGTGCAAACAGCAGCGTTACTGTGATCAGGAACTGGCGCGGGATCACCGCGGCGCTCCGGAACTCGAAAGAAACTGCGCTATGCCATTCGCCAGGGCGGCTGAAATATTCTGCTGGAAATCCGCGGCTGAAAGTTGAGAGACGTCGGCCTTCATGGGTGCCAGCTCCACCGCCACCGCAGGGCTGGTCATATTACCAAGAGGCCGCAATGGAGCGGTGAGCGAGCGCGCCGGCATTCCGCTCTTCTGCATTGCCGCCGCAATTTCTTGCTGTGCCGCGTGGCTCGCCGGCAAAAACGAAAATTGCGCGGTGCTCCAGTCGACGAACGGGCCATTAGTTTCTCCGTTTTCAGCGAGCATCGCTGTATAAATCCCTATCCCGCCGGACTCAGAGGTCGCGTGCAGGCAGACGTAAAGCGTCGGATGGGCGGCATTGGCCTTAGCAGCCCGGTCATCAGTGGAGAGGTTTACGTCACTATCTCGGACCAGTTCCGCCACAAAGCCGCGTCCGCCGAGATCTACTCGTAAACGCCGCGCCAGTGCCAAGGTTATGTCTTTTTCCAGGATCGTCGGGTTCAACACGGCTCCGGATTCACTTCCACCATGGGCTGGGTCAATCATGATTAGAGGCTTGGGCGACGCGCCCACAGACTGAACCGGGGGCTGCGTCTGGCCTCGCGATGCCTGATTCGGTGACGGCTGGCTCGGTTGAGCTGTTGGAGATTGAGATTGAGGTTGAGTCTGAGGAGCTGCAGCCGGGGGAATAGTTTGTGCTCCTATCAATGCTAGCGCAGACAGGAGAGCGCCAGCGGTGGCCGCCCACCGGCACCGGGCGAGCCAACCGCGGTCCCCGCTATTCGAGAGCATAAATCGCTAATCCGCTCAGCAGCTTGGGATAAAAATCGGTCGACTTCTGCGGCAGCACCTCACCGGCAAACGCGATGTCCCGCATTTGTTGCATCTTTACCGGATTCATCAGAAATGCGACATTCGCCTTCCCGCTGCGGACGGAATTGAGCGCTTCTTCGCCATCGCGAATGTAACTGACATTTGTCTGGTTGCGGATGGCTGCCTCGGAGATTCCCAGCACTTGCTCCAGCAGGCACTTGCGGAGTTGAACCACGTCCAAGCCTTGCTGGCGGGCTGAAACGTTCTTGAAGACTTCCTCCGAAGGTTTCGGGTGGCTCAAAAGAAACACACGGTCGCGGGTTGCCGCCAGGATTGCGGTTCCCGTGTGTCCGGCTTCCTGCAACATCGAACTCACACCTTCCGGGCTGACGCCAGGGTCAGCTTCCTCTACGGTGAAAAACTGGCTCGCGCTCGTGCGAAAAGCGTCTGTCGAAAAGTTTGCCAGCCCGTGCACGACGCGATGGGTAGGCAAAATCAGCAACCCAGGGCTTTCCATGTTCACAAAAGTCATCATCACGAAGTCGTAAGGGGCGGGGCTCAACCCCGCGTTCTCTCCCGCCCGGCGTTCGTTCCGGTAGGTCAGCGCGGTTTCGTAGCGGTGGTGCCCATCTGCAATTATCAGCTTCTTATCGCGCATTTTATTGCGCACTGCCTCGATGGTTCGCGAATCAGAAATCTTCCAAACCCGATGTAACACTCCATACTCATCGCACATCTCTAGAGTAGGCGGATCTGACGAGGCGAGCGCTTGGTCGATTTCAGCGCTGGGGTCGTCATAAAGCATGAATATCTGGCCAAAATGGGCTCTGGTGGCCCGAAGCAGGTCAAGCCGGTCAGCTTTCGGCTTGGCCAGGGTTTGCTCATGCCGGAACACAACCCCGGCGGTGTAATCCTCGATTTTCCCCAGTGCAATAAACCCTTGGCGTTCAAATTGCAGGCCATCATTCGAGACTGGCGAAGGCGCTGCAAATCGCTGCACGTAGCGATAGATGGACGGTTCCGGATCCTGGCGGAGAATTCCTTCTTGCCGCCAGTCACGGAAGGATTTCGCGGCTCTGGTATAGGGATTATCTTCAGGGCCGTCCGCGGTTTGCTGCGTTCCGAGAATGATTCTGACGAGGTTATAAGGGTTGGCGGCGTAGTAGCGGTTCTGCATCGCCGGAGTGATTTTGTCGTAGGGCTGGGTCGCGACCTGAGCTAGGGCGACCTTGGTTGCGTCGTAGCGAAACGCGCGAAAGGGTTCTATGTGGGCCATTAGAAAGAAGCCAAAGAATTGTACCAAGCCAGTCCTTTCCGTTCGGTTCCGCTGGTGGAATTGGTTCGGGATCTTTCTGGATTTCCCCAGTCCCGTCGCCCATCGACCAACCTTTTCCCAGCCAGGGAATCCAAACAAAGTAGCGCGCGGAGATGACAAAGTTTTAACACTGCCCGCTGAAACATGTGCTAACATCCTGCGTGATTACGGGGCTTATATGGCGCGCCAAAACGGGCGCGGGTCCTCTCGACCCTGGGTTTTAAATCGTACGGCAACTTTCCCAAGGCAATTCCGGGTTTCACCACGAAACTGCCTGCTGTCCCTAGTAACCCTTCTCAGCTTTGTTTCTTTCCTTTTGTTAATGGGAACAGCAGTGTTCGCTCAAGAGGGGGATGTTGACAGTATTCACCTCACCCCCCGAATCGAACCAATGACCAAGCCCGATCCTGCGGCCACAATCGTCGCCGAGAGCCTGAGAAGCCGCATTCCGGTCGTCAAGTCCAAGGTAGACCTGGTCTTAGTGCCCGTGACCGTGACTGATCCCATGAACCGTCTGGTCACCGGCCTCGATAAAGAGAATTTCCAGGTATTCGAAGGCAAAGAGGCTCAGGAAGTCCGAAATTTTTCGGCTGAAGACGCTCCGGTGTCTCTCGGTGTGATCTTCGACATGAGCGGCAGCATGAGTTCGAAGATAGAACGCGCCCGCGAGGCGGTAATCGAATTCTTCAAAACCGCCAACCCCCAGGACGAGTTCTTCCTGATTGCTTTTGCCGACAAGCCGGAAGAAGTTTCAGACTTCACTCAATCGATCGACGACCTTCAGGGCAAGCTGGTCTTCACTGTGCCCAAGGGTAGAACCGCCCTGCTCGACGCTATATACCTCGGCGTCAGTAAGATGCGACAAGCGAAATATCCGAAAAAGGCCTTGCTGATCATCTCGGATGGCGGCGACAACCACAGCCGTTATACGGAAGGCGAGATTAAGAATCTGGTCAAGGAAGCCGATGTGATGATCTATTCCATCGGCATCTATGATCATTATTTCCAGACCGAAGAGGAGCGTTTAGGCCCCGCGCTGCTCAGCGATATATCGGATCTCAGCGGCGGCCGGTCGTTTACTATTGATAATCCCAACGACCTGGCCGATGTGGCTACAAAAATCGGAATCGAGCTACGCAACCAATATGTACTCGGATACCGTCCAAAGAACCCAGGGCACGATGGCAAATGGCATAAGATAAAAGTTAAGCTTCTACCGCCAAAAGGACTGCCACCGCTCCATGTATATGCCAGAACTGGGTACTACGCTTCTTCGCAATAAGTTTGTTATCGGCAGAGTAGCCGCTGGATTGTTGCTGCTTGGAATGGCGGCAGCGCAAACCGCGCCTGCACCTCAAGCTGCGCCCTCAACCGCTCCGGCGAATAACGGACCATCGATCCCTCCGCAGACCCAAAACACTCAGGCTGCGCCGCCCTCGAGCCAGGGCAATCCACCACAGGAGCATGGCGCGCAGGGCGACCCGCCACCCGGGCCGGCTGATCAAGGTCAAGCTCCGGTCGGGACGGAGAATGGGGGGTTCGTATTCCGGGCGGAAGCTCGCGAAGTGACTTTGCACGCGACCGTTGTCGACGACCGGAACCACCTGGTCAATAATCTGGACAAAGCTGACTTCACCGTCCTTGAGAACGACAAGCCGCAGAAGATCACTCACTTCCATCAGGAAGATTTCCCGGTCGCCATCGGTATTGTGATCGACAATTCCGGCTCTATGCGAGAGAAGCGTGATGCCGTTAACAAGGCTGCGCTGAATTTGGTGAAGGCAAGCAATCCCGACGACCAGGTTTTTGTCGTCAATTTCAACGACGAGTACTACCTCGACCAGGAATTTACCGCCGACATCAAGAAGTTGCAGGCCGCGCTCGAGCATGTGGAAGCGCGCGGCGGCACCGCGCTTTATGACGCGATCGTCGCCTCGGCTGATTACCTGACCCACTCTCGCTTGCAGCGCAAAGCCATTTTCGTGGTCACCGATGGCGAGGATGATGCCAGTCAGGAGACCCTGGAGCAGGCTGTACATAAGCTGCAGCAGGAAAACGGGCCGGTGGTTTATTCGATTGGCCTGCTCGGTGAAGAGAAATCCAGACGTGCAAAACGCGCGCTAGAGGTTATTGCCGACCGCACTGGTGGCATTTCTTTCTTTCCACCAACTTTAGACCAGGTGGATGAGATCAGCCGTGAGGTTGCCCACGACATCCGTAACCAGTACACCATTACCTATGCCCCTTCCACGCCGAAGACTGTGGCTGGCTATCGCACGATCCACGTGGACGCGCATGCTAAACCTTATAGGAAATTAACTGTCAGGACGCGTACCGGCTACTATCCTGGGCAGGAGCAACAGGGGAACGGCGGAAGTTACTGAAACATTCAGTCATTCAGTCATTGAATCATTGAGATTCCCTTGTGGGAGCTTTCGGTTTTCTAATGACTCAATGCCGCGATGAATCAATGATTCAATAGTGCGGATTGACGCTTCGCTCCCCGCTTCCGTACCCTGTAGGGTGCCTATTCTTTCCCACACCTGCCTGCGTATCGCAGACGATATCACTGAGCTTGTCGGTCAGACGCCGATGCTTCGCCTCAAACGCCTTGTGCCTTCAACCTCGGGCGACGTCTTCGCGAAGCTTGAATATCTGAATCCGGGCGGTAGTGTGAAAGATCGTGCCGCGATAGGCATCATTCAGCGCGCTGAGCAGGAAGGCCGCCTGAAACCGGGAGGCACGATCGTCGAAGCCACTGCCGGCAACACCGGAATTGGCCTGGCACTGATAGGAGTCAATCGCGGTTATAAAGTCGCTCTGTTCGTACCCGAGCGGTTTTCAGAAGAGAAAGTAAAAATCATGCGAGCTCTCGGGGCGTCGGTGACCCGCACTCCCGACGATCAAGGCATGCAGGGCGCGATCAAGCAGGCGCAAGAGTTCGCGGCTAAGACTCCAGGCTCATTCATCGCCCTACAATTTGATAACCCGTCCAATCCTGAGTATCACTTCCAAACCACGGCGGAAGAAATCTTCGAGCAGATGGAAGGCGATCTTGACGCAATCGTAATCGGATCGGGCACAGCCGGCACTTTTACCGGCGTCGCGCGCTATATGAAAAAGAAACTGCCGCGCGTGCTCGCGTTCGCGGTCGAGACTCAGGGATCAATCCTGGGTGGTGGACTCCCGGGTAAGCATAAAGTGGAAGGCATCGGCGCCAGTTTCATTCCTAAAAACTTTGATCGCTCGGTGTGCGACGAAATCCTGATGGTCAGCGACAAAGACGCATTCGATACGGTAAGTGCACTGGCCGCGAAAGAGGGTGTGCTGTCCGGGTCAAGCGGTGGGGCAAATGTCTTCGCCGCTATGCAAATCGCGCGCAGACTCGGAGCAGGGAAGCGCATAGTGACCATGATTCCCGATTCCGCCGAGCGCTATTTATCGAAGAAAATATTCGAAGGCGGAATATGAAGACGTCGTTGGGCATTCGTCGTTGGTCGTTGGCAAAAGAAGAAGTTAAGAAAGTATGAAAAAAGCAGCCAATTCAGCATCGCGGAGTAGGGGCCAACGACTAACGACCAAAGACGAACGACAGGGTTTCTCCACCCGCGCCATTCACGACGGTCAGGAGCCCGATCCCTTGACCGGAGCCGTTACCGCTCCCATTTATGCGACGTCCACCTATGTCCAGAAAGAATTGGGGAAAGACATCCGTTATGACTATGCGCGTGCCGCCAATCCCACGCGCGACCGGCTGGAAACGAATCTGGCTTCACTCGAAGGTGGGATCGCTTCGCGCGTCTTCGGGAGTGGCATGGCGGCAATCAACGCCCTCTGCACCATGTTCAAATCCGGCGACCACGTTGTCTGCGGACACAATCTTTACGGCGGCGTTCCGCGACTGTTTAATCAAATCCTCACCGGGTACGGCTTCGAATTCACCTACGTTGATACTTCTGATCCTAAGAACGTCGAGCGAGCACTCCGAAAAAATACCCGCATGGTCTACGTGGAAACTCCCACCAATCCCTTGATGGCGCTGACCGACCTGGAAGCAATTTCACGCATCTGCCGTGCGAAAAAAATCGAGCTGGTTGTTGACAACACCTTCATGTCTCCGTATTTTCAGCAGCCCCTCGCTCTGGGCGCGGACATGGTAGTCCACTCGACAACGAAATTCTTAAATGGTCACAGCGACGGCCTTGGCGGAGTCGTCGTCTGCACCCGCCAGGACCAGGCCGATCAGCTGGCGTTTGTGCAAAAGGCCGCAGGAGCGATTCTCTCCCCTTTCGAGTGCTGGCTGATTCTTCGCGGGACGAAAACTCTGGCCGTCCGAATGTTGCAGCACGATTCCAACGGGCGTCAGGTCGCCGACTTCCTCGCGGGCCACAAAAAAGTCAGAAGAGTCTTTTATCCCGGTTTGAAAGACCATCCGCAGCACGAACTGGCGAAGCGCCAGATGTCCGGCTTCGGATCTATGATCACCTTCGAAACTGGCTCTCTCGCCAATGCAGCCAAAATGCTAAAGCGGGTGCGCGTGTGCTCCCTCGGCGAATCTTTAGGCGGAGTCGAAACTCTGATCTCCCATCCCGCCACCATGACTCATGCCGGCCTTGGCGAAAAGGGAAGGACTGCAATCGGCATCACCGACGGTATGGTGCGCATTTCCGTCGGAATTGAGAACGTGGAAGACATCGTCGCCGATTTAGACCAGGCCCTCAGCTAAACCAGCAACACCAACCACAATCCTCCCAGCCGACTGATACAATCCGGCCTGCTACGAACCTATTTGCTTGAGAAGGGACGACATGAAGCGTCCGTCAGTCGGCGCAGTGTTCTTCGGTTTGGTCCCGTTCGTTGCTGTCTGTTTTTCCGTGTCGCTCTGGGACCGCATTAATCCCATTATTCTCGGACTTCCATTTAACTTCTTCTGGCTGATTCTGTGGCTGCTACTCACACCGATTTGCTTGTGGGCCGCCTATCGAATCGAAATGCGTGCTGGAAATATCGCCTCTGAAAAAAAGGCAACACATTGACTCCCAGTCTGATCGCGTTATCGGTGATCGCTGGCATCGTCGTGGTGGCTTCCGTCGTCGGTTTTTATGCCGGCACCCGCCACAGGATGGACCTGGAACAATGGACCGTCGGCGGCCGAGGCTTCGGCTTGTTGCTCGTCTGGCTCCTGATGGCCGGGGAAGTCTATACCACCTTCACTTTTCTCGGGGCGAGTGGCTGGGCGTACTCCAGAGGCGGTCCGGCTCTTTACATACTCGCGTATATGCCGCTCGCTTACGTATTGTCTTTCTTCATCCTTCCGCCGATTTGGGAAGTGGGGCGCAAATATCGGCTGCAGACGCAGGCAGATTTTTTTCAACTCCGCTATGGCAGTAAGGCGCTTTCGGCCTTCGTTGCCTTGGTCGGCGTGGTCTTCATCATTCCGTATTTGCAACTTCAGTTGGTTGGGCTGGGAATCATTGTCGAAGTTTCAAGCTTCGGAGGAATCCATCGCGCTCCGGCCATGATAATCGCCTTCGCCATCGTAGCCGCATTTGTCTTTACCAGCGGGGTTCGCGGCGTCGCATGGGTGAGCGTCATTAAGGATTTCTTGCTGCTGTTCGCCGCTGTATTCATCGGCATTGCAGTGCCCTACATGTATTTCGGCGGGATCGGAAAAATGTTTGCCGCTGTGATTCACGCCAGGCCTACTCATCTGGTTATGCCGGGAACCACAAAAAATCTGGGGCACACCTGGTACATTTCGACGGTACTGCTGACCTCGTTAGGCTTTTACATGTGGCCGCAGGCGTTCGGTTCCAGCTTCACCGCAAAAAGTGGCGACACGCTTCGCCGCAATGCCGTGGTGATGCCGCTCTACGGCATCACCATGCCTTTAATGCTTTTCGTCGGGTTCGGTGCGCTTTTGGTGCTGCCCAATTTAGCCAATGGCGACCTATCCCTGCTGACCATCGTCCGTAAAACTTTTCCGGCTTGGTTTCTCGGTCTGGTGGGAGGCGCCGGGGCGCTTACCGCTATGGTACCGGCGGCAATCCAAATTCTGACTGCGGCAACGCTTTTTGCGAAGAACCTATGGCGCCCGCTTTTCGCACCCCAAATGAGCGATCAGCAAGTTGCGACCCTCGCTCGGATCACGGTGTTGGCGATCACCGCCATCGCACTGGTTTTTGCAGTTTACAGTTCACTAACCATCGTTTCCCTTCTTCTACTCGGATATGCGGGGGTCACCCAGTTTTTTCCCGGCATCGTGCTGGGGCTTTTTTCAAGGCGGGTCAGGGGGCCAGCTGTTTTCTCAGGCATTGTTGCGGGTATCTCTACGGTCACGTTACTGATGCTGACCCAGCGTGATCCGTGGATGGGATGGAATGCCGGCTTTGCGGCGTTGTGCCTCAATTTCGCTGTGGTGGCTGCAGTTAGCCTCGTGCAGCGAACTCGTCCCACTGAAGATGCGAATGTCTTTGCAACCAAAGCCTCCGCGATTTGATTCAACGCCATTATTGAACTCACAAACCCTTCCTGATGCATCCCGAACTCCGCCGCTGAAAGCGGTGGCAAAGGGACCTTACGACGCGACCATAGCATTATCGGCGTGCGCGATCACCAGCCAGCAACTTCTTCTCTGCTTTCGGGTTTGTAGCTCAGGGCCTGGATAGGCCCAGCCAGAGGAGGCTATATGCGACGACGAATCGTTTCTATGCTGTGCTTTGCAGTGTTGGGCT
>Ga0157372_10005936_pt1 | contig 12981 bp, 8 predicted proteins | sample C55metaG_FD_115307 | JGI IMG/M metagenome (GOLD analysis project Ga0157372, IMG submission 115307) | Corn rhizosphere microbial communities from Kellogg Biological Station, Michigan, USA - C5-5 metaG | ecosystem: Host-associated > Plants > Roots > Rhizosphere > Soil | place: USA: Michigan... | reverse complement strand
GAAGGCTGCGTTCCGGTCCGCGCGCCACTGCATTCGAGTGCGCACGCCGTGCCGATCCCCGAGGTAGAGGTTGTCGCCCATCCCGATCTCGTCGCCGGAATAGATGATCGGCGTGCCGGGCATCGACACCATCAACGCGTTCATCATCTCGATCTGTCGCCGGCCGCCTTCCATCAAAGGGCCGAGCCGCCGCCGGATGCCGACATTGATGCGCATCCGCGGATCGCGCGCGTACTCGCGGTACATGTAGTCGCGCTCTTCGTCGGTCACCATCTCGAGGGTGAGCTCATCGTGGTTGCGCAGGAAGATCGCCCACTGGCACTCCTCGGGGATCTCCGGCGTTTGGCGCATGATGTCGACGACCGGCGTCCGGTCCTCTCGCCTGATCGACATGTACATGCGCGGCATCACCGGAAAGTGAAATGCCATGTGGCACTCGTCCGAAGCGCCGAAGTAGGCGCGCACGTCGCTTGGCCACTGATTCGCCTCGGCGAGGAAGATGCGGTTCGGAAATTCCGCGTCGACCGTGCGACGCAACCTCTTCAGGATGTCGTGCGTCTCCGGAAGATTCTCGCAGTTCGTACCGTCGCGTTCGATGAGATATGGGATCGCGTCGAGCCGGAGGCCGTCGACCCCCATGCGCAGCCAGAAGCGCATGACGTTGAGCACCGCTTCGAGTACTTCCGGGTTGTCGAAGTTCAGATCGGGTTGATGGCTGAAGAAGCGATGCCAGTAGAACTGCTGCGCTTCCGGATCCCACGACCAGTTCGACTTCTCGGTGTCGGTGAAGATGATGCGCGTGCCCGAGTACTTGTTCGGGTCGTCGCTCCACACGTACCACGCGCGCTCCGGCGAGCCCTTCGGCGCCTGGCGCGCTCGCTGGAACCAGGGATGCTGATCCGACGTGTGGTTGATCACGAGCTCCGTGATCACGCGGATGTTTCGCGCGTGCGCCGCCTCGAGCAACGCGCGGAAATCGTCGATGCTGCCATAGGTCGGGTTGATCTCCTCGTACGACGCGATGTCGTATCCATCGTCGCGCAGCGGGGACGGGTAGAACGGGAGCAACCAGATCGTATTCGCGCCGAGATCGCGGATGTAGTCGAGTTTCTCGATCAAACCCCGAAAATCGCCGAAGCCGTCGGCGTTCGAGTCGCGATAGCTCTTCACATGAAGCTGATAGATGATCGCGTCTTTGTACCAGAGAGCGTCTGAATCGGTCACAATCAGTCGTTCGTTTCGAGGTCTTTCGTCGGCTGCGACGTGAGGGCTGATGTATTTCGCCGTGTCCGGACACGCACGGGTACGCTTGCTGCTACTGAGGGCGGCATTCGTTCGGCAATCCTTCGATCGGGGAAACCCTCATGCTCGTCGCCTCGCTTCTGCTTACCATGCAGCTCCAAGCGGCCACTTTCGACGCACGAGTAGTGCCGACTTGGCCGTTGCCGCCCGCGCAGGATACGCAGCCGCGCAAGCGAAAACGCGCCATTCAGTACAGCGACCAGTATTACACCCGACTTCAGATCCACCGCGTCGGAAGCTGGCTCGAGCTCCCCGTGTTTGGAGCGGAATACTGGCTCGGCCAAAAGTTGATCAATGACTCTCCGCGATCCAGTTGGGTCAAGCCGACCCACACCACCGTTGCCGCCGTCCTCGGCGGATTGTTTGTGGTGAATACCGCCACGGGTGTCGCGAATCTGGTCGAGTCGCGCAACAGCACGGACGACCGGCTGCTCGTCTGGACGCACTCGGCGCTCATGCTCGCCGCGGACGCTGGATTTATCGCGACGGCTGCCGTTGCGGGCGACGCCGGCCACAGCACGCAAGGTCAAGATCGCCATCGCAACGTTGCGTTGGCGTCGATCGGCGTGGCGACCGTCGGGACGGTGCTCATGTGGGTGAAGCGCGGTCTGTGACCGGGTCGCGCTCGACCCGGAGGACATGGCCTGGCGTCTCGTTCGGGTCCAGCCGCACATAGTTCCGGACACCGCGCCACGTATACCGCGCGCCGCTCAGGAGGTCGTGCACCACATACGCCCGGTCGTCGTCGATCCCCATCTCGTGAATCGGCACGTGCACCATCGTCTCTTGAACATGGTGCGGATCGGTGTTCACCGCGACGAGATAATCGTGCGCCATGTCATCATCGAGCTCGAGCGATTTGGCGATTGACGGTGGGACGTCGAGCGGCGTCGGACCGGTCCAGTGAACAACCGGCTCGCGCCGCGCCTTGCGATAGAACAGAATCGCCGGATTCTCACTGGCGTGAAACGACAGATTGGCGCTTCGCTGGAACGCACGGTTCGCGCGGCGAAGTTGGTTGATTTCCGCGACGTCCGCGTTGATGTTCCCGCTCGAATCGTAGTCTCTGGGGCGAAGTTCGTACTTCTCTGAATCGAGGTATTCTTCGCTGCCCTCGCGGACCGGTACATTTTCGCCGAGCTCGAATCCACTGTACATCCCGTAGAGCGGAGAGAGCGTCGCGGCGAGCAGTAGCCGGATGCGAAACGCCGGCCGGCCGCCTTCCACGAGATACTCGTGCAGAATATCCGGCGTATTCACAAACAGGTTGCCGCGGTAGTACTCGACCATCGGGGAGTGCGTGAGCTCCGTCAGGTACTCCCGTAGCTCCCACGGCGAGGTCTTCCAAGTGAAGTACGTGTACGACATCGTGAAGCCAAGCTTCGCCAGCGCATTCATGCGTTTCGGCCGCGTGAACGCTTCCGCGAAGAATATCGTCTCCGGATGGTCGCGCTGGACCTCGGCGATCACCCACTCCCAGAAGGCGAGTGCTTTGGTGTGCGGATTGTCGACGCGGAAGATCGTCACGCCGTGATCGATCCAGAACAACAGCACCTCACGGCACGCATTCCACAACGCCTGCCGGTCGTCGCACCAGAAGTTGAGCGGGTAGATGTCCTGGTATTTCTTCGGCGGATTTTCGGCGTACTGGATCGAGCCGTCCGCCCGAACGTTGAACCAGTCGGGATGCTCTTTGACCCAGGGATGATCGGGGGAGCATTGCAGCGCATAGTCGAGCGCGATCTCCAAGCCGAGCTCTCGCGCGGTCGCCACGAAACGATCGAAGTCGGCGAGCGTTCCCAGTGCGGGATCGATCGCGGTGTGCCCGCCCTCCTCGTTGCCAATGGCCCACGGGCTCCCGACGTCGTCGGGCTGCGGTGTCAGCGAGTTGTTCTTTCCTTTCCGAAAAGTGCGGCCGATCGGATGAATTGGCGGCAGGTAGACGACATCGAAGCCGAGCTCCGCGAGACGCGGCAGCCGCGCCGCCGCGTCGTCGAACGTACCATGTCGTGCAGGCTCGCCGAGAACGAGCGTCGTCTGCGATCGCGGAAATAGCTCGTACCATGCGGCGGCGCGCGCCAGTGCGCGATCTACGACGATCGTCAGCTCGCGTGGAGCTCGCGTGAGGTCGTTCGGTCGCAGATGCTCTTGCATGAGCGCGAAAAGGTCGTCGTCGAGCGCGCGTTGGATTCGCTTCTCGAGCGTCGTGTCGCGACGATCTTCGAGCATCTTCGCCGTGAGAAGCAGTGAGGCCCGCGCCGTTGCCACTCGCGTGCTGCGTGACGCGGCCCTGGCCATTTGCGCGCCCTCGGCCAACTCGAGCTGCACGTCCTGCCCGGCTTTCACCTTTTTCTCGAGGCCCGAGCGCCAGGTCGCAAAGCGATCCGTCCATGCCTCTACGGTGAACCTCCATCGGCCGATTCGATCGACGTCGAATGCGCCATACCATCGGTCGCTGTCGAAGTCGTAGACCATCGATGACGCCAACCAGTCGGTGTCGGCGGGCCCCATGTACAGAACCCGGGCGCCGAGCGTGTCATGGCCGGCTTGAATCAGATCCGCGCCGACGGCGACGCGGTCGCCGGCAATTCGTTTGACGGGGTGTCGTCCACCGTCAAGCTGCGGCGTGATGCATTCGATGACGATGTGTTCGGCGCGGCGCGGGCTGGAGCGCCGGTCGGTCTTTCTCGTGGCCACTGTCGTCGGTTCGCGCGGGTCGTCGGGCATGAGTGGCCCGGGGGTCTAGCGGCTCGCAACATCCGGGCCCGTGTACAGCCGTCAAGTTGCATGGGCCGGTCACCCCGCGTACATCATTCATTGGAACTGAACCCGGCCGCGAAGCTGCCCCTGTCGTCCGGTACCCACCCGGAGGTGCACATGCCGAATCGACTGATCGCGTCCCGACGCCCGCACCTGTCCGTGGCCATTGGACTCGTGCTGCTCACGCTCCTCACACTCATTCTGCTCGCGGTGACTCCGGTCGACGGCAGAAGCGCGCTCGCCCGACTCAGGGCGTTCGCTGTTCGCGAATACCTGCTTCCGCACAAATCACCCGACGCATACGCCCACGACCCCGCCGTGGCGTCGGATGGCAGCGTGTATTTCGCCGATCAACAAGGACACTACATCGGTCGCCTCGACCCGGAGACCGGTAAGGTCACCGAATATCCGACTCCATCCGCGAACTCGGGTCCGCACGGTATCATCGTCGCCCCTGATGGCGCCGTCTGGTACACCGGGAACGCCATCGGCAACATCGGCCGCCTCGATCCGAAGACGGGGAAAATCACCGAGTTCAAGACCGGCGACGCCGCGACGCGCACCGGAGCGTGGGACCCGCACACGCCACTGTGGTTGAACGGAACGCTCTGGTTCACCGCGCAGAACTCCAACAAGTACGGCACGCTGAATCCGAACAGCGGCGAGGTGAAGCTGTACGACGTCGCCACTCACGGTGCCAAACCTTACGGCCTCCAGCACGCGCCCGACGGTTCCCTATGGATCGCGCTGTTCGGAACGAACAAGCTCGGGCATCTCGATCCGAAAACCGCCAAGCTCACGGAGATCGACCTGCCAAATGCCGGCGCTCGGCCGCGTCGTCTCGCGATCACGTCCGACGGCCGCATCTGGTACTCCGACTACGCACGCGGCTACCTCGGTATGTACGATCCCAAAGCGAAGACGGCGAAAGAATGGGCGACGCCGAATACCACACCCGGCGTCGGCTCCGCACCCTACGGGATCGGCATCGCGCCCGACGGCGCCGTCTGGTTCAACGAAGCGCGAAACTCGACGATGGTTCGCTTCGATCCGACCACCGAGCACATGGAAGTCGTGCTCATTCCGACCAAGGGTTCAGTGGTTCGAAACGTCTCGGTCGACTCGACGCGCCATCGCCTCTGGCTCGCCGAGAGCGGAATCAGTCGCCTGGGGCGGATCGACTTGAAATAGTCGTCGGTCCAACGCTGCGACCGCGCCGCGCGAGCAGGCGCGGAAGTAATGAGAGCAGGATCAAGAGACTGCTCGCGACCAGCAGGCTCACGAGCGCCCGCGTTTTCCCGCCGCCCACGCCTTCCACCAGGCTGTCGGCGAAATAGTTGTAGATGATCGTTGACGGAACGATGCCGATCGCCGTCGCCAGCAGATACGTCCCGAACGGCGAGTGCGCGAGTCCGGCCACGAAGTTCACGGTGCCGAGCGGTATCACCGGGATGAGGCGGAGTCTCAACAAACCATGAAAGGTGCTCGCCTGACCCACAGCCGCATTGGCTCGTTCGTAACGCTGCAGCCAGCGCGCGACGACGTTGTGGCCGATTGTGCGCGCGACAGTGTAGCCGATCATTGCCCCAACCATGGCGCCCGCCCAACTCAGTGCGCTTCCGAGCAGCGTTCCGAAGATGGCGCCCGCGGCAACGGTGAATGGTAACCCGGGGAATCCGACCGACGTGCCAATCGCATAGACACCAATGAACGCGATCGCGAAAACCCAAACGCTGTGCGATCGCCGGATCTGGTCGAGGTGCTGCACCGTATGCCGGTAGTCGAACCAGCCGAGCCGGTACCCAACGTACGATCCAACGAGTAGAAGCACGGCGAGCCCGGCAATTCGTATTACCGCTGCTTGGGTGCGGGGAGTGTTGTTGAAGCGGTCAAGGCGTCGGACCATGGTCCGACCTAATTCATGAGCCGTGCCCTGCGTTCAGGTTAGGGAGGGCACGGTGCACGTACCACACGCACGGTAGCGGTTCGATCTCCCGAGCTCGCTACGCCCACCGGACTGCCCGCCGTGAGTGTGAGCGACACCTGCCGCGCGTTCGCCGATCCGAATGTCACGTTCACCTGCGTCGCGGAAAGTTGCTGCCACACGATCGGCGAACCGCTCGAGTCGGCACGCGCGCCCGCGAATCGGGGCGGGACTGCGCGAAGTTCGGCCGCCGGACGTGACAGCGTGAAGCGAGCCGGGAGTCCGCGCGGCATCTCCGTCGAGCCGACCGAGGAATCCGCGCTCAATCGATAGCACCCTTCGAACGCGCTCGCCGAGTCACGCGCTGCCGACGCGCGAGCGGCAACCATGTTGCTCGCCTTCATCGAGGCCGCGGCGGGCGGCGCGGCGGCGGCAGTCGCCCCGGCCGTTGGTTCCTGGGCCAGCGCGCGGACTTTCTGGAGATCGCGCAGACCGGAGTCCCCGGTCGCCACCGCGTCTACTGCTCGGCTCCGTTCGGCCAACACCTGAGCGTGCGGTGCGTTCGAGGCCCCGGGCTGTCGTTGCGCCGACACGTTCGCGACACGGGCGGGCGGCCCGGGCAATTTGACGCTGTCCAGAGTGACACGGGACGGAGCTGGCGGTGGCGTTTGCACCGGCTGTGACGCCGCGACGCCCACGGCTCTGTCCTTTTGCATTGGCGGCGGCGATTCCGACGACCGAAGGGTGAGCGTCGCGCTAACGGCCAACAGGAGCGTCGCCGCGAGCGCCGCTCGACCGGGCGTCAAGCGTAGCCGTCGCCACACTGGTGTCCCCACAGCCGCCGCAGTCCCACGCTCGCCTCTCGGGATTACTCCAGCCGGAACATCGTCGAGCGCCGACACGATGCGCGCCGATCCGGCAATGATGCCGCGAGCCTCGGCGACCGCGGCGGCGCACGCCGCGCAGTCAGCAGCGTGGGCCGCCACCTGCTCGGCTTCGAGCGGTGGCAGCGCGCCGTCCAACCAGGCGTGGATCGTTCCCTCTTCAAGATGCTGCATGCGAACCTCGTCCTTCTTTTTGCGCGGCGCCTTCCTGGAGCGATTCGTACGCTTCGACGAGCCGCCGTCGTGCCCGCGCCAACGTCGTCCCGACCGACGCGACCGACAGCTCCAGCGCCGCGGCGATCTCATTGTAGTCGAGTCCTTCCTCTTTCATTAACAGCGCTTCCCGATCTCGCTCGGTGAGCGTCTCGATTGCGCGCCGCGCCATCGCCGCCTCCTGCGCGCGCTCGATCGTCAGCGGCTCCGGCTCGACGACTTCCTCGGCGCGTGCCTCCTCTCGCAGAAGCTCGAGATGCTTCCGTCGACGCGCGTCCCGTCGAGCTTCGTCGCGGATCAAGTTGGTCGCGACGGCGAACAGCCAACTTCGCTCACTCACGATCGCACCCTGGCGCACGGCACGGAGGAAGGTCTCTTGCGCGACCTCTTCCGCCCAATCGCGATCCCCCAGCCGTCTCGTCAGATAGCGCACGAGCGGCTGATGGTATTCGCGAAAGAGCCGGTCGAGATCAGTCACGCGAGGGCCTCACCAACCTCGCGCGATGGTTTTTCGCGTCGCGTCAGACAGCTCGGCGACGCCCTTCGCATCATCGAGACTTATCGCGAGGCTCTTGCCGACGACGATCACGCGATTACCGAGTGCGAAGCTCGGACGGAGCTCGGGAAGTTGGGTCAAGAGATCGAAGTACGCCTTCGAGTACGGCTTGATGATGATCGTCTCCATGCCGGCGCGGAAGCGGAGATCGGTCCACACACCGTCTCGCAACGCGAAGGTCCTTGCGTCGATCCTGCGCGTCGTGGCTGATGTACCTCGCGTCATATCCGACGCCGCCGCCGAGGCCTTGAGCGAATCGAGGACGGCGATATTGGACGCGGCCCGCTGAGCCGCCGAGGTTTTGGCCAGCTCGAATTTCTGGTCCGCGACGCGCATCGCGGCGGGAGCGCTCATCGCCGGAGCCATCACACCGCGACGGTTGACGGCGAGTTGCGGTTCCGTCACCAGATACGACGTGAACTCCGTCGGAATGCCGTACCGTTCACCCAGAGCGCGAATCTCGTCGTCGATCTCCTGAGACCCGCCGTGCTTCCGCTTCTCCGCACTCAGGTACCCGACGCGCTGCGCGGCCCACAATCGCGAAACGAACTGATTGTCGCGCTCGCGGTCAGGTAGCTGCACGGTCGACGTCCAACGCACTGGTGTGCCGCGTCGGTTTCCCTCGACGACCACGCGCGCCTCGCCATGCCCCGAGTAACGCGCGAGCGCCACCAGGTCGTGATCGGCAAAGAGATCGCTCGGTTGGGAAGGAAGCATTTTCGACAAGCGCGGATCTCCTTCAACGCGAATGCGCACGTCGGTGAGCACGGGACCCACGAGCCGGCTCGCCACGATACCAACCGTTCGTTCGACCGACTCGTCGGGCCGCACGAATTGCGACGTCCCACGACCCTCGAGGGCGAGCGTTTCGAGTAGGCTCACGTTGACGTCCGACCCCAGACCGAAAGTAAAGATCCGGCGCGTCTCTCCCGACCGTGCGTTGGCGTCGGAGGCAATCGCCGCCAGCCGGTCGGGCTGCGTTTCGCCGACCGTCGGTTCGCCGTCCGTGAGAAAAAGAACGATTGGAAGATGCCCTTCGGTAATCGCGGGACGCACCGCTTCGCGCAGCGCGCCTTCGATGTTCGTGCCTCCCGACGCGTCGAGCGCATCCAGGTATCGACTGGCTTGCCGGATGTTCGCATCGGTCGCCGGCACGAACTCATTTTGGAACGTGCGCACGTCGCTCGAGAAGTCGATCAGTCGGAAACGATCAGCGGGCCGCAGCGTGGCGAGCAGCTGTCGGCCGGCGGCGCGCGCCTGCTCGACTTTTCGACCGGCCATCGATCCGGAAACGTCCAGGACGAGTGTGATGTCGCGGGGAATCGCGTCTTCGCGGGGCGCTGCCGGCGGAGTCACGGTGATCAATGCAAAACCGTCTTCGTTCCCTGGCGCGTAGGCAAGCGCGGTAATCGCGGCGTCCGTTGGACGACGGGCCGGTACCAGTAGCGTGACATCCTTCGCGTCGCCACGCACGGCGACGTCGACCCGGTTGCCTGCGTTATGGATGTCCAGCTGATGGGTCGGCGAGTACGGCGTTCCGAGATCATTCCCCGCGCGGTAGGAGAGGGCGAAGGAGCTCGTTCCATCGTCTCTCACATTCGTCGTACCCGGTGCGCCGCCGCGGAAATAGTCGATGCGCAGCGCGTCGCCCTCTCGCGGTGCGACACTCTGAAAGCGAACGACGATTCGCTTCTCGTCGCCGGGGTTGATGGGAAAGATCCGGGCCCGCAACAGACCGTGTCCCATCCATTCGACCAGGGCGGGATCCCGCTGCGCTCGCACGATCGACTCGTAGATCCCGCGCGCTTGTCCGGCGTTCATCGTCTCGCCGGACACCAGTTCTCCGTTGACCGACAGTTTGAGATCTTGAAACGCCGCGTTCGCGGGCAACGGGAACAGGTAGTCCGCTTCGCCGACTATACCGCCGCGATTGACGAATCGCTCCTCCACTTCATAGCGGAGAACATGGTCGACCAGCTCCACGCGCACGTCGCTGCGCGTACGCACGATGTTCTGGCGGCAATCACGAATCGGCGGCGCGATAGCCGGCCGGCCTTCGGCGGGTATGATCCCGAACCCGCACGGGCGAGGAACGATAAAACCTTGCGCGTGTGTCGGTCGTGAGACGAAGGCGAAAAGCAGCGGCAAGGCCAGCTCGAGCCGGTGGAACAGGGTGCGGCGCATGACGAGTCCTTGAAGCGATGTGACTAGGAGACGTCATTCGCTGGAAAACTTGCACATCACACACGAAAACGGCGGAGCCCAAGGCCCCGCCGTTTCGCTTTCGTGAATATCGGCGTTCTTCCCCACCCCAAGACCCCACCGCACATCACTGCCGCGCCTGCGGGTAAAGCATCGACCGTACCAAGGGCTACAAACGCTCGAAATCTTCGATGCCGGAAATGGCGTGGCACGCCACTTCCTTTAACACCCGAACGAAGGGGTCAAGGCAAGACAGCGTTTCCAATTTCAACCGGCTGTACCAATGCGCACTCGCGTTTCCGCACTCATCAGCTTCGGCCTCGGCGCGCTCGGGACGGGCGCGGCGTTGGTCGTCGGTGGTTGCGCGCAGGCGTCACGGCCGGGCCTGGCGAGCGTGAATCCTCCGCTCGAGGAATCGAGCTTCTATCGACTCGCATCCAGCAGTGCCCGATCGACGACGGTCTATAGCTCTCCAACAGTTTCCTTCGCGCTCGATCGGATCGATCAGCGCGACATGCCGCTCGACCAGACCTATCGACACCCGGCCACAGGCAAGGGTGTGACCGTCTACGTATTCGACGGCGGCGTTTCACAAACGCATCCCGAGCTCGAAGGCCGCGTGCGTATCGGCTACAGCGGATTCGCCGACGATCCAAAGATCTGCAATCCGCACGGCACAGCGGTCGCCGGCGCGATTGCCGGTTCGACGCTCGGCGTCGCGCCCGATGTCGACATCGTCGACGTGAAGATGGTGCAGTGTGACAAGCTCCGCGGCACGATCAAGGCAATCGTCGATGGCGCGAACTGGGTCGTCCAGGATCACAAGGCTCATCCGGGACCGGCCGTCGCCAACTGGTCGTTCATCGCCGACACCGCGGCGCGAATTCCGGCGCTCGACAGCGCCGTCGCCGAGCTCCGCGCCGCGGGAATCCCCGTGATCGTATCAGCCGGAAACTTCGACATCGACGCCTGTCACGTCTCACCGGGCAACTCCGAAGGCGTCATCGTCGTCGGCGCGTCCGCCGTGACGACGGAGCGACAGTCGGACGGCACGACGAAACTCGTCGATCGCCGGTCGCCGGGAACGGCGTTCGGGCCGTGCGTCGATCTCTACGCGCCGGGCGACTCCGTTCTGCTGCCGAGTATCGACCGTAACGGCGCGCCGATCTCGCAGCTCTGGAATGGTACATCCATGTCCACCGGGTTCGTGAGCGGTGCGGCGGCGCTCTACCTCGAGGCGAATCCAAACGCCACGCCGGATCAAGTCGCCGATGCGCTCAAGCGCAACGCAACGCTGAATGTTCTGCGTGATACCCGGACGACGGTATCGAGAATGCTTTATGTAGGGACGCGCGACACGCGGTTGCTTGCCCGTACCGCGGCGCGGCGATGAACGTATAGATCGCACGTGTTCGAAACTCGAGCGGATGTTCGCCCCTGGCGGACATCCGCTCGCGCGCGTTTTGCGGGGCGCCGCTAACTTCTTTTCGTCCCCTTCCTCGCAGAATCTTTCCGCAGCGCACATGGCGACGAGCGACCTCGACCTCCTCTGCATCAATACGATTCGAACCTTGGCCATGGACGCCGTTCAGAAAGCGGAGTCCGGCCATCCCGGCACACCGATGGCTCTCGCGCCGCTCGGCTACGTGCTCTTCACCCGTACAATGCGCTTCGATCCGTCGGACCCGTCGTGGCCCGACCGTGATCGCTTCGTCCTTTCGTGCGGCCACGCGTCCATGCTGCTCTACAGCTGTCTTTACTTGAGCGGCTATGACCTCTCGCTCGACGATCTCAAGCAGTTCCGGCAATGGGAGAGCCGAACCCCTGGCCACCCGGAGTACGGCTACGCCCCGGGAGTGGAAACGACCACCGGCCCGCTCGGCCAAGGTATCGGCAACGCGGTTGGAATGGCCGTAGCGGAAGCGCACCTCGAGGCGGTCTTCAATAAGCCGGACAACGCTATCGTTGATCACTACACGTATTTCATCTGCAGCGACGGCGATCTCATGGAGGGGATCTCGCACGAGGCCGCATCGTTCGCCGGACACTTCAAGCTCGGCAAGCTGATCGGGTTCTACGACGACAACCACATCACGATCGACGGCTCGACCGATCTCACGTTCACCGACGACACGGCGAAACGGTTCGAGGCGTACGGCTGGCAGGTCCTCCACATCGCCGACGTCAACAATCTCGACGAGATCGAAGGCGCGATCGCCGAGGCGCAGAGCGACTCCGAGCGCCCGACGATGATCGTGACGCGCACGCACATCGGCTACGGCAGCCCGCGCCAGGATTCGGAGAAGGCGCACGGCGAGCCACTCGGCAAAGACAACGTCATCGCGACGAAGAAGAACCTCGGCTGGCCGAGTGTCGAGCCCTTCTTCGTACCGGACGAAGCACTCGCCCACTTCCGTCGCGCCAAGGACAAAGGGGCCAAGGTTCACGCCGCCTGGAACGAGAAGCACGCCGCGTATGCGCGTGCATATCCGGCTGACGCGACGGAGCTCGACCGTCGGCTTGCCGGTAAGCGCATCGCCGACTGGGACGCGAAAGCGCCCTCCTTCACGAAGGAGAACGGCTCCATCGCCAGTCGTGCCGCATTTGGATTGGCGCTGAACGCAACCGCCGATTGCCTCCCTGAGCTCGTCGGCGGCTCCGCGGATCTCACGCCGTCGAACAACACGTCGGTGAAGGCGTGGAAGAATTTCGAACCGGGCGACTACGCCGCGCGCTACGTGCACTTCGGCATCCGTGAGCACGCCATGGCGTCGATCATGAACGGCATGGCGCTGCACCGGGGTGTCACGCCTTACGGGGGCACGTTCCTGATTTTCTCGGATTACATGCGTCCCGCGGTTCGTCTCGCGGCGATCATGAATCAGCACGTCATCTACGTCTATACGCACGATTCGATCGGACTCGGCGAAGATGGTCCAACGCACCAGCCGATCGAGCAGCTCTCGACGTTGCGAGCGATTCCGAACATGACCGTGATCCGCCCCGCTGACGCGACCGAGACGGTCGTCGCGTGGCGCGCCGCGGTGGAACACGACAGTGGCCCCGTGGCGCTCGTGTTGACTCGGCAAAAGCTTGGATTCATCGACCGCACGACCTACGCGTCGGCCGACGGCCTCACG
>Ga0157372_10005935_pt1 | contig 12982 bp, 8 predicted proteins | sample C55metaG_FD_115307 | JGI IMG/M metagenome (GOLD analysis project Ga0157372, IMG submission 115307) | Corn rhizosphere microbial communities from Kellogg Biological Station, Michigan, USA - C5-5 metaG | ecosystem: Host-associated > Plants > Roots > Rhizosphere > Soil | place: USA: Michigan... | reverse complement strand
GTTGACTTATGATTACCTTAGCGGCCATACATCACCACGGCGAGCGAGCGCCGTGATAACTTGCATCAGTCTGTGTTGGGCTCGGCTCTTGATTCGGCTTCGCGGGCTGTCCAACCGGAGGCGCATTCACTTGTCATACAGCTGACACATTGCTGCTTCACCAGTGTTGATGCCGGTCCCGCGTGGGCATTATCCACGAGCAAGTGCAACGGCAGAGAATGCTCATGGCTTCATGGACTGTTTCCGCGTGATCGGCTGGCTCAGCGTCCTCGTTCTCCCTAGTATTTGATGTTTGCAAATTCAAGCCATAAGGAGATGCTCCTGCCGGGCATTGAGACTGCAAGTCATCGATGTTCGCGCCCAGGCCAACTCCCTCATCCTTTGCCGTGGTGCTGCATTCCGGCCTGACCGGGGAACAACGAAAGGCGCGTTGGACAGAAGCGCGGTCGTGGTATCTCCAAAGCCAAAACGCATGGAGCCGCATCGATCATCCAAACCGCTTAGCTCCGAACAGCTTCCACGTTGGCGATCCAACAGCGGTGGCCAAAGAGTTGAAGCTGGTCGAGATACTCTCGCGGAGACGCACTAGTTTTTACGACCGGCATGGGAAATCGAAAAGATCGTTGGCAACAGGCAGAGGATTGCCGCCAATCGTGCGTAAGATCAGAAGCGACGCGACCGCTAGCGATGGTTCCACCGACCGTGTGATCGTGGCAACGAAAAACGCGAAGGGGTCGGGCATCAGCTCGCTATTCAGAAGAGCTTGCTGAGCTTTAGAAGAGACAAAGCCCACAGGCTTTGATGCCACTGTTGGTCAGATAGGGTCAAGCCCACATGCGTTACATGCACTGTTGTTCGCCCGAAATCGCCGAGCAATCTGATTTTAACCATGCTTGCCGTTGCTTCCGTCGGTGTGGAGTGCTGCCACGTAAAAACGAGTTTACTTCTTCGGCGAACCTGATACGAACAGAAGATTCTGCGCTGTACATGCTGTGTGCACCAATAGCCGATCGAAAAGGAAGTTTCTCCGGCCATTACTCCGGTCCGCCCGGCGATGGCGCTTGGGACGGAAAGCCATGCTTCGATATACTCCGGAACCGTAAGCGCCTGATAAATTCTATTGCGATCCGCATTCACGCTGGTCATTGCAGAGATACTGAAAAGGCGCTCAGTCGGCAGACATTTCTTCCATTCACGTATCGTGCGCATTGAACTTCCGGCGAGTGCATTTGTGCTCATGGGGGGGGGACCTCAATCTGATTAGCTGCATGTCAGTTGCCGCAGGAAATGTAAATTGAGCATTTGTGACGAAGAGGATATCGGCGGGCCGATTGCCGTGTAGAGCCGCGTCAGCCGCAATCTATAAAACTTGAACTTAGCCTATGGATCGGCGCATTCTTCTAGCGACTGTATTTATTGAGCCTGCCGCTACAGATTCACATAAGTAGTGATAAGTGGCATGAAATGGGGACCACTCGCTTTATAACCTGGATAAGTTGACTAACACATGCCGGGCATGTTGCGCGGCACCGTATCGCTGAATCCAATCTTTGGAAGGTCACGAGACTGTCATGAGTTTCTGAATCCGCGATCGGTAGCTTCGACTCATGGAGATATTCTCGCCGCCTGTCAGCACTACTATGGCATCGCCGTTTGCTTCGTTCTTGACTTCCTTGACATAGTGCAGGTTTACGATCGAAGAGCGGTGGACGCGTAAAAATGATTGAGGATCGAGACGGGTTTCCAGCCTGCCAATGGTTTCGCGAAGAAGATGTGACTGGGCTGACGTGTGCAACCTGACATAGTTCTCTTCAGCTTCGATCCAGCGGATGTCATCGACAGAAAGAAATAGAATGCGCCCTCGAGATTTGAATACCATTCGAGTGGTGTAGCGTTCACCTTCAGGATTTGACACCGTGCTGCTGTCTTGATGTTTATTCGATACAAGACGGTCGCGAGCTCGTTGAACGGCCTCTTGCAGCCTTTCGGCGGTGAACGGCTTGAGGAGATAGTCCAGTGCGTGACATTCGAAGGCTCGCACCGCCCATTTGTCATTGGCGGTTACAAAGACGATATGGGGCAACTTGCCGCCTGGACTCGAAGAGAGCGCGCTGACTGCGTCGAAGCCATCCATATCCGGCATGCATATGTCGAGGAAAAGAAGATCAGGATGTGTCAACCTCACAAGGTCAATCGTTTCTCTCGCCGTACCGCATTCGCCCACGATATCAACATCCCGAATCTCCCTGAGAAGTTGACGAACCTTTTGGCGAGCCAACACTTCATCGTCTGCGAGGACTGTGCGGATCATCGTGTACCGAACCTGGTGATGGGTTTCGTAGACTCCGGTGAATATTGAAGTGGAATCTCGACCTCGACCCTGACATGTCTTGGATCTACCTGCGCAATCTCGAACCGCGAGTCGTCTCCGTAGTGAAGCTTAAGACGACTCTTAATGTTACGCAGACCAAAGCCGTGTCCGTGTGCGTCTCCTTCAGATGTCGGATTCAGTCCGATTCCGCTATTCATCACTGTGACCCGCATCTGATTACCACGCCTTTGAACTTCGAGAATGAGTGTTCCGGCGGATTCTGTTCGGGAAAGGCCATGCACATATGCGTTCTCGACAATTGGCTGAAGAAGCATGCTGGGAATCAACGAATCGTAAAGCTCAGGATCTACACGAACGGATTGTTTCACGCGCCCACTGTATCTGTGTCCTTGCATTGCAAGGTACAACTCGACGAACTCAATTTCTTCCCGGAGAGTGATAAGTTGAGAATCTCCGCGCTCCAGCGAAAGACGCAAAAGGCAGCTCAGTTGTTCCAGCATTGTGTCGGCGGCCTCTATATCACTGCGCATGAGGCTGGAGATGCCGTTCATCGTGTTAAACAGAAAATGCGGGTTCAATTGCATTCGCAAGGCCGCAAGCTGCGCATTGGCGAGTTGGACCTCCAGCTCCGCTTTGGCGTTTTCGTGTTCGCGAAAACGTTGATAATATCCAACACCGCGAAACAGACCAAATGCACACCAGAAGATGAGCATGTTGTCGAGTAGTTCGGCATAAACATAGATCGATAGTCGACGCCAATAGGACGGTTCCGAATGGTTGAGTGGGAGGTTCCGAAAGATGAAAACAAACAACATTTGCTGTGCAAGGCTGATGGCCACGCTCAACGGAAGGAAAACGAAGATAATTCTGAGAATCGATGCGCGCTGAATCTGGAGACTAAAGAAATGCCAAAGCAGCCAGCACAAACTTCCCCACACCAGAAACTGGTATCCCCATGATTCAAAGAAGATCAGGGAAGGCAGGCGGTAGCCCATGTGGTGAATGCTGAGCCACTCCTGAAATGCGAATAGGAGGCCGACCAGCACCGAAGAGGTGATAAAGATGGCCGGCTTCATAAACACCGGTTCGCTTTGGCTTCCTTTCCGCATCGCGCTCGAGCTCAGTCCTCTCTTTCGTTCACCATGAAGCTGCTTTTACGGAAGGAAACGTCGACGACTCATGGCATCGCGCCGGCATCTGGGACTTCCATGAGCAATGCGGCGTGAATATCCTTTTGCGGCTGCCCCAATGCAAATGCCGGAAAATTGTTCGCATAGTCGTTGCGCAGGTTTACAAAGTCAAGTGAACGATTGTGTTTCTGTACCCAGTCGTTGGCCTCTTGATCAAGTTCCTGGACTTGTAAGGGGTCCAGTTTGGCGGAGACTGCTCGGAGGTCATTTGCCAGCAGTGTAGCAGCCTTTTCTCGACCCTGGAGCGCTGCAATGCGGAAGTGATAGTAGGCCACCTTGTTGTCTCTCGGCACGCCTTTCCCATCTCGCGATAGAACTCCAAGGGCGGCCGACGATTTCCAGTAACCATCGAAAGCTGCTTCCTCCAACAACTTGATTGGCTCATTGGAGGAGCCGGAGAGTTCGGGTGTGTGAATCATCTCAAGCGCAAGTTGGTGTTTGGCGGCCACGCTTCCACTGGCGGAGGCCTCACGCAATAGTCGAATCGCGCGATCTCGGCTGGCCTGATCGGGGTGACCAAGAAGGAGCAAGGCGAGATCGTTTTTCGCCGGGATGTTGTGAAGCTTTGAACCGAGTTCGAACCAATGTTTGGCATCGGACTCACTCTTTGCGACTCCGACGCCGAGATAATACATGTCTCCGAGGTAACACGCTCCCATGCCGCTACCTTTTTGCGCCGCCTCCCGAAAGAGCTGGAGCGCAAAGCCCAGATCCTTGCGCACACCAAGACCCCAAACGTATGCGACGCCCAGGTTAACCTTTGCGCTAATGAGTCCTCCGGCCACGGCACGCTCGAACCACTGAGCGGCGCGAGCAGGATCCCGCTTCACGCCAATCCCCGCCTGGTAGAAATAGCCGACCTCCTCTTGAGCGGCAGGATCTCCTGAGTTTGCTGCCTTCTCGTACCAGTAGGCAGCTTGTTTCTCGTCACGCGCTACACCGCGTCCGGCGAGATATGCGGCTCCGAGCTCGATTTCCCGCGGAATAGAACCGCCCTCCGCACCGGATTCGATGCGGGGGATATCGGGATCGACAAGGTACGATGCTTTCCGTTGGCTGAATCCGACCGATGTTAGGGCGATCATCAGGAAAGAGAGGATTGACAGTGCGCGCTTATTGCGATTGCCAGCCATGTTACCTCCGTTGCGTTGAGAAACTGATAAGTATGAAGTTGCGTTCAAGCGCTACCAGCTTGGAGATATCCCGAGAATCCACCTATCAGAAACTGAGATAGAACCTCGAATGATCGCCAGGTTAACGAGTAGCTGCAGGCGAGTTGTCATGACTATGTAAGGCGCTTGTCATGATCTGGTACTCGATGCGCTCGATACCATCGTTCCTCAGAAGGACATAGCGTGCTATCCGGATCGTGCATAACTGTGGGCTGGCGCAAAGGACGAAGTCTTCTTCACGACAGCCCGTGTGTCAGTGCTTACCTGGAGGGATTTGCGCTGCCACGAGTCCTAGACTCAGCGGGTAATGAATTGTAACCAGCATGCATGGCGGTTCTTAACGCCGTTGGGCGGTCGAACGCTCACCATTACATCACCTGGACATCCATTCGACATCACAAGCGGGCCACTCGTCACAAATCACACGTGACTGTTTTGGGAACAAGTTTCGAACCTATGCTGCGATTCAGTTTGTATCCCAGAAGTGATCGGCCTCGACCCTGACAAAACCTTGGGTAAATCACAATTCGCATTGCTATTACATGCTGGCAGAACACAAGCGCCACCTCTCCAGAAGGATTTTCCGATTTTGACAGCAGGGCTTTCATCCAACTGAGACTTGAGTCCTGCAGCGTCTTAAATCACACCAATTTCTCAGAACCCGACGGGAACTACGGCGATAGCACAGTCGGTCAGATTGAATCAGTAATTAAGCCTGCAAGTTTTGGAGTTTCAGCTGGCGATCCCCGACCCGGTCGAGCGACACAACTTCCAGCGAAAATCTACTTCTAATTTCCCCCGTTTGGTGCGGAGGCCGATTCAAACCTGCTCACCTGTCCTCCCTGCCATTCGTCATTTCCCAGCGAGATCCCGGAGTGGATTTACTTCACGTGCTTGATAAATGTGACGAACCCCGGTTATAGCGTGACAAAGATGCTCCTTCCGGGGATAAATTGGAATCCTGACATTATTTGCATCCACCTGCGTTGAGCGTCGTCCCCGAGCTAAACTCCGGTCCGGAAAACAGGTTCTTGAGATCGGAGCGATCCGGGTTTGCGTTCCAGGCGGTTCTTCGGTTCCCCTTATTAGCCCCTTTTGCGAGATTCAGCCGGAAGTCGGGAGGCTTCGGCGCTGTCCAGAATCGGACAACGCGTCGCGAAACCGAACAAGTCCCGCGCTTCCTGGAAAGACGCGACGCGGGTAAGTGATTGAAATTAGGATCGAAGCTCGGGACGCATGGATGGCATAAGACGTGCGATGCAGTCATCAGGCCCCGTCCCAATTGGATACCTGCAACACTTTCTGATTCGAGGAACAGAACCAAGATCACTTGAATGGGAGAGTCTATGGCTATCCAGACGCTTATTGCTGATGACGAACTTCTGGCGCGTCAAAAACTGCGGCAGCTTCTTCGCGCAGAACCGGATATCGAAATCTCCGGTGAGGCTTCGTCTGCTCGCGAAATTCATGCCATCGTACGTGCAACTGCTCCACAACTCCTGTTTCTGGATGTGCGCATGCCCGGTATGGATGGGCTGGATGCAATCGCAGAGCTCGCGCTCTTGAATGGCATTGAATTACCGCGCGTGATCCTCACCACTGCATACGACCAGTACGCGCTAAGAGCATTCGAACTGAATGCAACTGATTATTTATTGAAACCATTCAGCGCGGAGCGTCTGCACGCCGCGGTTGCCCGCGCCCGCGATCAGATTCGTGCTGCTGAACGGCGTGACGATCACCCTCAAGCGAGAGACAGTGCGCGCGGTCAATACACTACCAGGATCATCTTCAAATCGCGTGGACGCATTCTTTTCCTCCCAGTCTCCGACATCCGCTGGATCGGCGCTGAAGAGAATTACGTCCGCATTTGCACGGGAACTGAAACGCATTTATTGCGCGAGACCATGAGTTCGATGGAGCAGCGACTGGATCCCGAGCTGTTCCTGCGTGTGCACCGGTCGGCGATCGTCAATCTGCACTATGTCAAAGAAGTTCGCACCGAGTCGCGAGGCGATTTCATGGTCCACCTTGTGAACGGGCAGAAGCTCGCTATGAGCCGCAGCTATCATGCCCGAATCAGCGATTTGCTGAGTGCGGCCGGATGAATAGCCGGATCGGTCCCGATAATCTACGTTTGATTCTGCCGAAGGTCTTTAGTTCATGCGCAAGGGGAAGGGGGCGAGGCTCCGCTCAAAAATGGCCTGCGCGGCAGCAAAGTCGCCTCTATCGCGGGCTGATATGGCAAGCGCCTTCAGCGACGCCGCTATGCCAGGCTCGTCATCCAATTCCTCATAAAGCGACAGGCCTTCTTGGAGAAAGCCTTCGGCGGCTTGAGAGTCTCCTTGCGCGGTGGCAAGAGCACCCAGAAAAAGCGATACCCGCGCACGTTCTTTGGGATGTTCGGAGCCGGCCATGGTTCGAACTGCTTCTAGCCGGGCGCGCCCTTCAGATAAGTGCTCTCGCATGTCCCAGAACCTGAACAAAGCAATGCAGAGTCGCAAGCTCCAATCAACATTCAAAGTCTCAAAGAGCCAGTCGAGCGCAGAGCGGAGATTCTCGATTTCATGGTCGCATCGCGCAAGCCAGGCTGCGCGCTCTGAGGAATTCAGCTCAGGATTCCCCTCTTCTGCGAGAACGAGGCAATAGGCCGCGTGCGCGCGCCGCGTTGCAGATTGCTCGCCACTTTCACTGAGCTTCTCCATCGCATATTCACGTATCGTCTCGAGCATTGCAAAACGCGGTTCCGCCTGGGCCCGATCAAGGCACTGAACAAGATTCTTGTCCACCAAGGACGACAGACCGTCAAACAGATCTATCTCCAGACCCGCCGCTCCTGTGTTGCATACGGCCTCTGCGCTCTCGAGTGTGCATTCCCCAACAAATACTGCGAGTCGTCGGAACAGTCGCTGCTCGTCCTCATTCAAAAGACTGTGGCTCCAATCGATCGCTTTGCGAAGCGTCTGTTGGCGCTCAGGAAGATCAAGCGCTCCTCCTGTCAGCAATTGCAGAGGATAATCCAGCCGGTCGAGAATGGCCCGCGGGGGCAGCATCCTGGTGCGCGCCGCCGCCAGTTCAATCGCCAGCGGCAGTCCATCCAGACGCGTACAGATTTCTCCCACAGCAGCTTCGTTCTCCGGCGTAATTGCGAATTCCGGCCAAACAGCTGCCGCACGGTGAGCAAATAGCTCGACTGCCTGTGTCCGCGCCAGCGATGTGACGGGAAATTCCTGTTCGCCGTAGATCCGGAGGCAGGAACGGCTGGTCACCAAAACCTTGAGTGACGGACATGACTCGAGCATCTCCGACACAATGGTTGAGGCTGGAAGAACCTGCTCAAAGTTGTCCAGGATCAGAAGAAAGGGGCCGGAATTCTTTAACTCATCGCCGAACAATTGAGGAATGGTACGGCTGCTGACTTGCTGAATCTCGAGGGCATCAGCAAGAGCAGTCGCAACCAGACCGGGTTGCATGATCGATGCGAGGCTTACAAACAAGACGCCAGCGGGAAAGTGATCGGCAACAGCGGTAGCCACCGCGATACTCAAACGGGTTTTTCCCGCGCCACCGGGACCGGTCAGGCTCAACAATCTGACATCTTCGCGCAGTAGCAGCTCACTGGCATCCGATAGCTGTTGCTCTCTGCCGACAAGCGAAGTGCGCGGCACTGGCAGATTGTGGCGCTTGCCGCCGGTTATCTTCCTCGAAGCCACACTATCCGCTATCGAATCAGAGTGGGCATTGGTATTGAAAGCGTCTGGCAGCTTTGTACGCCGAATAACTTCGGCGGTGAGAATGTATCCCCGTCGAGACACGGTCTTGAGCAGTTTCTGATTGCGATCGTCGAGGGCACGGCGTAGCTCGATGACGCATTGCACCAGCGAATCGTCAGTAACAAAGGCGTCAGGCCATACTGCCTGCATCAGCTCTTGTTTTCCAATCAGACGACCAGCATTCCCTACCAGGTACTTGAGCGCTTCATACACCTTGGGACGCAGCTTGATCTCAACGCCCGTTCTCAGCAGGCTGCCCTTGGCGACATCCAGCGCAAATTCGCCGAATTCATACGTAATGAGATTCGCGTCCAAGAATGTTTCCGTTTCTTCAAAGGCCTGCCCGAGATGAGTCCGGCTTTTGGCATTTTTTCGGCGATGCTTCGTTACTCCGTCGCTTTGGTGGAGCTACTGTGAACTTGACCCGGCGAGCTCTCCCCTGCAATCAACTATTCCCGATGTGTCCGCCGAGCCGATTTTAGCAAAAGGTTACGTCGGGAAATACCATGAGGAACTCCCCGCATCACAAATGAACAACAAATTACAAAAAGGAGACAATTCTAAGTTTTCGAAGCCAAACCTTGATTAGTCGGATCGAATGTGACGCCTGCGTTTTCATTACATCCGATCCGTCTTTACGATGACATCGCGTTCCGCGCACCGCCTTTTCGACGCTGCTCCGGACATCTTCATCCCCTGGATCAACTAATCAGCAATGAGGAGTATGAAGTGCTGAATTTTCCAAACCATAACCTGCTATCCCGAGCGCACCTGCTCAGAATGGCCATGCTCTCGCAGCGAGCGGTCGACTATTCAATCAAGGCCTACTCTCTGAACAGTTCGGAACTCTGCCGTCAGGTCACGACGGTCAAGCGCGATCTACGCAAGCTCGAAATCTGCATTGGAGATCGTGGCCGTGCATTCCTGGCGGCGGGAGCCCCCATTGACGCGCATTCGTCGCTCGCGTGCAGTTCGTTGAGGATCTACAGCTCCCTTCGGGTGATGCTAACTGCGGCCACAGAAATTGCGCAAAATACTGGAGTTCTCGCTGCTCACACGCGAAAAACGATATTTCCAAAAACGGCCGAGACCGGGGATTCCGTCAACGTCCTGGTGCGCCTCTGCTCGGTCGCCCTATTCGAACAAGAGATGTCGCTTGCGAGATTAGTTCCCCAGATCGATGGTGGTCGAAGAAGACTCGATCTTGAGGTGCATCGTGCGCGTCTCGATCTCCTTCGACAATCGGATACGCACTGCAAGTGCGAGCTCGCAATCGTTAACTGCATTGGCCAGATCGCCGAGCAAGCTTACGAAACCGCCGAAGGCATAATTGCGTGGCTTGAGTCCAGCCGTTGCGCCCATCATGTCGAAACAAACACGATCAGTACCCAACCGGCGGGACGACGTCGAGCGTCGATACACCAACTCGGAGGTATCGGTCAAACGCGTGCGCTCACTCTGCAATGAACATGAGCAAAATAATCCTGATCGCATTGTTTCTGCTGTCGGGTTTTTCTGTGCAGTTTCGATTTAGAGGATGAGAACGAAGTTTGATGCGGCCTGCAAATCCTCAATCGAGGCGTTCAATGCAAAGCCGGTCACATGTAGTTTCGCAAATCTGAAAAGGAGCAATGTATGAAACGCACTATCGCAGCCGCAGTCCTCGCCCAGGCCATAGGCCTCGGTCTTACTTCTCACGCCTCAGCGCAAACAGGCCAGGTCGTCGCGACGATTCCATTCGATTTCGCAATTGGAGGGCACGTGCTTCCGCAAGGGTCCTACCACATCGAAGACATGGGGAACTTCATCGCTTTCAGGAGCGCCGAACAGAAAAGCTCAATCTTCTCGCGGGGACTCCGTGGCAAAACATCGGCGGACGGCAAGACCGTATTGTTCTTCGACGATGTCAATGACCAATACTTTCTCAGAAAGATCGTTACCGTGTCGGTTGGAATGAGTATGGAGTTCCCGGTGTCGAATCTCGAAGGCAAGATCAGGAATTCCGACAGTACACGAAGCGTCTACGGTAAGATCTCAAGTCGTTAATTCTCACAACACGTTTGACTGTCCAGGGAGGTGAAATTGGCAGCGTAAGCGTCATCGCACGGGGCCTCAACCAAGGCCAGTGACACCACGAGACGAACCGCGCAAGATAGCTTCCAGCTGCTCTCCCTGACACTACCCCGTTTCTTGCGCACCCGAGCAACTAACCAACCGATATCTGAAGGCGATCGACCTTTTTTGTCCAGGTTCTCTCTCGTGATCGTCGATCCCAGACAGGATTCTAACTGGGAGATCGACCCTGCTCGCTATCGCCAGGTCATCCTCGCAAATGATCTGGCGCTGCGGCGGGTTCGTGCATATGCCGGTTGCCCCTGAATCACAAACCTCTGACAACTCTCCAACGTATAAAAGCTAAATTTGGAATAGCGAGTTCTTGCCATGCAAGGCTGAGACCGAGCACTGTCCTGCATAGCAAGTGAATTGCCGAGCAATGTCATCTGAACAGGTCTCGCTCTTCGATGAATGCGCAGTTATGTCGCGTCTTTCTTTTGTTGACCACATCGAGAGCATAGGAGAAACCATCGTGAATCTCATAGCATTTCCGGTCACGAGCCAGACGCCTGTTTTGTCGGATGCGACCACTAATTCTCTGTTCAGCACTCTCTATACCGAATTGCATCAGTTGGCGAAGCGGCAGCTTGCACGTCAATGGTCATCGGTCGGTTCATTGATCCCACATCCGCGGAGTAAGTGCTCAGCTCCCAGCAACTCCCATCGAAAAGCAGTTTGATGAGGCAACCGGGATATATGCACACAAGATTCACCTCAAGCGGCGCGACCATGGCTTTGCTTGAGGTGAATCGAGGCCCAGAGTTTCGAGTCTGCCGTTCACAATTTCTTCTGTCAAAAGAGTCGGATCCAAGTGGCGAAGGAGGCCAAAGTTCGCCCGTCGGGTTTCCGCTCACTCTAGGTCATGCGGTTCTGGTCGCACAGCTATTGCACCCTAAGGGTGAGTGCGCTAGTCGCGGTAGTGGCACCAGAAGTGCCAGTTATCGTTACTGTGTAAGTCCCCGCGGTGGTGCCAGGAGAACCAGTCACTCTTCTGCCGCCTGCACTGCAAGCCACCAGACCACAGGTAAGGACAGCGAGCATCGCCAGTGGCAGAAGAGCGGATTGCCATCTGCGCCGCAGCGCCGCGATTCCAAACAGCAGGACGCATGCCAGCGTTGCGCCGCCCTGCGTGCGCCAGCCTTTGGGGCGACCAGGTTGAGCCATCGACGCGCTCGTGGCAGCCGTGGTCGAGATGGTGAGGGTTGCCGTCCCTGTAGCATTTCCGGCAATCGACACTGGGCTGGTAGAGCCGAAGCTCAAGATTGGCAGATTCTGAGCGCCCGCCGGACTCGAAGTGATGGCCGCCGTCAGTGCTACGCTGCCGGTGAAGCCTCCGGCTGGAGTGACGGTGATCGTGGAGACATTCCCGCTGGTGCCGCCTGCCACGACGGTGACTGCTGTGCCTTCAACATGGAAACTGGGAGCCGCTCCTCCGAGCAATCCCACGGTGGACATGGAAACGCTGGGGCGATAGATTGTGTTGCCGGGATAGCTCGCCGCGACCAGGTGAGTGCCGGTTCCTGTCGGCGCAATGCCCGTCGCCGTGGCGATCGCGGTCTCGGTGATCTGCGACAGAAGCACCATGACCGAGGTGCTGTTAATAAGGTCGGTGTTGGTGACGGCCAAGTCCGTCAGACCGTCTCCGTTCAAATCTGCCGCCGCCACAGACAGAGGAAAGTGGCCGGCGGGAGTCCTGACGGCAGGACCCGGCGTAAAAGTACCGTCGCCGACGCCCATCAAGATTGCCGCCGTGTTGTCGTTTTCATTGGTTACGGCTAGGTCGACTTTGCCATCCGCGTCAAAATCTCCCATCGCCACGATCAGTGGGTTGATGCCCACTGCAATGGGGCTACCGGATGCTTCGGTAAATGTGCCGTCGCCGCCGCCCAGCAAAATTGTGACCGTGCCCGGATTGCTGTTGACGTCGGCGTCATTCGCCGTGACGATGTCGGGCTTCCCATCACCGTTAAAGTCACCCACCGCCACGGAATAGGGCGTCAGGCCGACACGTATCGGACTATTGCGTGCCTCTGTGAAGGTTCCGTCCCCGTCGCCGAGCAGGATACTCACGTCGTTTGGACCGACGACAGACACCACCAGGTCCAGATTCCCGTCGCGGTTGAAGTCCGCCGCAGCTACTGAAGCAGGGGAAGAGCCAAACACCGGGATTGGGCTTTGCGCGGCTTGCGAAAAGGTTCCATTTCCGTTGCCCAGCAAGATGGTCACCGTATTGTCGGTCACGTTGGCCACCGCAAGGTCGGCGATACCGTCGTCGCTGAAGTCTCCTACCGCAATCGAAAGCGGACTACGGCCCACGGTCACCGGGCTATTTGCTGCCGGTGTAAATGTCCCGTCGCCGTTGCCAAGCAGGATGGTCACCGTGCCATCGCTGTAATTGGC
>Ga0157372_10005934_pt1 | contig 12984 bp, 7 predicted proteins | sample C55metaG_FD_115307 | JGI IMG/M metagenome (GOLD analysis project Ga0157372, IMG submission 115307) | Corn rhizosphere microbial communities from Kellogg Biological Station, Michigan, USA - C5-5 metaG | ecosystem: Host-associated > Plants > Roots > Rhizosphere > Soil | place: USA: Michigan... | reverse complement strand
GGAAGAATTAGTATTGATGGGATGATTAATAAGTGAGTGAAGGTTTGAGCGAGCTATGAATAACAAATCAGGCGCCTTAAAGCAAGCTTTAAAAACACAAACTTTTATTCAGCTGCTAACTCCAAAATTGTTTCAAAAATCTCTTCTGCATTAGGCTTGCTGAAATAATCACCATCACTTCCATACGCAGGACGATGTGCTTTACCTGTAATTGTTCTTGGCGCAGCATCTAACCATTTATATCCTTGTTGTTCTTCCATTACTTTATTATACATATAAGCAGACGCGCCGCCGGGTACATCTTCATCAATAAAAACAATACGACTTGTTTTTTTAAGTGATTCTAAAATTTTATAATGAATATCAAAAGGCAATAATGTTTGCACATCTATTACTTCACAACTAATGCCTGCATGTTCCAATCTTGTAACCGCATCCATAATAATGCGTAACACAGAGCCATAGGAAACAATGGTAATATCATTTCCTTTCTTAATTATTTCAGGTATGCCCATCGGTACTGTAAACTCTGTAATATTGGATGGCATTTTTTCTTTTAAGCGATAACCATTCAGGCATTCAATTACAATTGCAGGATCATTACTTTGTAATAAAGTATTATACATACCTGCAGCCTGCACCATATTGCGCGGCACACACACATACATTCCGCGAAGCGAATTAATAATAAAACCCATGGGCGAACCGCTGTGCCAAATACCTTCCAAACGATGCCCACGTGTACGAATTATTAAAGGACAATTTTGTAAACCATTTGTTCTGAATTGCAGCGTTGATACATCGTCTGTTAAAGGTTCAAGACCATAAACAAGATAATCGAGGTACTGAACTTCTGCAATAGGTTTTAAGCCGCGTAAAGCCAAACCAATTCCCTGACCGATAATCGTTGATTCACGAATACCTGTATCGAAAATACGGTTACTGCCATGCTTTAGTTGTAAACCTGCGAATGCCTGGTTTACATCGCCAATTAAACCCACATCTTCACCAAATGCAACAAGCCTTTCATCCTGCGAAAATTTTTTATCAAAATATTTATTCAAAATTTCATATCCATTATGCACAGGCGCATCCACATCATATACGGCTTTTACTTCTTTAATATTGATGGCGCTCTTTTGATTATTGCTGTAAAGATTTGAATTGTATGCATCATTATTTAATTGTTTTAATTCAGCATAATAACCGGCAAGCGCTTCAGCACCATGCAAATTTTTTGTTGCATTTACTGCAATGGATAAAGCTCTCATCACATCTCTGCGCAATGGTTCTGTTTCTGCCTGCAAATTTTTTGTAACTGTTTGCAATTGACTGTAAGCATCCAAATCACTTACTTCAACAGCATTTATTAATTCGATTGTTTTTGAAGCTTGTTGTTTTATCGGTTCAATATATTCCTTCCATGCAGCATTGCGTTGCCGTAAAACATTTTGTTTAGCAGCATTCTCTAACTCTAGTAATTCTTCTCCTGTTGCAATATTATTTTCAATAATCCATTCACGCATTTTCTTTACACAATCCCAATCGCGTTCCCATTGCAAACGTTCCGGCGATTTATATCTTTCATGACTGCCCGATGTTGAATGCCCCTGCGGCTGCGTTAATTCTTCCACATGAAATAAAGCCGGTACATGTGTATCTCTTATTTTTTGTAAACCGCTTTCAAACACTTCACACATCCCTGCATAATCCCACCCTTTTACATTATGAATATCAATGCCGTTTGTATCAGGTTTTTTCTGAAAACCTTTTAATGCAAGTGATATGGAGCCTTTTGTTGTTTGATGTTCTGTGGCAACCGAAATTCCATATCCATCATCCCACACAAAAACGGCGAGCGGAATTTGCAACACACCTGCAGCATTAATAGTTTCCCAAAACTGTCCTTCAGAAGTTGCCGCATCGCCAATGGTGCAAATGCAAATTTCATTTCCGTTATCAGAAAGATGTTTGAGTGATTTAAGCACTTCACTGTTGCGAAATAATTTTGATGCAAATGCAAGCCCTACACTTCTCGGCATTTGCGATGCAGTGGGCGCCATATCTGCTGCAACATTTTTTTGCTGAATAAGATTTTTCCATTCGCCGTTTTCATCTGCATTAGCAGTAACAAAATGACTTACCATATTTCTGCCCGAACTAAATGGGTCGTGTGCAGGATTTGGATCTGCATATAACTGAGCAAAAAATTGCTGCGGCGTTGCAATGCCCGATGCAAACATTAATGTTTGGTCACGGTAGTAACCTGAACGAAAATCGCCCGGTTGAAAAAACTTGGCGAGCGCTACCTGCGCCACTTCTTTACCGTCGCCAAAAATGCCAAACTTGGCTTTGCCGGTAAGTACTTCTTTTCTGCCAATTAAACTCGCTTCGCGGCTTTCCATTACCAAACGATAATCGTTAAGCACTTCATTGCGGAAGTCTTCATACGATAACATTTCGTTTGTTATTTCAGAAGTAGCAAGGTTGTTCATGCAACAAATGTAAGTATTAGCGTCAAACTGGTTGAATAGGGTTGTTAATAAAACACACAAACATCAAAATATAAATCTCAAATAAACTTAAAATTGAAATCGAAAGCAAATTTCAAATGCTGAATATATATATCACCTCTTCAGGGTTTAGAAATTCTTATTTATTAATTGCTATAAGAATAACAGCCTTTCGGGGTTTACGAACTACAAGATATTATTGCCGTAACGATTGCACCTTTATTTTTTTCCTTTGTGCGGCGCGGATAAAGAATCTTTTTGTTTGGGTTGTGTAAAATAAATATCCTGCGAGCCACCGAAAAATTTATCGAAGTCTTTGGTATATGAAATGCTCACACCTTGTTTTGTAACACGACCTATTGTTCCGCTGCCAATTGTGTTAGCTGTTGTTGCAAGACTGCTGCGGTTAAAAACAATCGCTCTTAATTTTTTATCTTTTGATAAAATAATTTGTATCGATATATCAGGCAGCCACTGAAAATTACTATTGGATGTTGCAGCCGCTGTGCCATTCATACCAAAATCCAAATCGCCGCCAAACGTTATAATAAGATTGTTATTGAGAAGACTCTTATTTAGTTTAAGGTTAACTGCTGTTCTGTCTAATGTATTGGCTGAAGCAGTTCCGGATACGCTATAGCTGCTGTATGTTTTTGCACCCACATCAAACTGCAAACTTTTATCGCCCGTTAACCTGAACAACAATTCAGATACAGCGCTGTTTACTACGCTTGCAATTTTTTGCGATATAGTATTAATGCCTGTTGATTGTACAAATGTTGAATTACCTGCAATTTCTCCATAAGGTGAAAATGCATCAAACACAATAAGCCATGTAACCTGCTTCAGCATTTCGTTTTCATCGCTTGAAATTTTTGCAAGCAACCGGTTAAAATTATCGTTGCTTTTGATGGCGCTACCCTCAGGGAAATCGAGTTTGAAATGAATATCGGGCTTACTTAATTTACCGGTGAGATCTGCAATTACATACACATCTCCACGATACCCCATCGCTGTACCGGTTGGATCTGTAAACGGTGTTGAACTTATAAGATCTGATATGGAAACATTTTTCGCCGTATATCTTGCCGTAATATTTATTGATGCATTAAACGGATCACCATTCCATTCAATATAACTATTTTGATCGGGCAATAATTCAAATGGTTTTTTTACGAGTGATTGAAAATTGAAATTATAATTTCCCTGTTCAATATTATAACGACCATTCATTGTTACATCACCTTTCGCCGGAATTTTTATTTGCAATCTTCCGTTACCTGTTGCTTCAATTATATCGCCGGTAAGCTCATCTAATATTACAGAAACAATAGCTTTATTCGTTGCATTTAAATCAAGATTGATATTAAGATTGGTTGTGTTGGCAACTGTATCCGTTTGCACTTGCGTACCATATTGTTTAAAAAAGATGTAATCTGCTTCTGCACTTTTTTTACTGTTATCTGTAGGAATATAAATGTGTGAAGTTTCTACAGCTTCGCCGGTTACATTCATCTGCAAATTTTCCTGCGGACCTTTTAAACTTAATGTTGCTTTACCAATTACGTTTCCATAAAAATGATCATTGTCTTTCGCCTTTGTATCAAACAATAATAATTTGTCTGTTGACATATCAATATCGTAACGATTATTTTTAAAAGCAGTTTCATACAACATACCTTTTACAGTTCCGGTATTTCCATATTTATCTTTTACATCAAAACTACCCAGGTTTATTCCATCTTCCGTTAACACAAAATCTGCAGATGGAATAGTATAACGCACTTTAGTATATTTTACAGTAAGTGCGCCGCTATCAAGGTGCGCTTTTCCGGTGAGATGCATATTTTTCAAATCACCATGAATAGCAAGATTACCTGTTGCCAAGCCTGTAATATCATCGAACAAGGTTCCAAGAAATGAATTTAATATTCCAACTTTTGCATGGTCAAGCACAATGTTTGTTTGTAAAGGATTACCTGTTGAATCTTGTGTGTTGTAACTACCATCTGCGTTCACAATAAAATTTAAATCGTTGGCTTTTACATTGTATAAAATTCTTCCATCTGCTGAATTATATTTTGCACCTACATCAACCAAACCCACAGAATCATTATTCAAACGGAATTGTTTTAAATGCAAATCTGCCTCTGCATGAAACTGTGTATAAATATCGCGCAGATAAATATTGCCATTTGCAATTCCTTCCATCAAAGGTCTTGCAACTACCAGCGGAATGATGTCTCCAAAATCAACATCTTTTAAACGAACAGCGAGTGTGTTAGAAGTATTGCTGGTATCACTTACACTTTCAATAGAAATTTCCTGGAAGCCTTGTATAAACTTCATGTTTTTTGCAGATGCAGAATGCTTGGCAATAATTACTTCGCCCTGGTTTTCAAGATTCCATTTTTTATCATTCAGCACAAAGCTTGAAGGATGAAAATCTATTTTTAAACCGTCCTTCATTGTTTGCACATCAGCATCTAATTGCGCATCGTTTAAAGTTGCGTTGGCGCGTGTTGAAATTTTTACATGCGACAAATCATTTGCCGAATGCACAGATATTTTCGTGTTGGGAAAATACATGCTGTCGCTTACATAAATTTTTCCAATATCACCTTGCAGCACCAAACTATCATTATCACCAATGCCTGTAAATTTTGCATCTGCAATAGAATCGTGTTTATATTTTGCAGATGGGATGCTTATATCAAGATTAAACTTATTACCATTTACCGTACTTATTTTTCCCGAAAGAACAGCATTATTAAAGCCTGATAAATTTGAATCTATCAAATTAGCATAACGATTAAAATCTCCCGTAGAAATAGTTGCCACAAAATTTTGATTGCTCAATTCATTTTTTGGCGGATTGATGTATGAAGGATAATAGTGATTTAAGAAAGACTGAAAGCTTTGCGGCAGTTGCAAAATTTTATATTGCCCTTTAACTGATACAACAAATTCGTTACTTTCAAGTGTAAGCGCTTTTTGATTGAGCGAATCGAGCGAAGTACTTAAAGTAAGCGAATCAAAATCGAGCCGCTGATTATTATGAATAACACTTGCATTCAAAATTTTTGCATAGCCAAGAAAATCATCAATGTTGTGCCCGCGAAAATCAAGGTCGAACAAACCTGTAATGGCAACGCTATCTTTTGAAAGTTTAAGTGATTTTAAGTTAGCCGTAACCAAATCACCCAACACATTAAATGATGGCACATCACCACTTAAATCAACAACTATATTACTGGTGAAAATAAAGTTCGGGTCTTCTGATTTAAAATCACCTTTAAAATTTTTGTGTTTAATTTCTCCGTTAAAAGTGAGGTTTGAATAAGTGTAATCTTTATAAGTAAGCGAATTAAATTTCCCGTTAAGCTTTGTTGAAATTTTATTGAGCTGAAAACTTCTGCCTTCCACGTCACCTTTAAAACTTACGTTACCTAAATTGGGTATTTTTAAAAATTTCCCAAGATTAAACTGCTGTGTTTCTACATTGCCTTTATAAGATGGCTGTGCATTTGATGGAAATGAAAGTACAAGGTCTGTTGCCATTCCTCCCAAAGCGCTCGACAGCACTCCCTTTGCATTTACATTGTGCAATGTGCCCGTAACATCGCCAACAAAATGTACATTACCCAGCGCCGGCAAATCAGGCGACTTTATAGTTGAAACTGCAGGAACAATAAAAGAAATTTCATGGCTGTTTGTTTGAACGTTTGCATGCTTTAATGCGATAGTTGCTTTGTTTGTATTTGGTAAACCCTTTACTGTAAGATCACCAGAAACAAAAGTATTATTGCTGCTACGTATAAAAAGATTGTTCACACCAAAATCAGAAACAGTACCTGAAAACCTCCCATTCACTAAAAATTTTTCATTCCAGTTATTTAAAGATGGTACGAAGTAGGCTATATCACGGGTTAAAACAACACTGTTTCTAAAAACAGTTTTCATAGTAACATTTGAAACATAATTAGCCATGTCTGTATTTAAATCTCCAAACTGCATGGCATAATAATTATGCAATGTGCTGTTGTTTGTTTGAAGCAGCAATTGAGAGAACTCCATAATTTTTGGAGTGAGTTTAAAATCAGTCCTCAGTTTTCTTATTCTCAGCCCGCTTCTTTCAACAGCACTTAGATTAATGTTTGCAGTTATAGTATCACGTATAAAATTAAAATTGCTTACACGGCCATCAATTTTCGAAACTTCAATATTCTTTCCATCAAAAACATTTTTGCGGGATATTTCTCCTTTTGTACCAACACCAAAATAGCAGTTCTTCATGTTTAAAGAAGTTATTCTTATGCGCAGGTTTGAAGGATTAAGTGATTTTAATGAATCAATATGTTTTGTTCTGTATGCAGGATTATTCGCGGTAAATTTTTCAATGGTATAATATGTTTTATCCAGGTCAATTGAATTAATAAGGATGAGATTTTTTGTGATGTCGATATTATCAGCATCTAACAAAAGACTGCCCGTTTTTAAAACAGTACGCTGCCCATACCATTTATCGTTTTTATTATACACCACATTCTTTAAATCAATCTTCTGTATTTTAAGAACAATCTTTTTACTATGCTTTCGCGATTTCTGCGGTTTAGTAAAATGATCAATCAGGAATTGATAATTCCATATTGAATCTGTGCGTTGCTGATTGATGACTGCATTCTCCAGCCCAATATATTTTAGTTCGATATTTTGCTTCAAAAAAAACCAGTCTGTTATACGCAGCTTTAGCGAGCCCGCTCTTAACAGTGTGTCTTTATGTTGATCGAGAATGAGTGTGTTGTTCAAATCCATTTTATCAAATAGCGACAAATCAACGCTGCCAATTTTTACAGTTGTATTAAGCTGTTTAGATAATTTAGCAGCTACCTTATCTGCAATTAAATTTTGCACCGGACTTGTTTGAACAAGCAGCCACACCAGTAATATCAGTGCAATAACACCAATAAAAAAACGCAGAAATATTTTAGGCCATATTAATAAGAACGCAATAAGCAACCAAAGTATGATAAGAAGAAATGCGTTTGGCCATGCCAGCATCCACGCTCCTACGCCCAAAACTAAACCGGCAAATATTGTAAGAATTGTTTTTAGCAAACCACCAAGTTGTTATAGGGTAAAGATAGATGGAACATGCGAAATTTTAGATTGATTAAATTGATTGTTGTTGTTAAAAAGTACTTTCTTAATAACATTATAACTTGAAAAATATTTTCTTTTTATACAGGAAATAACAAAGCCCCCATTCAAGCGCAAAAATACAAAGCGAAGAAATAATAGCGCGGGGAACATCAGGCATATTTATTACCTGCATTAAACCGCCGGCAATTGCATTGATATAATCGTTAAACCAGCGGTGAGCTACAATTTCAAAAAACAAATAAATAAACAGCGAGTTCATGCCAACAATAATAAAAAACAAAATATATTTTTTATGATTGCGCATATCAATCCACCAGTAACACAACGCTAAACCGAATAAACACCAACCTAACGATGCAAGTGTAAAAGAGGAAGTAGCAATGCGTTTTATAATGGGCGTAATGTGTGAAAAATTTAAAGCGTAGCCAACTATTAAACAAATAAGTCCACAAATAAACAGCGGCTTGATTTTATTTTTTTTATTACCCAAAAATAATTTTCCGGTAAGCACACCAGCAATTGTGTGCACCGCTGTTGGAATACAGTTAATGGCAACCCATCCGCCTCCGTTTATTTTATTCATTAAAATAAGGTCAATATAATTTCCAAAATTGTGCTGGTCTGTAAATGGCTGATTAAAATTTGGAACATTTGTAAAACGATACAATGCTTCTGTCAACAACAAAAGAAAAACGCAGAAAATAATTTGTGCTGTTGCGCTCCATTCATAAATTAAAAACGCTACTAAGGTTGTAAAAGATAATTGTGTAAGCACATCCCACAACTCAAACGACAAACCATTCTTTCGCACTGCATAATCAAGCACGCCCCAGAAAAATAACCAGCCACATCTTTTTAAAACTTTTTTAAAAGATTGATTCCATGTAGAACCATTTTGTTTTTGTTTGCGCAACGAATATGCCATTGATACGCCTGCCATAAACATAAAACCGGGTTGAATTAAATCCCAGAAATGCAAACCATTCCATGGGTGATGAAAAAACTGTTGCATGAAACCGTGAAATACTCCGGTTGATGCATCGGAAAGATGTTCATATAAACCCGTGCTTTCCAAGGCGAGCAATACCATAATAAAGCCTCGCATAAAATCGAGCGAGAGCAATCGTTGTGAAAGATGAGGACGAAAAACAACAGCTTCTTCCATAAGCAGTATTTAATCTGATACAAAATAAATTTATTTGCAATTCAGTTAATTAAATACTTCACATGCGCTTAATATATTTTTAGCAAAGCGTTGTGAAACCATAATTCAAACCTTTGCTCATTATAACGAGCTTTTATTAAAATATTGTTTTTGTAAAAATATTTTGATGAAATAAAAATTGTTTTACATTCGCAGCATAAAATGAAACAACAGGTTTTAAATATCAATTGGTGGTGGCATACAAACTCGTGTCGGGGATTGTAATGGCATTGCCTTGCAGCAATATTATAAGCCTCGACAAGAATGTCGGGGCTTTTTGTTTACCAGAATTTTAAACTGATTTTTCTGATGCGCATGAATGAAAAGTATCAGATTAATTAAACACAAACAATAAAAGAAATTATTAAATATTCAAAAAAATTACATCGTCATAAAAATAAAATCAGGAAAATAAGTAAATCAGATACATTATGGTAAAGATTGAAACACGTTATAAAAAAATGCTTTCAGATATTTATACACCTGTGGGCATTTACCTGCGTTTGAGAGACCGTTTCAGAGACACAATTTTAATGGAAAGCGCTGATAACAGTTCACCCGAAAACAGTTATTCATTCATCGGCATTAATGCCATTGGCGGAATGGAAATCAGAAATTTTCAGCTCATCGAATTAAAGTATCCCAATCAAAACCCGGAGAAAAAAGAAATTGGCAGTAATACAAATGTGCCTGAACTGTTTTGGAATTTCATGCAACACTTTGAAGTGAATGAAGTGGATGATGCCAACGCAAAAATGGCGCAAGGTTTATTTGGTTATTGCACTTATGATGCCGTACAATTTTTTGAAACGATACAATTAAAATCTTTAAAAAATTTAAACAGCAAACAAAAAAATTTTGGTGCATCAAAAGCCCTTTCCCATGGAGAGGGTTTGAGTGAGGTCGCTTTAATACGTTACCGGCTTTATCAATACGTAATTATTATCAATCATTTTAAAGATGAAATGTATTTATGCGAAAACATTATAAATGATTTAAACAGCGAAATTGAACTTATCGAATCACTCATTACCAGCAAAAATGTTCCTGTTTATCCATTCAAAACAAGTTCAGCAGAAACCGCAAACATGAATGATGATGATTATAAAAAAATGGTTGAAAAAGGAATTGCAAGTTGTTATCGCGGCGATGTTTTCCAAATTGTTTTAAGCAGGAGATATAATCAAAAATTTACGGGTGATGAGTTTAATGTGTACCGTGCATTGCGCAGCGTAAATCCATCACCGTATTTATTTTATTTTGATTATGGCGATTATAAATTGTTTGGTTCAAGTCCTGAATCTCAGCTCATCATTAAAAACGGGAAAGCAGTTGTGCATCCAATTGCAGGAACATTTAAACGTACCGGCAATGATGAAAAAGACAAAGCCCTGACGGAGGAATTATTAAAAGACGCAAAAGAAAATGCAGAACATACAATGCTGGTTGATTTGGCAAGAAACGATTTAAGCAGATGTTGTGATGATGTGGCTGTACATTATTTCCGGCAGGTACATTATTATTCACATGTGATACATCTTGTGAGTGAAGTGTGCGCCAATATTCGCGAAAACACAAACCCGTTTAATTTACTGGCGCTCACTTTTCCACAGGGCACATTAAGCGGTGCGCCAAAATTTAAAGCCATGCAGTTAATTGATGAATACGAGCCAACGCCGCGTGGTTATTATGCGGGCTGCATTGGTTTTATGGGTTTCGATGGAAGCTGCAACCAGGCTATTATGATTCGTACATTTTTGAGTAAAGAAAATACGTTGCATTACCAGGCAGGTGCAGGCATTGTTGCAGCATCAAAACCAGAAAGTGAATTACAGGAAGTGAATAACAAATTAGGTGCATTAAAAAAAGCAATTGAGCTGGCGGAGAAATTATAAGTTATAAATGATAAGTTATGAGTGAAAACAAAAACATGCTTAAGAAAAAAAGTTTTGTATTTGCGGTTCGCATCATAAAACTTCATCATTATTTAACTAACAAAAAGGAATATACATTAAGCAAGCAACTTTTAAGAAGCGGAACAGCAATTGGTGCACTAATTCGCGAAGCGCAAAATGCCGAAAGTAAATTAGATTTATACATAAGTTAGGAATTGCACAGAAAGAATGTGACGAAACTATTTATTGGCTGGAACTACTTTATACAACTGATTATTTAAATGAAAAAGAGTTTAAAAGCATTTCAAATGAAGCTTCTGAACTCTTAAAGATGATAAGAAGTGCAATTATTACAAGTAAAAAAACCTTATAACTCATAATTTATAATTCATAATTAAGAATGAAGATTTTAGTTTTCGATAATTACGATTCGTTTACATACAACCTTGTGCATTTGGTTGAAAAAATTATTCATGAAAAGGTTGATGTTTTTCGCAATGACCAGATTGCATTGGAAGATGTAAAAAAATATGATAAGATTATTTTATCACCGGGACCTGGCTTGCCGGTTGAGGCAGGTTTATTATTGCCCTTAATAAAAGAATATGCTTCAACAAAATCAATACTCGGCGTGTGTTTAGGTCACCAGGCAATTGGTGAAGTATTTGGGGGCAAGCTTGAAAATTTATCAACGGTGTATCATGGCGTGGCAACGGAAATGAGAATCGTCAATCGTCAATCGTCAAACGTGAAAAGTGAAACAGCAAACGTCAATGATTCACGATTCACGATTCACGATTCACGAAATTTATTCAACGGCTTGCCTGCATCATTCACCGCCGGTCGCTATCATTCATGGATTGTGAGCAAAGAAAATTTTCCGGAAGAATTAGAAATTACTGCGGAAGATGAAAATGGCTACATCATGGCACTGCAACATAAAACGTATGATGTGCAGGGTGTACAATTTCATCCTGAAAGTGTGCTGACACCAATGGGTGAACAAATTTTAAAAAACTGGCTAAAATAAGTTTTGACATTAATTTCTTATCATACGAAAAATACATGAAAAAAATACTTCAATACCTGTTTGAACATAAGGCGCTTTCAAGAACGCAATCAAAAGAAATATTAATTAATATTTCTAAAAACATATACAACGAAACAGAAGTTGCTGCTTTTGTTACAGTGTATTTAATGCGCAGTATTACCATTGAGGAACTGCAGGGCTTTCGCGATGCATTGCTTGGGCTTTGTGTAAAAGTGGATTTGAACGGTCATAACACTCTAGACATTGTTGGTACAGGCGGTGATGGAAAAAACACTTTTAATATTTCAACACTTGCCTGTTTCATTGCAGCAGGTACAGGACAAAAAGTGGCGAAGCATGGAAACTATGGAGCATCATCTATCAGCGGTGCTTCGAATGTGATGGAGCAATTGGGTTATACATTCAAAAACAATTCAGACCAACTGAAAAAGGAAATTGAAGAAGCGAATATTTGTTTTATGCATGCGCCGCTGTTTCACCCGGCATTAAAAACAGTTGCACCTATTCGAAAAAATTTTGGATTACGCACTTTCTTTAACATGCTTGGACCGCTGGTAAATCCTGCATTTCCCGAATACCAGTTGATTGGTGTTTATAATTTGGAGATGGCAAGAATTTACAATTATCTTTTGCAACAAACAGGCAAAGCATTCACCATTATTCACGGGCTTGATGGTTACGATGAAATATCATTAACCAACGATACAAAAGTTATAACAAATGAAGGCGAGCAAATAAGAACGCCGCTGGAATTGGGGAAACGTTTTGTTGAGGCAGAAGATATTCGTGGCGGCGCAACAACAGAAGAAGCTGCAAAATTGTTTTTGAATATTATAAAAGGCGAAGGCACGTGGGCACAAAATGCGGTGGTGCTTGCCAATGCAGCAATGGCTTTGCATTGTGCAGGCAATTACAAAACGTATGATGACGCTTACGAAGCAGCCGTTGAAAGTTTTGAATCAGGAAGCGCTTATAATTGTTTACAAAAATTAATCAGTTTACAGTGAACATACTTGAAACGATAGTAGCACAAAAGAAAAAAGAAGTTGCAGAGAAAAAAGCAAACACCAGCATTGATGCGTTGATGAAAAATGCCGGCAGCAATTCTTATTCGTTAAAAGATGCGTTAAGCAATTCAAACAGTACGGGAATCATTGC
>Ga0157372_10005933_pt1 | contig 12988 bp, 14 predicted proteins | sample C55metaG_FD_115307 | JGI IMG/M metagenome (GOLD analysis project Ga0157372, IMG submission 115307) | Corn rhizosphere microbial communities from Kellogg Biological Station, Michigan, USA - C5-5 metaG | ecosystem: Host-associated > Plants > Roots > Rhizosphere > Soil | place: USA: Michigan... | reverse complement strand
AGCCGTTCAATGACTGATACATCATCGCCCAGGTCTTTTGAGTATTCCTTCCCTACAAAAACATCTGTTTTTTTATCAAACCAGTTCAGTTTTAACTGTAAACCCATAATAGAATCCTCGCTTAAAGCTAGTTTTTGATGTTTCTTTAGTAGTCATCATTACTGGTGTAACTGTTTTCACCTAAGTCCCGGTATGCGGAGGCGTAGCCGGGACGGGCATATAATAAGGTACCTATTCAATACCGTATTTTTTATCTTTGACAAACTGCGGGGCCTGCCAGTTGGGGCCTCTGCTTATATGTCCTTTTTCATCCTCACTAAGCTTCCCTTCTCTTATCAACTTTTCAGTAGTACGCAATAGTAAACCGTTCGCAATGACGTCAAAATTATAGCGTTCAAACCAGCGATCAACGTGTTGATAAGAAAATGCCGGTATAAGAAAAATCACAATATCTTCGACGTTTTCATTTTTAATTAAGCTTTTGTAATCAATCATTGATTCTCCCTCATGCTTTGAGCTTCATCTGCTGCCTCAGCTTCTGGCGTATATAATGGCTGTGTTTTTACATTTATTTTGTAATCTTCAAGCGTAGCTGTATGTGCATCGTTCCAGACCTTCTTATCTTCTACACCATCCGGCACCCCGAGCGCCCGGTATCGTTCAAGCTCACGCACTTCGTGTGTATAAAATCGCCTGTCAATGTCCGTTGCTTCAAACTCACCTCCGAGTATTTTTTCCAGACGATCGATCATAACCTTATTAGCATCTGATTCTTAAAACCGGCCAGTATGCAGTTTAACCTTATCTACGCCCTCCCGATCGATTTTAGCATCATGCCAGTTTAAATCCTTAATAGGGCCACCGGCTTTATCACTGTTATAATCCCGACCGCTGTACTTGCCTTTGGCATTTGTTTTGCCATAGGGGTCATTAAGCATGACATAAACAGGCTCAACGCCAGTAGCCTTTTCATCCAGCTGCCAGTAGATGAAATCATTTAGCTCTTCCTCGGCAGGCGTAGTGGTTGTCGTGACTGGTGTGACTGCTTTTATCTCTGTCCCGGTATGCGGCGGCGTAGCCGGGATGGGCATATAATAAGGCGGTACGGCATAATCAGCGGGATTAATCGGATCGCCACCCGGCATTAATATGGGTTCGTGCACCAACTGTGACGCTTCTACAGATTCTTTAAGGTACGGGTTTACCACAACAGTACGAGACGGGCGGCTTTCTGTTGGCGGAACCGTAATGTAATCCAGGCTGGAATCCGGGTCGCGTTCCGCTTTTAGTATTGGTACGGCAGGAGAAATACCGTTTATGCCGGTTTTGATAAGTTTTAACGTCAGATGACCGTCTTCTTCTGACAATACGCCGCGTACCGACATATCCGCCGTTTCCATTCCTGGCTGGATAGCACCTTGTTCCGTCAGCAATTGCGCCTGCACAGAAAAAAGCGCGGCGACATCAAGTCCAACTCTGTCGCTGCCTTTGCCTGCTTCTTTCGGCCAGAAACCAGCAACCAACACGCCCGGGACGCTGCCTGTTGTAAGCAGGCTGACGCCCGCCTGAATGGATTTTTTTACGGCAGCTGTAGTTGCCGCATCGGTAATTAAAGTGCCCAGACCTTCTCCGGCCAGCTGCATACCGCCATAGGCCGCACGGCTAATAGCCAGCGTGTTGGCAGCGCTCAGGACTTTATCAATATAATACTGAGCACGATATGGCCTGTCATATTGAGGTTCAAGCCCAACTGACTTTAATGATTTATTACGGACTTGTTCATTGGCCTGGCTTTTATAAAGCTCTATAAAATAGGCATTTAATGCATCCTGTTGAGCTTTCATTATATCCGAACTACGCTGTATGACTCTGAATGAGGCTTCTACTGAATCGCGTGGGTCAGCGTGCGGCCTGTATTTTTCCTCAGCTTCCGATCTTTCTCTTGCTTCAGCTTCAGCTTCAGCTTCAGCTTCAGCTTCTGCTCTGGCTCTCGCTTCAGCTTCCGCCCTGGCCCTTGCCTCAGCTTCCGCCCTGGCCCTTGCCTCAGCTTCCGCCCTGGCTCTTGCCTCAGCTTCCGCCCTGGCTCTTGCCTCAGCTTCCGCCCTGGCCCTTGCTTCAGCTTCTGCTCTGGCTCTATTTGCAGCATCAGCCGCTGCTTGCTGTTCCAGACGATCCTGCAAAGGGGCAGAGGGCATGGCAATAGTAAAAGCTATATAGAGTGGCTCATGACCGTCAGGAAAAACTGCAACGTAGTCATGAGTAGCGGCACCGACAGTTGCTCCTACAGGACGTAACTCACCTGATTCATCACCTGACGCATTACGCGCTTTCTGCACAGCCTCTTCATTACCATCTAAATTAAGATTCATATCAACAAACCCACATGGGCCAGGTAGAAGACCCATTTTATAAATTTTATCAGCACCGCGAGGTATGGTCTGACGCACCGGTACTTTAAATGACCTCTGTTTATCGGTTACAATTGCTAAATGTTGGGAACCATTATAAACATCATCGGTTACACGGGAATGAAGTGTCACAGAGTCAGGAACCCCGGACTGAAATGTTAAAGGTGTATCACTCAAAAATTTTGCAGGAATTATAGTGATGATTGGGTCAATTGTATTATTTGTTGATGGGTAATCCCGAGGAGGAGTTATTTTTTTAAAACTGGAAAGCATATAGTTCTGAGGCTGTGGAACATTAAAGCATTGGGAAGCTTTATTAATTGCTGTAATTATTGCTGGCCTAACTGGATCTGCAACTTGTTGCCAGATAGTATCCAATCCTTGAAAACCATTAACCCCTTGAGGGGAAAATGACTCCCAATTTACATGGTCGTCTTTTTTTTCTGCGGCCAAACCACCATAGTTGTATCAGAACCATTCCCGGTGATATATCCAGTTGTCGGATAAGCCCAGGAACTGCCAGACCATATCAAGCCCGGCGATGGTGGGGTGCCGTTATTGTATTCTAATTCTTTCATGATATATCCTTATAATATATTCCATATAAATCATTGATATAAATACAAAATATATAACACTAAGAGGTGGTTCCTTTCCTGTTAACTTAGTACCAATGATTTACGCAAGTTTTATTACATATACCAGTATCAATAAATTTCCCATTATCCAATTCTTACAGTATTGGGAACCGCAATGATCTTGCCTTTTAAAAAATCCAACAAAAAAATGGCCATGTCAATATTAAATATCTTTTCTTGCGTATATGTTCTAATTTTAATTTCCAGCGGGTCAGGAGTTTGAGGTTGCTGGTCAAATCTGCATTCATCTCAGGATGCCCATCCTGGTTGATGGTGACATTCCCCAGGGAGTCGCATAGTTTTCTCCAGGCTGAAGATATTTCATATTCGGATTTATCGCACCTGTGTTACTGTGCCTGCCATCACGATCGCCAGCATGGCCTTGAAATCCGCCGCCTGGAGTAGAATGGTCAGGCCGTTCATTAAGATTTGCGCCAGTTCCTCCAACGGATTGACCAGCGGTATCTCCGTATCCACCTAAGTCTTTTGCCATAATTTAATCCTTAAATTATTTATCTGCGGCTATGTACATAAGAATCACAGTTCAAATTATACTTAATGGTTTTTTAATAATTGACATGAATCAATTGTTTTTTATTTTGAGGTAAATTTTGAATGGGTTTAATTTTAAGGTTTAAATATTTAATTATATGGATAAATATTGTTATTGTTTTTTTTGATAATGGGGAGGTGTTAACTTAATCGTCGTTTTTTAACATTGAGGATTGTTATTAGTCATGTTGCTTAACGGAGGAGTCGTCATTTTCGGTGAGGTATTTATTGTTATCAAACAAAGCATATCACTGCTTAGGATTAGCCTGGCTGAGTAGTATAATAGCTATCTCAGCCAGCCTTCATTAGCTTAACCTTTAAAACTGTGCAGCCGGTTCATCGCCTTTAGCCTGTCTTCCTTCAGCCACACCTCGGTGCAGCGCGCCGCTTCGTCAATGGCGTTGTCGATCAGCGTCTGTTCCGCCGCCTGCGGCTTGCCCAAGACAAAACCCACGACCTTGTTGCGATCGCCCGGATGGCCGATACCGATGCGCAGACGGTGGAAGTTCAGGTTATTGCCCAGCCTGCTGATAATATCTTTCAGGCCGTTATGGCCGCCGTGGCCGCCGCCCTGTTTGAATTTTGCCACGCCCGGCGGCAAATCCAGCTCGTCATGCGCTACCAGGATCTCTTCCGGCGCGATACGGTAGAAGGTGGCCATTGCCGCAACGGCCTTGCCGCTCAGGTTCATAAAGGTCGTCGGCACCAGCAGCCTGACGTCTTCGCCACCGATATTGAGCCGGGCCGTGTAGCCGTAAAACTTACTCTCTTCTTTTAACGACTGATTGTGTCGTTGAGCCAGTAAATCCACATACCAGGCGCCCGCGTTATGGCGCGTGGCGGCATATTCCGCACCGGGATTGGCAAGGCCGACAATCAGTTTAATGCTGCTCACTTGTCTGTTTTCCTAAAAGGCTGCATCAGGGAAGGGCGCTAGTGTACTAAGAGCGGCGACAGAACTCAAAAGTGCGCGCTATATCACAATAGTTGATCAGGGTGATAATACATTTTCTATAGAAAAATCAGCGAAGTGCGCGTAAAGTTTTGTCAAACTTTTAGCAACAAATGTGATCTGGCCCGCAACGCATCCGCCAGCCATTGCATAAACTTATGGCACTAACCGCACAGGAATGCACTGGCATCTGGAGGTGACAAATGAAACGCAGACACGCTAATTTAACCGGCAACGCCCTGATGGTGATCGGCCTGGCCGTCATGGTAACCGGCATAGGCTATGCCGTACTGAATCAACTGCCGCAGCTACAGCTGCCGCAAATGCTGGTTAACGGCTCTATTTTCGCCATCTTTATCGGCGCGCTGATGTGGTTGGTCGGCGCCCGCCTTAGCGGCCGCGAAAAAATCACCGATCATTACTACTGGGTGCGCCACTATGGCGACAAGCGCTGCCGTCGCGCTTCGGGACACGGCCATCACTGATAGCCGGCTACGCCATAAAAAAAGCGGGACAGATAATCTGTCCCGCTTTTCGTTTAGCCGCAGCTATCCGATTAGTGCTCAAACATCGCAGAGATAGACTCTTCGTTGCTGATACGGCGAATAGCCTCCGCCAGCATGCCGGAGAGCGTTAGCGTACGCACGTTCGGCAGGGCTTTGATCTCTTCCGGCAGCGGAATGGTGTCGCAAACCACCACTTCGTCAATCACGGAATGACGCAGGTTTTCTACGGCATTGCCGGAGAAAATAGGGTGAGTGGCGTAAGCGAAGACACGCTTCGCGCCACGCTCCTTCAGCGCCTCGGCGGCTTTACACAGCGTGCCGCCGGTATCAATCATGTCATCAACCAGCACGCAGTCGCGGCCTGCCACGTCACCGATGATGTGCATCACCTGCGAAACGTTGGCGCGCGGACGACGCTTATCGATGATAGCCATATCGGTATCGTTCAGCAGCTTGGCGATTGCGCGGGCGCGCACCACGCCGCCGATGTCCGGCGAAACCACAATAGGGTTTTCCAGACCGATCTGCAGCATGTCTTCCAGCAGGATTGGGCTGCCGAAAACGTTATCAACCGGGACGTCAAAGAAGCCCTGAATCTGTTCAGCATGCAGATCCACAGTCAGAACGCGGTCAACGCCGACGCTGGAAAGGAAATCCGCGACTACTTTAGCCGTGATAGGCACACGAGCAGAACGCACGCGACGGTCCTGACGGGCATAGCCAAAATAGGGGATAACAGCGGTAATACGACCAGCGGAAGCGCGGCGCAGGGCATCCACCATAACAACCAGTTCCATCAGGTTATCGTTGGTAGGTGCACAGGTGGACTGGATGATGAAAATATCACCACCGCGTACATTTTCATTGATTTGTACGCTCACTTCACCATCACTGAAACGACCGACGGCGGCGTCGCCCAGGCTAGTGTAAAGGCGGTTGGCAATACGTTGTGCTAGTTCCGGGGTGGCGTTACCAGCAAAAAGCTTCATATCAGGCACGAGAAGAACCTCAGGCTTTGCGTCCAGAGAATGAACATCTGCGTCAGCGGCACTGGGCGGTATACCGCTGACGGGTCCATACGGGTGTAATCGAGCGCCGCGCCGCTTCAGGAACAGGGTGAAGCGGTCGCCGCGGCTCTTATTGCTCGGAAAGGTAGCGGTGCAGCGGCGAGACGTTAACGCCTCGCGCAACAAAGCCCTGCCACTTTTTCAAAGCAAGCTCAGCCACCTGACGGGCAGCGGGCTCGGTGTCAAATTCAGCGAACACGCAAGCGCCGGTTCCGGTCAGGCGCGACGGCGCGTATTCTAGCAGCCAGGAAACAAGCTGTTCAACCTCGCGAAAACGTTTTCTTACTACTGGCTCACAATCATTGCGGTAATTATCCGCTAATAACTGGCTGATTTCCCTTACCGGCGTGTTGCGGATCAGTTCAGGATCGTTAAACACCACCGGCGTCGAGATGTGAACGCCAGGGTGGATCACCAGATACCATTTTTCTGCCGGGTTAACCGGCGTCAGCGTTTCGCCAACGCCTTCAGCAAAGGCGGCAAAGCCATGCACAAAGACCGGCACGTCCGCGCCCAGCCGCAGGCCCAGCGCCGCCAGCTCGGCAAAACTGAAGCCGGTTCGCCAGTAGTGATTCAGCGCCACCAGCACGGTAGCGGCGTCCGAAGAGCCGCCGCCCAGTCCGCCGCCCATCGGCAGCCGTTTTTCTATAGCGATCGAAGCGCCTGCGTTTTCCGGCAGGACGCCCTGCTGCCTGGCGCGCGTCTGCAACAGCCTGGCCGCGCGAACGATCAGGTTCTCTTCGTCCGGCACGCCGTCGACCGGCGTCAGCAGCGTAATCTGGCCGCTGCTGTCCGGCTGGATGCTTAACGTATCGCCATAATCCAGAAACTGGAACAGCGTTTGCAGCTCATGATAGCCGTCAGGACGACGGCCAGTAATGTAGAGGAATAAATTAAGTTTAGCGGGCGCGGGCCACTTAGCGACCACCGACTTAGCGACTGCCGTCATTTTACCGTCCAGCCATCCATTTTCAGCTTGATGCGCTGATCGCCTTCGCGCAGCTCCATATTGGCCGGCAGGGCAGGCTGCTGCTTGTTGTCATAGGCCTGATAGGTCACCGTCCACTGCTGGCCGTTACGGCTGTAGTTGACTTCACGCAGGCGATATTTATCGTCCAGCGTATAGTCGGTTGAGTCGCCCGGCAGGCCCATCATCCACTGACGCAGGCTGTTGAGCGGAATATCCATGCCGGTCAGCTGCGAAATCATCTTCTCGGCGTCGTTGCTGGTATAGCGCTTGCCTTTATTGTCGACCAGCTGTACCACGCTGCCCTGTGCGTCCAGCTGGAGTTCGGTGCTGCCCAGCGGGTTGGTCAGCAGCAGACGATAGCGATCCGGCGCGGTTTGCTGCCAGTTGAAACGGGCGTAGACCTTTTGCTTGTCGGACAGATAGGCAAAAGCGCCGCGCGTCTGGTACTGGATGATTTTTTCGACAGCCTGCTGATGCTGCTGCCACTGTGGCGAGGTGACGCTTTGTCCTGGCCCCTGGGGTTTATTAACGCTACAGGCAGCCAGCAGCACGCTGGCAAGCGGAAGAAGCCGCAGCAGGCGGCGATTCGACATAAACATGGGGACTCCTCAGACTCCGTTCAGGCGCTGACGCGCAAAGTAACCGTTCAAACTATCGACCGCCAGGGGCCGCGTCAATACTCAATTTGTCCTGTTTCGTGCTGAATAGCTATATCAATCGCAGCGAACGGCGAATGTGGCTTTTCTTGATCTCGCGCATCTTGTAGAATGCGCCTCACAAAACCCTATCAACAGTGGGATCTCCCAGACCTGACTCATGACGTTGCTGGCACTCGGAATAAATCATAAAACGGCTCCTGTGGCTCTGCGCGAACGCGTGACGTTCTCGCCGGATACGCTGGATCAGGCTCTCGACAGCCTGCTTGCTCAGCCGCTGGTACAGGGCGGCGTCGTGCTGTCTACCTGTAACAGGACCGAGTTATACCTTAGCGTTGAACAACAGGAAAACCTGCAGGAACAGCTGGTGAAATGGCTGTGCGACTATCATCAGCTCAGCGCCGATGAAGTGCGTAAAAGCCTGTACTGGCACCACGATAACGAAGCCGTCAGCCACCTGATGCGCGTCGCCAGCGGGCTGGATTCGCTGGTGCTCGGCGAGCCGCAGATCCTGGGCCAGGTGAAAAAAGCCTACGCCGATTCGCATCGCGGCCACACTATCTCCAGCGAGCTGGAGAGAATGTTCCAGAAATCCTTCTCTGTCGCCAAGCGCGTGCGCACGGAAACCGATATCGGCGCCAGCGCCGTTTCCGTGGCCTTTGCCGCCTGTACGCTGGCGCGGCAGATCTTTGAGTCGCTGTCCACCGTCAACGTGCTGCTGGTCGGCGCGGGCGAAACCATCGAGCTGGCCGCGCGCCATCTGCGCGAGCATAAAGTGCAGAAGCTGATTATCGCTAACCGCACCCGCGAACGCGCCCAGAAGCTGGCCGACGAGGTTGATGCCGAAGTCATCAGCCTGGCGGAGATCGACTCGCGTCTGGCAGAAGCCGACATTATCATCAGTTCTACCGCCAGCCCGCTGCCGATTATCGGTAAAGGAATGGTGGAGCGCGCGCTGAAACAGCGCCGCAATCAGCCGATGCTGCTGGTGGATATCGCCGTGCCGCGCGACGTCGAGCCGGAAGTGGGCAAGCTGCCTAACGCCTATCTCTACAGCGTGGACGATCTCCAGGCGATTATCGAAAGCAACATGGCGCAGCGTAAAGCGGCCGCCGTGCAGGCGGAAACTATCGTTGTGCAGGAAAGCGACGAGTTTATGTCGTGGCTGCGCGCGCAGAGCGCCAGCCAGACCATCCGCGAGTATCGCTCGCAGGCCGAGCAGGTGCGCGCCGAGCTGGAAGAGCGCGCCCTGGCGGCGCTGGCTCAGGGCGCAGATGCGCAGGCCGTGCTGCGTGAGCTGGCCCATAAGCTCACCAACAAATTGATCCACGCCCCAACCAAATCCCTTCAGCAGGCCGCCCGCGACGGCGATGACGAACGCCTGCAGATTTTACGCGACGGCCTGGGGCTGTAGCGTTTTTACCTCTTTATATACAGGGAATATTCATGAAGCCTTCTATTGTTGCCAAACTGGAAGCCTTGCAGGAACGCCACGAGGAAGTCGAGGCGATGCTGGGCGATGCTGGCGTGATTGCCGATCAGGAGCGATTTCGCGCGCTGTCGCGCGAGTATGCGCAGTTGACCGATGTCAGCCAGTGTTTCCGTCGTTGGCAGCAGAATCAGGAAGATATCGCCGCCGCCGAAGAGATGCTTAACGATGCGGAAATGCGTGATATGGCGCAGGAAGAGCTGAAAGAGGCGCGTGAGGCCAGCGAGCAGCTGGAGCAGGAGCTACAGGTGCTGCTGCTGCCGAAAGATCCGGACGACGAGCGCAACTGCTATCTGGAAGTGCGTGCCGGCACCGGCGGCGACGAAGCGGCCATTTTCGCTGGCGATCTCTTCCGCATGTACAGCCGCTATGCGGAATCGCGCCGCTGGAAAGTGGAAGTGATGAGCGCCAACGAGGGCGAGCACGGCGGTTATAAAGAAGTGATCGCCAAAATCGTCGGCGAAGGCGCCTACGGCCGCCTGAAGTTCGAGTCCGGCGGCCATCGCGTGCAGCGCGTGCCGGAAACGGAATCGCAGGGCCGTATCCACACTTCCGCCTGTACCGTTGCGGTGCTGCCAGAAGTGCCGGAAGCCGAGCTGCCGGATATCAACCCGAGCGATCTGAAAATCGATACCTTCCGCTCATCGGGCGCGGGTGGCCAGCACGTTAACACCACCGACTCCGCTATCCGTATTACCCACTTGCCGACCGGCATCGTGGTGGAGTGTCAGGACGAGCGTTCGCAGCACAAAAACAAAGCCAAGGCGCTGGCGGTGCTGGGTTCCCGCATCCGCGCGGCCGAAAGCGCCCGTCGTCAGCAGGAAGAAGCCTCAACGCGCCGCAACCTGCTGGGCAGCGGCGATCGCTCCGACCGCAACCGCACCTATAACTATCCGCAGGGTCGTATTACCGATCACCGCATTAACCTGACCATCTACCGTCTGGACGAAGCGATGCAGGGCAAGTTGGATATGCTGATTGAGCCTGTAGTGCAGGAGTATCAGGCAGACCAGCTGGCCGCCCTGTCCGAGCAGGAGTAATGGAGATTCGCCAGTGGCTGAAAGGAGCCATTACCGAACTGGCGGGCAGTGAAAGCCCGAAAAGAGATGCGGAGATCCTGCTGGGCTTTGTCACCGGCCGCTCCCGCAGCTGGCTAATCGCCTTTGACGAGACGGCGCTGACCCAAAGCGAGCAGGATCGTCTGGCTGCGCTGCTGGCTCGCCGCGTTAACGGCGAGCCAATTGCTTACCTGATCGGCGAGCGTGAATTCTGGTCGCTGCCGCTCAGCGTTTCCCCCGATACGCTTATCCCCCGGCCGGACACCGAGCTGCTGGTGGAGCAGGCGCTGGCACATCTTCCTGCCGAACCGGCGGCGGTACTGGATCTGGGCACCGGTACCGGCGCGGTCGCGCTGGCTATCGCCAGTGAACGGCCCGACTGTCGCGTCACCGGCGTCGATCGCATCCAGGGCGCCGTTGAGCTGGCGCAGCGCAACGCGCAACGTCTTGGCATCCATAACGCCGCTTTTCGCCTCAGCAACTGGTTCAGCGCGCTGGCGGGCGAACGCTTTGCCGTTATCGTCAGCAATCCTCCCTATATTGATGAAGCCGACGAACATCTGCGGCAGGGCGACGTGCGTTTTGAGCCGCAAAGCGCGCTGGTGGCGGCGGATGGCGGCCTGGCTGATATCCGGATTATCGCCGCTCAGGCGGGAGAGGCGCTGCTGCCCGGCGGCTGGCTGCTGTTAGAGCATGGCTGGCAACAGGCGCAGGCCGTGCAGGCGATCCTGCGGGCGGCCGGTTTTGTTAACGTCGCCACCGCCCGGGATTATGGCGGCAATGACCGCGTAACTTATGCGCAAAAACCCTGAACGAGGGAAAATAAATGGCTGACTGGTACAGTGCTGTAAAAAATTTGCATCTGCTGACGGTAATCCTTACCGCCACGCTGTTTCTGCTGCGTTTCTTTTGGCTTCAGACCGGCTCAGGGATGCTGCAAAAGCGCTGGGTACGCATCGTGCCCCATCTTAACGACACGCTGCTGCTGCTTTCGGGCGCGATGCTGGTGGCGATAACGCACTTTTATCCCTTTACGCCTCAGGGCGCATGGCTGACTGAAAAGCTGTTTGGCGTTATTATCTATATCGCGCTTGGCTTTATTGCCCTTGGGCGCAAACCACGCGCGCAAAAAACGCGCTGGATAGCTTTTATCGTGGCGGCCGCGATGCTGGTAATGATTTACCATCTGGCCACCACAAAAATGCCATTGTTGGGGAATGTATGACGTCGATAGCAACTGAAGAAGACACAGCGACCCCGCTGTGCGAGGCGGTAATTGCGGCCACGCTGGCCATCCGTCCTGAGTTTCCTGCTGAAGACGTGAAGAAGCAGCTGGCGGAGCTGGTTAAAGAGGCGCGCGCCACCATTCCATTACAGCTGGAGCAGGATTTGCAGCTGGAGAAACTGATTGAGCTGTTCTGGCAGCGTTGGGGCTTCGGCGGCGCGAGCGGCGTTTACCGCCTGTCCGACACGCTGTGGCTGGATAACGTGCTGAAAACCCGTCAGGGCACCGCCGTCTCGCTGGGCGTGATCTTTTTGCATATCGCTCACGAACTCTCGCTGCCGCTGATGCCGGTGATTTTTCCCACGCAGCTTATTCTGCGGGCCGACTGGATTGACGAAGAGATGTGGCTGATCAATCCCTTTAACGGCGAAACGCTGGATGAGCACACGCTGGAAGTGTGGCTGAAGGGCAATATCGGCCCGGTCGCTGAACTGTACGACGACGATCTACAGGAGGCCGAGCCGCAGCTGGTGCTGAACAAGATGCTGGATACGCTGAAAGCCGCGCTGATGGAAGAAAAGCAGATGGAGCTGGCGCTGCAGGTCAGCCAGGTGCTGGTCAATATGGACCCGGACGATCCTTATGAAATCCGCGATCGCGGGCTGATTTTCGCGCAGCTGGACTGCGAGCACGTGGCGGTAAGCGATCTGACCTATTTTGTTGAACAGTGCCCGGAAGATCCGGTCAGCGAAATGATTAAATTACAGATCCATTCGATTGAACAGAAACAGATCACGCTGCACTAATCTGTTAAACAAAGAATAAGGCGAAGAGATGAAACAAAAAGTCGTTAGCATTGGTGATGTTAAGGTTGCAAACGATCTGCCGTTCGTGCTGTTTGGCGGTATGAACGTACTGGAATCGCGCGATCTCGCTATGCGTATCTGTGAGCACTACGTCACCGTGACCCAGAAGCTGGGCATCCCTTACGTGTTTAAGGCCTCGTTCGACAAGGCTAACCGTTCTTCGATTCGCTCCTATCGTGGGCCGGGTCTGGAAGAGGGCATGAAGATTTTTCAGGAGCTGAAGCAGACCTTCGGCGTGAAAATTATTACCGACGTGCACGAAGCCAGCCAGGCGCAGCCGGTGGCCGACGTGGTTGACGTGATCCAGCTGCCTGCTTTCCTGGCGCGTCAGACCGATCTGGTGGAAGCGATGGCGAAAACCGGCGCGGTCATCAACGTCAAGAAGCCGCAGTTCGTCAGCCCTGGTCAGATGGGCAACATCGTTGAGAAGTTCGCGGAAGGCGGCAACGAAAAGGTTATCCTGTGCGATCGCGGCGCGAACTTCGGCTACGACAACCTGGTGGTGGACATGCTGGGCTTTAACGTCATGAAGCAGGTTTCCAACGGTAGCCCGGTCATTTTCGACGTGACGCACGCGCTGCAGTGCCGCGACCCGTTTGGT
>Ga0157372_10005932_pt1 | contig 12989 bp, 7 predicted proteins | sample C55metaG_FD_115307 | JGI IMG/M metagenome (GOLD analysis project Ga0157372, IMG submission 115307) | Corn rhizosphere microbial communities from Kellogg Biological Station, Michigan, USA - C5-5 metaG | ecosystem: Host-associated > Plants > Roots > Rhizosphere > Soil | place: USA: Michigan... | reverse complement strand
CGGTTTCGGGCAGGCTTGGGTCAGGGGCGGCTTTGTTCAGCTCGACCAGCGCGCCGAGGATGACTCCCTGGTTATAGGTCCAGGTGTTCCCGCCATTGTTGGTGCAGTGTCCGGGGTCACTGGCCCTGAGGCCGTCGTTGATGAGGTGCTCGCTGTTGATCATGCCGGAGTCGCGGAACCACTGCCATTCTTTTTGCGCCCAGGCGAGATATTTGCGGCGCTCTTCCGGCGTCTTTGCACGATTGGCGAGCGAGGCTGCGACATCCAGAAACAACTCATTCTCGACAGCGTTTTTTCCGTGCGTCTTCTTGTTCCACCAAACGCCTCCGCCGCACGTCGCAGTGTCCCAGCCCAGTTGCATGTCGTCGAAGATGGACGCGGCAGTCCTGAGGTAGCGGGGTTCATGGGTCAGGTCGTAAACATCAATCCACGCCAAAGCCCACCAGCCTTCGTCATCGTAATAAGCATTGATGAAACCCGGCGAGCCGCCCCGAGCAGTCTGCGCGGCGTGCAGCGTGTTCGCAAAGACGGGCAGGTATTTCTTTGAGTGAACGATGCGGCTGTAGTTCGCAAGAGCAGTGACAGCGTTGGCGGAGTTCCACCAGCCGGTCGTTCGATAGAGGCCGTTTTCCGGTGTGTACCACTGTTGCAGGACATCTACCGCCGCAGCCGCACGGACGCGGTAGGACGAAACGGCGTTCGCTGCCTGCGCGTCTGCGCGAACTGAAAAGCAGGCGCCAACCAGCGCGAGGGCCAGCAGGAGGCGAAGGACTGTGCTCATCTTACCGGTCTTATGCAAGGTCAGTGCCTAAGATTTAGCAGGTAGCGGATGGTTGTTGTCGTCGAGATGCTCTTCCTTAAGCTTGCTCTGGATGTTGTTCCAGACGTTGTCGCTGGGCTCATAGTCAGGTGCGAAGAGGCTTTTGGCGTGTTCGGCAATGGTTTCGAGATCGCGCACGAGCGCGGCGCAGTCGGGATTGCTTTCAAGGAAGGTCTGTAGACGCGGGTCGGTGCTTACGCTTCCATTGCTGTTGGCAAAAAGCTCGGGCAAACATTGTTCAAATTCAGCAGGTGTCATCGTATCGAAGTTGGGGAATTCGGTGTCGGTCATAGCGCCGCCTCCTTGAACGCAGGTTGGGCGGGTTGGTGCTGCGGTTCTGCCGGCTCAGGATGGCGAAGCAGTTCGCGGAGCTTCAGCCGGGCCTTGTGGAGCTGTGATTTGCTGTTGCCTGTGGAGCACTCGAGCATCTCGGCAATCTCGTTGTGCTCGAAGCCCTCGACATCGTGCAGAACGAAGACCATGCGATAGCCGGGAGGAAGCAAGGCTACGGCGCGTTCGAGCGCGACGCGGTCGACAGAGCCGGTAAGGTGCATGTCGCGGCTGCCGAAGTCGCGCTTCGGCGTGTCTTCGTCGGAAGGGTTGATGGTCTCTTCGAGTGAGACGAGGTTGAGGCCCTTCTTGCGCAGATGCATCAGGACAAGGTTGACCGTGAGGCGGTGCAGCCAGGTCGAGAAGGCTGATTCGCCGCGGAAGCTGCCGATCTTGCGGAAGAGATGGAGGAACGCCTCCTGGGTCATGTCTTCCGCTTCGGAAACATTCCCCAACATCCGAAGGCAGAGGGTGTAGACGCGCCGCTTGTGGAGCGCATATAGACGGGAGAAGGCTTCCGCGTCGCCGTTTTTTGCATTCTCAATCGCTTCGGCCTCGCCGGCGATCGGAGGGTTCCGCTTAAAGATAGCGGGACCAGGTTTTACTGGCTGCATTTGTGTCATCTGTAGGCCTTGGACATCCATGGCTAGACCCTGGCTGTTTTTCGGTTATGGTCGATACTTACGCTTGTGTCCAGCCTAATGCAAACGATGATGGCTGCTGATTTTCAAAGAGTTATGACGCCCAAATGCGTAAAAAGGTTGTATCGGGGTCCCTCGTAAGGAGAGGTCAGGACCCGATGAATCTGGCATAGAGGGAGCGGGCGAGCGTGATGTCGGTGGTGCCCTGAACGATGGCGCGACCGTCCGCGAAGAGCGTGAGGGTGTAGGGCGGCCGCTCGAAGCGAAGCAGGAGGTCATTGAAACGGACGGCACCGTGCGGCGAGAGCCGTTCGCGCATGGCGGCAAAGTCGACGGGGCGGTGATGCTCGTGGATCTGAACGGAATTTCGCCCGCAGAGGGTAATGTGGGGACGGCCTTCGCCGGCGAGATGGGCAAACACGCGCTGGCCGCAGACGGTGCAGGCGGTGGCCGGCTTTGCAGCGCTTACTTCGCTCCTCTCGTTCGACCAGAGATCGAACGACACAAGCGTGCGGCGCATGAGATGGGACTGACGGGTCAGGAACTTAAGCGCCTCTGTCACCTGGATGGAGGCGGCAAGATTGACCGCGGTGGCGAGGATGCCCGATGTGTCGCATGTTTCGACCGGCCCGGTTGGCGGTTTGGCGAAGATGCAGGCGAGACAGGCGGTAGGTTGGTCTGTCGATCCTGCGGGAAGGATGTTCATCGTGGCCGCGTATGCGCCGATGGCGGCGGCGTAGATCCACGGTTTGGACTGTTCGACGGCGAAGTCATTGATGAGATAGCGGGTCTCGAAGTTGTCGGTCGCATCGAGAATGATGTGCGCTGGGGTCAGGAGCGAGTGGATGTTGGCCGGAACGAGATCATCGATGCGCGCGTTGACCGTTATGGATGAGTTGAAAAGGGCGATCTTGCGGCGCGCGGCCTCGGCTTTGGGGAGAGATTCGAGAGCGTCGGCCTCATCGAAGAGGACCTGGCGCTGGAGGTTGGATGGCTCGACGAAGTCGCGGTCGATAAGGGTAAGTGTGCCGATTCCGGCGCGCGCAAGCAGAGACGCCGCCGCGGCCCCGGTAGCTCCGCAGCCTACGATGGCTACATGTGAATCGGCAAGAAGCTGCTGGCCCTGGACCTGGATGCCGGGAAAGAGAATCTGCCGGGAATAACGGTCAGCGTCTGCGATGGCCGAGGCGGTGGCGGACTGGGTGCCGGATGGGGAATCGCCCGAGATTGTGGCTGGGGTCTGACGCATCATGGATGGCAGCGCTCAAAGACGCTGCTCTCGTAGTATAGAGAATGTCGATGCGTTGAATGACCCTGTCCGCCGCGGTGGATGGCGGCATCCAACGACGATGAAGGCTTGCTGAGGCTGCGCGGGCTTTGCGTGCGGATGCGGAAGGACGGCATCTGCATTTTGCGGGATTTGCGGGACTCTAATCAAAACACGAAATGATGGGTGGTTTTTTGCTCCAGGTCGGAAGAGGTCGAGTGGCAGAGTTGCGCAGAAGGGCGAGGCATCGCTTCGCCGCGATGGGCACGCTGTTTGTGTTGGCCGTCGCCGCCGCTGTAGCCCAGGCACAGACGCCCGCCGTGAACCCCACTGCCGCCTCGTCTGTACAGGCCGGGCAGCCGGCCGACAATGGCGCGGGCACGACGACGGTGTGGCAGTGGAAGGGACTGCATGTCGCGCGGATCGAATTCGAAGGTGTGACGTTCGACAAGATGGACAAGCTGCCCAACGAACTGCCGCAGAAGGCCGATGAGCCGCTCGACCCGGAGAAGGTGCGCGAGAGCGTGCGGCGGTTGTTTTCCAGCGGCCGCTACCGGGACATCGAGGTGCGGGGAATAAAGCAGCCGGACGGCGTGACGCTCATCTTCTCGGGACTGCCCCGGTACTACGTGGGACGGGTGACTATTGACGGCGTGAAGAGTGAGCGGCTGGTGCCGTTGCTGGAGTTTGCGACGAAGCTGTCGCCGGGAACCGCGTTTATGGATTCGGAGATCGACGCTGGCACGGAAGGCATTAGGCAGATGCTTCAGCAGCAGGGTTATTACGAGCCAACGGTGGCGGCCAGGCAGGAGATTGACACGGCGGGCGAACAGGTAAATGTGACTTATAACGTTGCGGTTGGCCCGCAGGCAAGGGTTGGCCAGGTGGCAGTCGAGGGAAACAATATCGGACTGTCAATGGAGGAGTTCCGCAAGAAGGGAAAACTGAAGGAAGGCAGCAAGGTAACGCGCGACACCATCAGCAATGCACTGTCGAGACTGCGCAAACAGTATCAGAAGAACGACCACCTCGAAGCGACGGTGACGCTGCAGAAGCAGACCTACAACCCTGCAAAGCGGCAGGTCAACTATGACTTCCACGTAAATCAGGGGCCGCAGGTCAAGGTGGCGGTGGAGGGCGTGAAGATCGGCACCAGCCGCCTGCACCTGCTGGTGCCCATCTTTGAAGAAGGCACGATCGACAATGACCTGCTGAACGAAGGCGTCCACAATATTCGCGATTTCCTGCAGCAGCAGGGCTACTTCGATGCAGCAGTTGACGTGAAGATGGTTGGGCAGAATACCGCGTCCGAAAAGGTTGTGTTCACGGTGGACCGCGGACCAAAACATAAGGTGCTGGAGGTGGACATCACGGGAAATAAATACTTCACCGACGACCTGTTGCGCGAGCGCATGAAGGTGGTGAAGGGGAATGCATACCAGCGAAGCGGACGATACAGTCCGTCGCTGGTGGAAGCGGATGTGGATTCGATTCAGGCGCTCTATCGTGCGAACGGCTTCGATGAGGCGAAGGTGACAACGAAGGTCCAGGACGTAGACGACGCCGCGAACGGCAAGCCTCTGAAAGAGGCCCAGATCCGCGTGACGTATATCGTAAGCGAAGGGCCACAGCAGAAGTTCGGCAAGGTAGACCTTGTGGGAGTTAACTCAAGCCGGACCGCGGACCTGAGGGGATTGATGAATGCGCAGCCGGGTCAGCCTTTTTCGCTGGTCACGCTCTCAGGCGACCGGGACGCGGTATTGCAGTATTACCTGAGCCACGGATTTGACCAGGCGAAGGTTGAGATCAAACAGGCGAAGGACGCAGCCGATCCGCAGAAGACCGATGTCTCGTTGAATGTGACGGAGGGTCAGCAGGTCTTTGTACACAAGGTGCTGCTGTCCGGAGTGGAGAAGACGAGACCGTCGGTCGTGCAGGAGCAGATTCTCGTCCATGCCGGCGGTCCGCTGGACCAGACAGCATTGCTCGAGACGCAGCGAAACCTGTATAGCATTGCGCTGTTCAATGAGGTCGTCGCCGCAGTGCAGAACCCTACCGGAGACGCGCCGGAGAAGAACGTGCTGCTCCAGCTTACGGAAGCAAAGCGATGGAACGTAACGTATGGCTTCGGGCTTGAGGCGCAGACAGGCACTCCTACCCAGGGAACGATCTCCGAGGCTTCATGCATACAACTGGGATTGAACCCGTGTAATGTGTCGCAGGAGGGCAAGGTGGGCGTCAGCCCGCGCGTATCGCTCGATGTGTCGCGCATCAATCTGCGCGGCACCGAAGACACCCTGACGCTGCACTCGGCGTTTGGCCTGTTGGAGCAGGTGGCGATTCTGACATTGCAAAACCCGCATTTCTACGGAAGCAAGACGTGGTCCGGAGCGGTATCGGGCGGCTATTCCAACATTCAGGACATCACTACATTTACGTCATCCACCTTGCAGGGGGACTTTCGGCTGACGCAGAAACCGCAGCGCAAGGACACCTTCATCTACGACTTTCAGTACCGCAGAGTGAAGGTCAACAGCCTGCAGGTCTCGGCCGATCTGATCCCGTTGCAGTCGCAGCCTGTCCGCGTCGGCGGCCCCGGGATTACCTGGTTTCACGATACGCGCTCGCCCAGCCCGCTGGATGCCGTGAAGGGAACATATTCGACGATTCAGACATTCGTGGCCTCGTCGAAGTTCGGCTCGGAGACCGACTTCTGGAAAGTGGATGGCTCGAATTCGACCTACTACCAGTTCGGCAAGGAAAAATATGTCTTCGCCCGGAACACTCGGATTGGATATGAACGGGCATGGAGTGCGAACCCGAACATCGGCAGTGATGCCTGTGCCGGGATACTGCTGACGACCAACCCCAGTTGCAACGCTGTGCCGCTGCCGGAACGGTTGTATGCCGGCGGCGCGGCGTCGTTGCGCGGCTTTGGCATCAATGCAGCGGGCCCGCGGGACCTGCAAACCGGGTTTCCCGTAGGCGGCACTGCCGCGTTTGTGAATACATTTGAATTTCGGATGCCCGCGCCCACGCTGCCTTATGTGGGGAACAGCGTCAACTTCGTGTTCTTTCACGATATGGGAAACGTATTTCAAAATCCGGGAGACATGTTCCCGAGTTTCCTGCACTTTCATCAGCCGGATCGGGAAACCTGCCGGGACGTGTCGGGCAAAGTAGGGACGTGCAGCTTCAACTACTTCAGTCATGACGTTGGAATCGGAGCGCGCTACAAGACGCCTGTAGGCCCGGTACGGCTGGACTTCAGCTATAACCTGAACCCCCCGATCTATCCGGTGATTTACGACTTCAGTAGCAGTAATAACGGCAAACCGCATGTAGGCCACGCTGGACACTTCAACTTCTTCTTCAGCATTGGGGAGAGCTTCTAAGATGTTTTCGATGAAGCACAATCCGAAACTGCCGGCTCGCTGGCTGTTTGTGTGCGCGGCTGCATTGGTCGCATCGCACGCATGGGGCCAGACGTCCCCGGCCCCGAGCACATCTGGAACACAGAAGGCACAGGGAGTTTTGCTGGACCGCATCGTCGCAGTGGTGAATGGCGATGTGATCCTTGAGAGCGACGTGGACGAGGAAAGACGCTACGAGGAGATTCAGCCTTACCGCGAAGCAGGAACGTTCTCACGCGACAAGGCGATTCAGCGTCTCGTAGATAGAGACCTGATTCTGCAGCAGGCGGAGTTGCAGCCCGAGGACAAAGTATCCGACGAAGAGTTGAACGCCCAGTTGGCCACCTTGCGCAAGGACATTCCCGCGTGCAAGCAGTACAACTGCCAGAGCGATGCAGGATGGCAAAAATATCTGGGAGATCACGGCTTCACCGTGGAGGAATTCAACGAGCGGTGGCGGCAGCGGATGGAGTTGCTGAAGTTTATCGAAGTGCGCTTCCGAGCGGGCATTACGATCTCGGACGACCAGATCAAGACGTACTACGAGAAGACCATGCTGCCGGAGTATGCGAAGCGAGATGTAACTCCGCCGAAGCTGGAGACCATCTCTAAGAGAATTGAAGAAGTGTTGCTGCAACAGCAGGTGGGGAGCCTGTTGCAGGATTGGTTGAAATCGCTGCGCGCGCAGGGCAGTGTGCGGATCATGACTCCGGGTGAGGTGACGCCTTGAGCGAACTGGAGAAGAAGCTCGCCGACAAGAAGGAGCGCCTGGAGGCAAAGCTTGCCGAAGAGGTCTCCAAGGTGAAGCGCTCGCTCGCCACGCGGGTCGGACGCGCCGTGGCGTGGACGGTCATCGGCCTGGTGGCTTTATTGGTGGGCCTGTTTCTCGCGTTTGCCTGGTACTCGTCGACGGCGGACTTTGAGCATCGGGTCAATGCGGAACTCGTGAAGGTGCTGGAGGACGCCACCGGCGGCCGCGTGGAGTTGAAGGCTATTCACTTCAGCCTGTGGCATCTGGCGATTGAAGCCGATGGCCTCGTAATTCATGGCCTGGAGGCGCCCGGCGAAGCGCCCTACCTTGCTGTGGACAAGGTAGAAGTCCACGTGAAGATCGTGAGCTTTCTCTCTCACGTAACCGGAAGCGGACTGGCTTCGTATATCAATCTGAATTATCTGGGCGTAGACCATCCTCAATTCCACCTGATGATCGACAAGGATGGAAAGACGAATCAGCCTGTACCGAAGCATCCACATGCCCAGAAGGCTTCGGTGACAGACACGCTTCTGGATCTGAAGACCAAGGAAGCCGTGGTGACGAATGGCGTGGCGCTGATTAACGACCGCGCCATTCCGTTCGATATGGCAGCGCGAGATTTGGACGCTGAAGTGCATTACATTTCGTCGAGCGATCGCTACGGGGCGACGGTCGATTTAAAGGACCTGCGAACGAAGCTTGGTTCCCAGCCCGAGGCGCAGTCCGCGTTGCACGTCGAAGCAGAACTCGGCCGCGACACGGTCGATCTGACGCGGCTGGAGTTCACGAGCGGCAAGAGGTCGAAGCTGGAGGCAACGGCGAGCCTGACCCATTTTGCGAAGCCGGAGTGGCAGGCGACAGCAAAAGGCTCGCTGGAGTTGAGCCAGGTCTCCGTGCTGACCAATGTCAGTGGATTGAACGCCGGAACGATCGATCTGGACTTGAAGGGGCATAGCTGCGAGGTGACGCCGGCTGCCGCGCAGAAGCGCCCGAAGTTCTGGCAACGGCTTCGGTCAAAGGCGCAGATCAAGGTGCTGCCGCCTGCTCCGGAGTGCGTGACCGGCTACCTGGTGGAAGGAACAGCGAAGTTTCATGCAGTGACGTATCGGAATGAGTATGTGCGTCTTCATGACGTGGATGGATCGGCGACGCTCCACATTACTCCGGCGCAATTGTTGCTGACCGCCATAACGGGCTATCTGCCCGGGGGCGGAAAAGCCGAGGGAGATCTGCGGATTGAGAACTGGCTGGGCGAGGTCCCCGCGAACTCACCCGCCGCTTCGCCCACAACGAAAGCCGCGGTGACGACCGCGAATACTTCCGCGAAGTCGATTGGAGCGAAGGCGCCAATCTCCGGCGCGACGGCGCTGCCGAAAGTACAGCCTGCCCATGCCTACATCGTGGCGACACTGACGAAGATTCCCTTGCGGACGATTATGGACATAACGGCCCCGGACCATTTTGGCGACCTGGGGTTCGACACGGCGGTCAGCGGACCGGTGAAGGTAGAGTGGGGCGGCACGGCGAAAGAGATTGCCTCGACCGTAGAGGCGGATGGGAACCTGACGTTTGCTCCGACCGGCGTGAAGCGCAAAGGCGCGCTCTCGAACGTGCCGGTAACAGGGCAGACGCTGGCACACTACACGGGAAAAAATGAGACCGTCGTGATCCAGCGGTTCACGGCGCAGACGCCGGGGACGACGCTCGATGCATCCGGCGTTCTGGGAGTGAACGAGGGCGATCCTCTGACTTCGCTGCGGACGGACCTGACCGTGCGCAATCTGGCCGAGTTCGACCAGTTGCTGACTACGCTCGACCTGGAAGGAAACGGCAAGCGCGGCGCGGCAGCCATTCCGCTGGTCTTGCATGGAACCTTGCAATTCAATGGGACCGCGCGCGGAGCGATTGCGAACTTCGACGTGAAGGGACATCTGCAGGCAGCGAATGTGGAGTTTGTGTTGGACAAGACCGATGTGCTGATTGATTCCGTAGTGGCGGAGGGAGAGTACTCGCCGGATTCGGGTGTGGCCCTGGTAAGTTCAACCATCACGCGTGGAGACGCGGTGCTGAATGTGGAAGGGAAGCTCATTCCGCGCAAGCAATTGTCGCATCGAGGCGTGACGACCTATCTGTGGAATGACGAGATGGCCTTGGATGCTACGGCGCAACTGGCAAATGCGCCGGCTACGGATGCGCTGCAGATTGCCGGTCAGCAGCAGAACATTCCGGTGACAGGAACGATTGATCTGAATGCGCATGTCGTGGGCACTCTGAATAACTTGAGTGGATCGGGACATCTCTCTCTGGCGAATGGCGTGGCATACGGAGAGCCATACGAGTCCGCCGATACGGATTTGACCGTGCGGGGCGAGGATGTGGAGGCGAGCCACGCACAGGTGAAGCTGCACGGGATGCAGCTTGTCGGCAACGGCGGATACGACTTTGGAACAAAGCACCTGCATGGTCATGTGGAAGGACGCAATCTCGTGCTCTCGAAGTTTGCGACCTTCGAGCGCGCGAAGACGAAGCTGGATGGAGTCGCAAGTATCGTCGCGGATGCAAATGGAACTCTCGCCGAACCCGCGCTGAAAGCGACTGTGAAGCTCACCGGTGCGACGTATGAAGGGCAGGCCGTCGGCGAGGCAGTTGCCGATGTGCACAGTGAAGGTCGGACCCTGTACTTCACCGCAACCTCGACACTCGTGGGCGCGAAGATGAATGCTTCGGGGCAGGTCCAGATGGCCAGCGATTATCAGGCGCAGGCGAAGCTGACCGTAACGGCGCTCGATATTGGCAAGCCGCTCGCCATGTTCGGGACAGGCGAGGTCAAGGCGCAGTCGGTCATCAACGGCACAGCGACGGTGAGCGGGCCGCTGAAAACCCCGAAGTTGTTGAGCGGAGAGGCCGAGCTTAATCAGGTGGATGTCAAGCTGCAAGGCGTTGAACTGAAGACGGCTGAACCCTTGCGCGTCGGCCTGCGGAACGGCATTGCAACGTTGGAGCAGGTACACATTACAGGGCAGGACACGGACATGCGCGCCAGCGGCACGGCGCAGGTCTTCGGCTCCACGGACCCGAAGGGGGGCGCGCTGAATCTGAAGGCGACCGGCAGCATCAGCATGGCGCTGCTGCACACGTTCGATCCGGGCTTTATTTCCAGCGGCAAGGTCGAGTTCACCATGGCCGCCGGCGGGAGGGTGATGAAGCCGGCGCTGACCGGGAGAGTGCAGTTCGACAATGTGAATATTGCAATGGACGGCGTGCCGAACGGCTTGAGCAATATGAACGGCACTCTGGTGTTCAACCAGGACCGCCTGCAAGTGGAGAAGCTGACCGCGACTACGGGCGGAGGACAACTGAATATCGGCGGGTCGATACGGTACCTCAACGGAATCTATGCCGACCTGACCGCGGCCGGCGACGTCGTGCGGGTGCGCATGTACGGATTGAGCGCCACGGCGGATGCGAAGCTGAAGCTGCAAGGCAGCCCACAGGGCGCATTGTTGAGCGGGAACATTCTGCTGACGCGGTTCGGAGTGGGCCCCGATGTGGACTTTGCGGCGTTTTCGTCGATGGGTGGCGTAAGCGCGCCGCCGGATCCAAATTCGCTGGCGAACAAGATAAGGCTGGATGTGCGGCTGACGAGCGCGCCGCAACTGGATTTTCAGAACTCCTATGCGAAGCTGGCCGGGTCGGTGGACCTGACCGTCAGGGGGACCGTGGCGGTGCCGTCGATCCTGGGACGGATTGAGATCAACGATGGCAGCGCGACGTTTGCGGGGACGAAGTATCAACTGCAGCGGGGCGAGATTTACTTCACCAATCCGGTTCGGATCGACCCGACGATCGATCTGGACGCGACGGCGCGGGTGGAGAACTACGACATTACGGTGGGGCTGCATGGGACGGCAACCAACCTGAAGCCGACGTACCGCTCGGAGCCTCCATTGAGCGAGAGCGACGTGTTTGCTCTCCTCGCGCTAGGCCGCACGCAGGAAGAGGCGCAACTCTATCAGGAAAAGCAATTACAGGCCGGCACCGACCCCACGACCAGCGCGCTTCTGGGCGGGGCCTTGAACGCCACGGTGAGCAACCGTGTCGAGAAGCTCTTCGGCGTGGGCAGCGTAAAGATTGACCCTGCGTTTGTCGGCACGCTGGGCAATTCGTCTGCGCGGATTACGGTGCAGCAGCAGTTGTCGCGGCAGATTACGGCAACGTTTGCGACGAACGTGAACTCGTCGGCGCAGCAGTTGATCCAGGTGCAGTACGACCTGAGTCACACGATCTCGATTGTGGTGACGCGCGATGAGTCTGGCGTGTTCAGTATTGTGTATAAGCTGCGGCGGCGGTATCGTTAGGCAGTTTCCCATGCGACATGAGCTGCTGAGGGAATACGGGCTTTGCAGCATTTCACGCGGGATACATGGGGAGACGACCAATGAGCAAACGAAGCAGGATGACAGGCTTCCTTGTAGCGCTTTTGTTGAGCTGCGCGGCCTGGAGCGTGGCGCAGGGGCCGCCGGCAGCGGGCAACGGGCGGTACGACGCCCAGATACAGACCGAGGTGACGAGGACGCTGGAGAATCGAAGGTTCAAGGACGTAAAGGTTTCTGTCCAAAACGGCATTGTCACGTTGACAGGAACGGTTGGGGTTTACAGCATCAAGCAGGACGCGGGATCTCGGGCGCATCGCCGCAGGAATGTGCGTGGCGTTGAAAATCTGATTCAGGTCGCCGGTCCTACGGTGGACGACGCTACCTTGCGGAGCAAGCTGGCGGAGAAGCTGGCGTATGACCGCGTGGGGTACGGGACCACGGCGTTCAATTCGTTCACGATCGGCGTCGAGGACGGTGTGGTGACGCTGGGTGGCGTGGCGTATGGGCCGGTGGATAAGGACTCGGCCGTGAGCCTGGTGTCGAACTATCCTGGCGTCAAGGACGTTGTGGACAAGATTCAGGTTGCGCCTGTCTCGCCGAATGACGACCGGATACGGCTGGCGGAGGCGCGGGCGATCTACGGTGCTCCGCAGTTGAACAAGTACGCCATCGATCCGGCCAAGCCGATTCGGATTACGGTGGTCAACGGGAACGTGACGCTGACGGGCGTGGTGGACAGCCAGGGCGACAAGGACGTTGCCAATATCAAGGCAAACGGCGTTGCCGGAGTGTTCAAGGTCATCAACCTTTTGCAGGTTGCGGGCGCTGCGCCTGCGAAGGAAAAGTAAGCGATCTTCGCGCGCGGCGCGGACTCTTTTACGATAGAAGCATGGCTTCTTTGTGGAAGAGCACAGTCGTGACGCTTGAGATGATCAAGTGGGAGCACTCGGTTTTTGCCTTGCCGTTTGCATTGACAGGCGCGGTGCTGGCCGCGGGGGGATGGCCGGCATGGCGAGTGGTGGGATGGATCGTGGTCTGCATGGTGGCGGCGCGCTCGGCGGCGATGGCGTTCAACCGGCTGGCAGACGCGAGGCTGGACGCTGAAAACCCACGGACGGCGATGCGGGCTTTGCCTGCCGGAGCGTTGAGCCGTGAGTTCGTCGCTGGGTTTGTCGTGATCTCGGCGGCGGTGTTTGTGCTCGGCGCGGGGCGGCTGAACCGGCTGACGCTGGAGCTTTCTCCGGTGGCGCTCTTGATCGTGCTGGCGTACAGCCTGATGAAGCGAGTGACGCGGTGGTCGCATCTTGTGCTGGGGATGGCCCTGGGCATCGCGCCTTCGGCGGCGTGGATTGCGGTGCGGGGATCGCTGGACTGGCGGCTCGTAGTGT
>Ga0157372_10005931_pt1 | contig 12992 bp, 9 predicted proteins | sample C55metaG_FD_115307 | JGI IMG/M metagenome (GOLD analysis project Ga0157372, IMG submission 115307) | Corn rhizosphere microbial communities from Kellogg Biological Station, Michigan, USA - C5-5 metaG | ecosystem: Host-associated > Plants > Roots > Rhizosphere > Soil | place: USA: Michigan... | reverse complement strand
TGCTCGCCCCAGGTCATGGTGCCCAGGCACAGGGCGCTGACATTGAGATCGGTTCGGCCGAGCTTGCGGTATTCCATGAGGATTCCTCCGACTGTTGCGCCCTCAAACGGGCAAAGGTCAAAGGATAGCGGTCATGGGGAGGACGTGCTTGGATGCGCATTCTGGCCCCCGACTGGGCGGTCACTTCTTCGACGGTACGAAAACGGCCGACCGCGGACGCGCGCGGACCCGTTCCTTTGCCTCGGCATTGCGCTCCAACTCTTAAGCGCTTCCCCCCGTCCGAAAATGCGAACAATCACGTTGACGGATGTCGACGATCCATACACTCGGCCAACAAATTTAAAGCAAGAGACACGCCGATCGGTGCACCGATCCAAATCACTCGCGCGCGGTTCGCAGCACCATTCGAAACGCTCGCCGGCCACTCAACCGATTCATACTTTTTAATACATGATGAGCGTCCGGATGATCTCACTCGTTCAGCGTTTTTCCCCCTACCACGATGTGTTGCGCGTCCGGCCCTTCAGGACGTTGCTGATTGGGCAAGGTCTTTCCATGGCCGGAGACGCCGTGTGCTTGGCAGCTCTACCCGTTGCCATGATGCGTAACGGCTTCGGTGGAGGGACATTGGGTTCGATCTTGGCCGCGGTTGGAATTGGCACTGTCTTCGGAGCAATGGTTGGAGGAGTCCTGGCGGAAAGATCACCCCAGCGCGTGCTGGTTGCAACCGATGCCGCGAGGGGCATGGCGCAAGTTGTCGTCGCTATGCTTATCGTCTGCGGCACGCCGTCGTGGGCCTTAGTCGTCAGCTACCTCGTATTCGGTATCGGTATCGGGATCTCTCGTCCATGCACGCAGGTTCTGCTAACGAACTTGCTGCCCAGAAATAGTCTGGTTGCGGGGAATGGGACGCTGAGCTTTGTCGACAACTTCGTCGCGGTGGTCTTTCCCGCTACGCTCGGCGTGCTGATCATTTTATGGGACCCAGTATGGGGCGTGCTAATCGATGGCATTACTTTTTTCGTCGCTGCCGCATTCACTGCACTGCTACCCGACGAAGGCAGCCCCGAGCCCGACGACGAATTTTCGATTCGTCGAGCACTGAATGGTGTAACAGTGGTTGCTGGTAACTCCGAGTTGTCAGTGGGGTTTGCGGCCACGGTCATCATGAACGTGCTGTGCTTTCCCGTCTTCCTCGTAGTTGCTCCATACGCAGTGAGCGACCGCTTCAGCGATACGATGTGGGGGGTATGTCTGGCCGCCTCTGGGCTCGGAGCGTGCATCGGATCGGTGGTTACCGTACTCACTTCGGGTCATCGACACCTAACGGCTTTAGCACTAACGTGCGGCCTGTTCCTCGGCACTGCTCTGGCGTTACTCGGACTAGGAACAGGTGCATGGATGGTCGTGTTGGGCGCGACGTTTGTCGGAATTGTCGAGGCGTCATGGCTCACTGGCTGGGCGACCGCCATGCAAACCCACTCTCCGGAAAAAGACCTGGGCAAGGTTGTGGCAGTCGACACACTCGTTACGGGCGGGGCACATCCGTTCGTCTATCTCGGCGGCGGGCTGATCGGCCAAGCAGTGGGCTATTCGCACGCGTTGACGATCGCCGCCGCCGTCAGCGCAATGGGAACCGCCGCCGTTGGAATGGTTGCGATTTGGAAACGCAAACGAACTATAGGAATTGCCGTATGCTCATTCCGCCGCACCCTGGCGCCACGCTTCGCGAAGACGTTTTACCGGCCCTTGGGCTGACCGAGACTCAAGCCGCGCAGCAGCTCGGTATCAAGCCTTCCGCGCTTTCGCGCGTGCTCCATGAGCACGCCACGATTTCGCCCGAGATGGCCTTACGCATCGAAGCGTGGCTTGGCGTCGAACGAGGCGGCCGCGCCGACATCTGGCTAGCCGGACAGACCGCCTATGATCTCTGGCAGGCGCGCAAGAACAGCGGCAAGCTGCGTGTCAAGCGTGCGCCGGCTGAAGTCGGTTGATAGCGAATGGCCACAGTGACAGGCGATTCAAAAAGGCTCGGCTGGCGACACGTAGCACTCAGCCGTTCTCGGCCGGCGACACCGAATTGGACGGGACAAGGGCGGCTCTCGACCCTCGATGGCCGTTGGACCATGCAGCAAAGCGGGCGCGCCAGGGGCTTTCGACGTACTTATGCAGTACGTATGCGCACGCAAATGAAGCAAGCAAGAATGCGATGCCGATCAGGGCACGCTCACCCGCCGTACGAGCACTTGCTGCCGCGATATTCAGGTAGGGCCGAAACAAGTCGTGCGCCAGATATAGCGAGTACGACAGAGCACCCAACCACTGAAACACGCGCAGCGAAAAGAGGCGTGCCACGGGCCCCGTGTCGCTCGACAGCGATGCAACTAGAACGGCGAACACGATCGGCGCAGCGAGTGCGGTAATCCGAGCACCCGACAAAATCACGACCGCAACCAGCGTGAGCGCAAGCACCTGCGTAAGCGGACTTCCGAACGAGACGATGACCCGATGCTCACGGTATTTGGCGATCAAGACTCCGATGAAGAAACCGGCAAAGCAACGCGCCCATCCGTAGTCGCCTACCATGTCGTAGCACCACCCGGTCGTCACGCAGGCGTGGGTGACGAGCGACGCATATACGGCGGCGGCATACCCGCCGAACGCGAGCGCTGCGAATGCCGCGACACGCGCCCTGGCACGCAATACCAGACACAGCAAGCCGAACAGCATATATACGTAAAATTCGTTGCTCGTCGACCATGTGACCGGCAAACCGACTACCTCACTTGATATCGGCAGTCCATTCGTCATAGTCAGAGCCGGAACGAGATCCGCGAGTGACGTAATGTGCGTATGGCCATTGGCTTGCGGCATGGCGCTGTAAAGAGGCGCGAAATACAGCAGCGCGAAATAGACAAGCGTCGTGACGATGTTTGCGGGATACAAGCGGCCAAAGCGCCGAAGCATGAATGCGAACCACTCGCTGCGGTGGGTGATGCGCCCGTCGTAGGCACGGCAAATGACGAATCCGGACAGCACGAAAAACAGGTCGACAGCCAAATACCCGCCTTGCGCCGCATCCAGCGCTTGCACGCTGAATTGCATGTGAAAGAGGACGATGATAAGCGCCGCCGCGCCGCGCAGGCCTTCGAGGCTCTTGTTCATTGAGTCATCGTCCCGTTTTGATCGGCAAAAGTCTCGAACAAGCCGGGCGCATTTCACACCCCCCCGATTTTCGCTACGTGCGCTCGCACTCGTATTCGACGCATACCGAACGCGTCGCGCGCACGAGAACACCGCGAACATGGCAACTAATTTTATGTTTTTTACCCCCACACCGCTTCGCTGGTCAACCCATTTCGGCGCTCGCCCACCGATTTGTATCGGCAATGTTAGGCACCGCGCATTACGATAGCGTATTGAGCTGGCTCGCGCGGGATTACGGATAGCGGCATACCAGCGATCGGCGGGAATCGGTCATTCGGCCCCGAGCCGCAGGGCCGACCGACAAACTCACATCAACAACGGCGCCGCGGCATCGAGCATAATGCGGCAAAAATAATCGGCAAAACTGCGGCGCACCACGATCTCATAGCTGTCGCTACCCAGCGGCACGAGCACGATCGAAGCCTTGAAATAATGGCTCTGCGCACATTGCCCACGCGCCAATGCACGCGGATGAAGATCGAGCGGGCAGCCGCGCGCCAGCACATCGCGTACATGCGTTCCGCTCGCTTCCAACACCGTATAACCGCTCCCCACATCGACAGCCGCCGCAAACAGCCCCTGAAACGCCGCGCCGAGCTTCGCTTCGAGCTGAGCCGCCCGCGGCTCGATCGAGCGAACGAGCCATTCGTCCGGACCCAACCAAAGCATGTCGCACTCGCTCGCCTGCGCAACCGTATTCGGCTTCACAGGCAAGCTCGCGCCAAGCACGCTTTGCACGGCACTCATGAACGCCGGATCGCGCGCATCGCCGCGCACGTTCACGAGTTCCAAAAACGGCCGCTCGCGCAGTCGAAATACATTCGATTGCTTGGCCTGACTCGCCGCAAGAATATCCTGCACGCCGACGAGCGGAGATTCGAGCCGTCCCTGGCCGCCGAGCGTCGCCGCATTGCCTTTCGTCTCATTCCACATGCTGACGCACTCCTTCGGTGTCATAGAACACGGGGCTCGAAATCGTCGCGTCGACGGTGCGCCCATTCAAATCGATCGTCACTTTCTGCCCCATCTTGCCAAGCCCACCCTTGACAACCGCCATCGCAATCGAGCGCTTCAGAATCGGGCTGTAGTAGCTCGACGTGACATGCCCGAGCATCGGTACCGGCTCCGTCGCGACGGTATTCGCCGGCGGTGTCCTCGTACCCTTCGCCAGAATCTGGCCACCTTCGGGCAACACGGTGGCGGGATCGTCGGTCAACAGTCCCACGAGTTGCTTGCGCCCTTCCTTCGCGGTGTCGGACCGGGTCAGCGACCGCTTGCCCAGACAGTCTTTCGTCTTCGCAACAAGACCGCCCATACCGAGATCGAACGGAGTGATCGACCCGTCAGTGTCCTGCCCGACGATGATGTAGCCCTTCTCCGCACGCAGCACGTGCATCGTTTCCGTGCCGTACGGCGTAATGCCGAACTCCGCACCGGCCTCCATCAGCGCTTCCCAGACCGCGCGCCCCGCGTTGGCCGGCACGTTGACTTCGTACGCAAGCTCGCCGGAGAAGCTGATCCGCATGATGCGCGCCTTCACATCGGCCACCGTGCCATCGCGATAGCTCATGAACGGGAACGCCTCATTCGCGAAATCCACGTCGCGGCAAACCTTTTGCAGCACTTTGCGGCTCTTCGGCCCAACGACGGCAAACGTGGCCCAATGGTCCGTGACCGAAGCCAGCCGCACCTTCATGTCCGGCCATTCCGTCTGCAGCCATCGCTCGAGCCAGGTCAGCACCCGCGCGGCGCCGCCCGTCGTCGTCGTCATCATGTAGTGCTGGTCGCCCAGACGAACGGTCACGCCGTCGTCGAACACCATGCCGTTTTCATCAAGCATGAGGCCGTAGCGGCATTTGCCCACTTCGAGCTTCGACCACGGATTCGTATACACCCAGTTCAGCAGCTTCGCCGCATCGGGACCCTGGATATCGATCTTGCCAAGCGTGGACGCATCGAGAATGCCGACGCCCGTTCGCACCGCGAGACATTCGCGCGCGACGGCAGCGTGCAGATCTTCGCCCGCTTTCGGGTAATACCAAGGCCGCTTCCAGTTGCCGACATCCTCGAACGCCGCACCTTTCTCCACGTGCCATTCGTGAATGCAGGTCTTACGGATGGGATCGATGAAATCCCCGATCTCCCGGCCGGCGATCGCACCGAACGTCACGGGCGTGTAGTTGGGGCGGAACGTCGTCGTGCCCGTCTCGGGAATCGTCTTGCCGAGCGCGCTCGCGAGAATCGCCATGCCGTTGATGTTGCCGAGCTTGCCTTGATCGGTGCCGAACCCCATGGCTGTATAACGCTTCACATGCTCGACCGACTCGAAACCTTCGCGTGCGGCCAACAGGATGTCGGCCGCCGACACGTCGTTCTGGAAATCGACGAACTGCTTGGGCCCGCGTGCAGCACGCTCGTGTGAGCCGACCAGCCAAAGCGGCAGCAACGGCGACTCCTTGATATCGGCCACTTGCGGTGCAGGCGGACGCACAGCCTTGAAGCCCAGCGATTGCGCGGCTTCGAGACCGGCATCGAGCGCCAGACGCAGGCCGCGCGCAAGACTGAATTCGCCCGACGCGGCACCGACGCTCACTTCGGGCTGGGCAGCCTTGCCCGGCACGAAGCAGGACTTCTCGTCGTTCCAATGCGCCTTACCGCCCGACTGCGCGAAAAGATGCAGCACGGGGCTCCAGCCCCCCGACATCGCCACGAGGTCGCAAGCAAGCGTCTCTTGCCGCGCGCCGACCACGCCCTTGTCGAACGTGGCGATTTCGACCGACGACACACGACGCTTGCCGTTCGCCACGGTGACGACGGCGCCGCTTTTCACGGCGATGCCATGACGCCGCGCGGCGGCGGGCAGTGCGCCGTCGCTCGATGCCCGCGGATCGACAACCGTGACCTTCGCGCCGCTCGCTTTCAAATCGAGCGCGCACTGATATCCGTCATCGTTGTTCGTGAAGACCACGGCCTCGCGCCCGGGGAGCACGCCATATCGATGCACATAAGTCGATACGGCGGAGGCGAGCATGATGCCAGGCAGATCGTTGTTGCCGAACACGAGCGGCCGCTCGTGCGCACCTGTCGCGAGAATGACGCGCTTGGCGCGAATCTTCCAGACGAGCTCGCGCGTACCCTTGCGCAGCGAAACCGGCAGATGATCGGTCAGGCGCTGCACGACCGTCACGAGATTGTGATCCTGATAGCCGAACGCGGTACTGCGCGTGAGGATTTTGACGTCCGGCATCTGCGCGAGCGCCGATTCGATCTTCTCGGCCCACTGCACCCCGGGCTTACCGTCGATCTGCGCGCGGCACGACAGCAGGCTGCCGCCGAGTTCGCGCTGGTCGTCGACGAGAATCACACGCGCGCCTGCCAGCCCGGCCGCATGCGCCGCGGCCAAACCTGCGGGACCGCCGCCGACGACGAGCACGTCGCAGTGCGCGAAGCATTTGTCGTAACGGTCCGCGTCGAGCGTATCGGGCGCTTTGCCCAGACCCGCCGCCTCGCGAATCTTTTCTTCGTACTTCGGCCACCATTTGCGCGGCCACATGAACGTCTTGTAATAGAAGCCCGCGGGAATGAAGCGCGCGATCTTCTGATTGATCGCCATGCGGTCGTCCTCGATCGACGGCTCCGCATTCACGCTGCGCGCGACGAGTCCCTGGTAGAGCTCGATTTCGGTCGCACGCGCATTCGGCACGGTATAGGCGCCGCGTTCGAGTTGCACGATGGCATTCGGCTCTTCCACGCCCGCCGTCACGATGCCGCGCGGGCGATGGTACTTCCAGCTTCGCGCTACGAAATGCAGGCCATTGGCGAGCAGCGCCGATGCGAGCGTATCGCCCTGGTAGCCCTGGTACGTACGGCCGTTGAACGTGAACGTCAACGGAATGGCGCGATTGATCCGCCCACCGGCGCCGAGTCGGTCTTTCTGGCTGCTCATGATTGCGTGCCCTGTTGTTTGCCGTTGTGCTCCGCCCGCTCGGGGGTGGCCCCGTCGAACGTTTCATATCCCTGGATCGCGTACGTCACCGTATCGCGCGTTGCCTTGAACCACCGTCGGCAGCCTTGCGCGTGAAGCCATTGCTCGCGGTGCACGCCGCGCGTGTTGTGCCGCATGAAGAGGTAATCTCCCCACTCGCGGTCGGACAATTTCTCGGGCTCGAGCGGGCGCACGATGTCGGCTTCGCCGCCGCAGGAGAATTCGGATTCGGCACGCGGGCCGCACCAGGGGCATTCGATCATCAACATGATTGGTCTCTCTCCAGTGCCTTCAGTGGGCCACGGCGGCAGCGCCGTGTTCGTCGATCAGATGGCCGGTGTAGAACCGGTCGAGCGAAAACGGCGCGTTGATCGGATGCGGCGCGTCGTTGGCGATCGTGTGCGCAAACACCCATCCGGAACCCGGCGTCGCCTTGAACCCGCCCGTTCCCCATCCGCAATTGAAATAGAGCCCTTTGATGTCGGTCTTGCTGATGATCGGGCACGCATCGGGCGAAACATCGACGATGCCGCCCCATTGCCGATTCATCCGCACGCGCGAAAACACGGGGAACATTTCGACGATGGCTTGCAACGTGCCTTCGATCACATGGAAGCTGCCGCGTTGGCCGAAACCGCCGTATTGATCGATGCCGGCGCCGATGACGAGATCGCCCTTGTCGGACTGGCTGATGTAGGCATGCACGGCGTTGGACATGACCACCGTATTGACGACAGGCTTGATCGGCTCGGAAACGAGCGCCTGCAACGGGTGGCTCTCGATCGGCAGACGGATACCGGCCATATCGGCAAGCGTCGTCGTATTGCCGGCGGCGACTACCGCGACCTTCTTCGCTTTGATGAAGCCCTTCACCGTTTCGACACCGACGACGGCACCGCCATCGCGTCGAATACCCGTCACCTGACAGTTCTGGATGATGTCGACGCCATGCGAATCCGCGCCGCGCGCGAAACCCCAGGCCACCGCATCGTGACGCGCGACCCCGCCGCGCCGCTGAAACGATGCGCCGAGCACCGGGTAGCGGGCGTTCAGATTGATCGTCGGCTCGATCTCCTTGATCTGCTCGGGCGTCAGATATTCGGCATCGACGCCGTTGAGCCGATTGGCGTTGACGCGCCGTTGCGTATCTCGCACGTCCTGAAGCGTATGCGCGAGGTTCATGACGCCGCGCTGACTGAACATGACGTTGTAGTTGAGATCTTGCGAGAGCCCCTCCCAGAGCTTCATCGCCTTTTCGTAGAGCGCAGCCGACTCGTCCCACAGGTAGTTCGAACGAATGATCGTCGTATTGCGCGCGGTGTTCCCGCCGCCGAGCCATCCCTTCTCGAGCACGGCGACGTTACGCACGCCGTGCTCCTTCGCGAGGTAATAGGCGGTGGCGAGACCATGACCGCCGCCGCCGACGATCACCACGTCGTATTCGCGCTTCGGCTCGGGGCTGCGCCATTGGCGCTCCCAGTTCTCGTGATACGACAATCCGTTGCGCACCAGACTGAATAGGGAAAAGCGGCTCATAGCGGTCGTCCTTGCGGTGTTCCTCATTTAGCATTCGATGACGTTGACGGCCAGCCCGCCGCGCGACGTCTCCTTGTACTTCGTCTTCATGTCCGCGCCCGTTTCGCGCATCGTCTTGATGACCGAGTCGAGCGACACGTAATGCTCTCCGTCGCCCTTGAGCGCCATGCGCGATGCGTTCAGCGCCTTGATGGCACCCATGGCGTTGCGCTCGATGCAGGGAATCTGCACGAGACCGCCAACCGGATCGCAGGTCATGCCGAGGTTGTGCTCCATGCCGATTTCGGCCGCATTTTCGACCTGACGCGGTGTGCCGCCCATGACAGCGGCGAGCGCGGCGGCCGCCATCGAGCAGGCCACGCCGACTTCGCCCTGACAGCCGACTTCCGCGCCCGAGATCGAAGCCGTTTCCTTGTAGATGATGCCGATGGCCGCGGCCGTCAGCAGAAAATCGACGATGCCGTCCTCGTTCGCGCCGGGCACGAACTTGACGTAGTAGTGCAACACGGCCGGAATCACGCCCGCCGCACCGTTGGTCGGTGCCGTGACGACTCGCCCGCCGGCCGCGTTTTCTTCGTTCACGGCCATCGCGTAGAGATTCACCCAGTCGAGCATCGAAAGCGGGTCGCGCAGGCATTCCTCCGAGCGCGCCCGCAGGTGCTTCGAAAGCTCCGCGGCACGACGCTTGACGCGCATCGGTCCGGGCAGCTCCCCCTCGGTGCGGCAACCGCGCTCGACGCACGCGGCCATCGTGCGCCAGATCGCGAGCAGCCCTTCGCGTACCAGAGCCGGATCGCGCGAAGCACATTCGTTTTGCATGGCTACTTGCGCGATCGAGAGCCCGTGTTCGCTGCAAGCGCGCAGCAAATCGGCCCCCGTGCGAAACGGATAGGGCACGGATGCACCGCTGCTGACACCGTTGACACGGTCGCCGTCGCGATTGACCACGAAGCCGCCGCCAACCGAGTAATACTCTTTTTCGACGAGCAACTGACCGAGCTCGTCGAACGCCTGAAAACGCATGCCGTTCGAATGGACGACGTTCGTACCGGTCATGAGCCGACGATAGAACGCGATGTCTTCCTTTTCGTCGAAGCGGATGGGCGTCTGACCCAGCAGTTGCAGCGATTTTTCGCGCCGAATATGGGCGAGCCGGGGCTCGATCAGATCGGGGTCGATCGTATCGGGCAGATGCCCCTCGAGCCCGAGCAGCACGGCCTTGTCCGTGCCGTGGCCCTTGCCCGTCGCACCGAGCGAGCCGTAGAGCTCGACCTTCACGCGGCGTACGTAGCCGAGCAGATTCGCATCCTCGACATGCGAGACGAACCGGCACGCGGCGATCATCGGACCGACGGTATGGGAGCTCGAAGGCCCGACACCGATCTTGAAGAGATCGAAAACACTGACGTTCATGGGGACGGCCTCGATTGACGAATTGACGTCTCGTGAGATGGTGCGGCGCCGCATCCTCTGGCGTGATGCCGTTGCAGCGTACGATTACCGATGGACGCCAGTACACCAAAGCGTAGAATTCGCCGATAGAACAAAAGCGGCATCGCTGTGGGATGCCGTCGCCAAACCTACCCGCGCGGGCCCCGGTTGTGCGCGTAAGTGATAATTTGCGGCGGAAAACCACAAATGGGCACCGGGCGGCTCGCCCGCCACACCGTCTTTTTGCATTGGCAACATGAACGCAGTCGAACCGTCACCGCCGATTACCTCCGTCATTCCGAAGGAACGCATCCGTTTCGGCATCGTCCTGCTGCCGAATTTCACGCTGACGGCATTCTCGGGCTTCGTCGACATGCTGCGCCTGTCCGCCGACGACAGCGATTTCAGCAAGCCCGTGCGCTGCGCCTGGAGCGTCGTGGGCAGAACGCTTGCGCCCGTGCGCGCGAGCTGCGGCATCCAGGTGACGCCGTGGGAAACCTATGAGGAGTCCGAACCGTTCGACTACGTCGTCGTCGTCGGTGGGCTGCTGCATTCGGGACCGCACGCCGACGACGACACGCTCGAATTCATTCGACGCGCGGCGAACCGCGGCGCGACGGTCGTCGGCATCTGCACAGGCGTCTTCGCGCTGATGCGCGCGGGCGTGCTGGACGGCTACCGTACGTGCGTCAGCTGGTTTCACTACTGGGATTTCATCGAGCGGTTTCCGTCCGCCGATACGAACCTGCTCGTGGCGGACAGACTGTTCGTCATCGATCGCCGGCGCGTGACGTGCTCGGGCGGGCGCGCGTCGATCGACGTCGCCGCCGCCATTCTGCTGCGTCACTTCGATCATGCGACGGTGCAAAAGGCGTTACGGATCTTGCTCGTCGGGGAAATGCAGAAGGGCAACGCGCCGCAGCCCCACCCACCGGGGCTCGCGCCCGCGACGCATCCGAAGGTCAAGCGTGCGATCCTATTGATGGAGCAACACGTCGGGCGTACGCTGCCGCTCGAAGAGCTGGCGTGCAAGCTCGATTTGTCGCCGCGTCAGCTCGAACGGCTCTTCAAGGCTGAAACGGGTAAGAGCCCTCAGACGTTCGCCAAGCATGTGCGGCTACGCACGGCCGCATGGCTGCTGACGAGCTCCGACCGAACGGTCGCCGATATCGCATCGAGCTGCGGGTTCTCCGATGCGTCGCATCTGGGGCGCGAGTTCCGCAAGCAATTCGGCGTGCCGCCCGTGACCTATCGCGAGCGGCAAGCGGGGCTGTCGAAGCAGGAAGAATTCGCGCTGATCGACGGTGAATCCCTGCCCGACGACGAGGATTGACGGGCAAGCCGCATTCGTCGAGCGTTTCGCACCAGCCGTGACTGACCCGCCTCGACGCGTATATCAGCTACGGCACCCGATATCGCACCGATCGGCCATCAATGCGAGGCGATGTAAGACTTCACCGCCGCGAGCCCATCCTTCCCGTCGAACGTCGTCACGCCGGAGAGCCATTGATCGAGCAACTTCGGGTTCTGCTTCAACCAGGCCGTCGCGGCCTTCGTCGGATCTTCCTTGTTCATGATCGGCATCATCACGTGGTTTTCGACATCCGTCGTGAACTTCAGATTCGATACGAGCTTCGCCGCGTTGGGACAACGTGCCGCATAGTCGGGCGGCGTGGCGGTGAAAACCTTCGCCTCGCCGTAGTTCGGCCCGAACACGTCGTCGCCGCCGCTCAGATAGTCGATCTTCATCTGCACGTTCATCGGGTGAGGCTCCCAACCGAGAAAAACGATCCACTGCTTGTTGCGGACCGCCTTGTTCACCTCGACGAGCATGCCGGCCTCGCTCGATTCGACGAGCTTGAATTTGCCGAGGCCATACTGATTGCCCTTGATCATCTTTTCGATGAGGGCATTGCCGTCGTTGCCCGGCTCGATGCCGTATATCTTGCCATCGAGCTTGTCGGCATACTTTTGAATATCGGCAAACGTCTTGAGCCCGCCGTTATAGACGTATTCCGGGACGGCCAGCGTATATTTCGCACCGGTCAGATTGGGGCTCGCCAGTACCTTGACCTGCCCTGCCTTGACGAACGGCGCGACGATCGGATCCATCGTGGGCGACCAGTAGCCGAGAAACACGTCGATCTGCTTGCTTTTGATGCCGGTAAAGGTGATCGGCACCGAAGCGATCGTCTTCATCGGGTGATAGCCGAGCCCTTCGAAAACCGTCGAGGCCAAGCCCGTCGTTGCGGCGATGTCGGTCCAGCCCACATCCGCAAAACGCACGTTGCGACACGCCGCCGGATCCGTCGCATAAGCGGACGTCGATAGCGCCGCGGCGGCCACTACATAACCGGCTTTCATCCACACCTGCTTCATCGCGATCATCCTCAGTTCCCTGCCTTGTTTTTTGCTGATTACAGGATCGACACTTCGCCGGGCAAGGCAAAGCATCGTACGGACTGCCAATCGATTCACAACGAACCTGCTTCGTTAATGCTCGCGCCTGCGCTCGCGGCTCGGCGCATACCCGAACTGCGAGCGATAAGCCTTGCTGAAGTGGCACGGAGACTGGAAACCGCATATCGACGTGACATGCGCGATCGATGCATCGGTCGTGCGCAGCAGCTCGCGAGCACGGCGAAGGCGAAGCGACAAGTAGTAGTGAGTCGGCGAAACGTCGAGATAGAGCTTGAACATGCGCTGCAGATGGCGCTGCGAGAGTCTGACGAGCCGTGCCAGTTCATCGAGGGAAGGCGGCTCTTCGATGTTCGCTTCCCTGAGCCGCACGACTTCGACGAGCTCCGCCCCCGAAAACCCGATGCGCGAATCG
>Ga0157372_10005928_pt1 | contig 12995 bp, 12 predicted proteins | sample C55metaG_FD_115307 | JGI IMG/M metagenome (GOLD analysis project Ga0157372, IMG submission 115307) | Corn rhizosphere microbial communities from Kellogg Biological Station, Michigan, USA - C5-5 metaG | ecosystem: Host-associated > Plants > Roots > Rhizosphere > Soil | place: USA: Michigan... | reverse complement strand
CCAGGTCGGCTCCTATAATGACGATTATTTGGGCAATATCACCAGCCGGGCTTACTGGCAGGTCGTTCCCCCGTCCTCCCTGCCCACCCTCGATCCGCGTTCGACGACCTATGATTCCATCGGGCTCGTTCTGTTCGCAAAGACCGGCAGTCCCTACTACGGGGATACCACCGTTTTCCAAAAATACGTCGTCAACCAGATCGATACCCTTTACCAGGAAGCCAGTGGACAGATCGGCTGGTTCAGCAACGACTCCCTTCCCCTGGGACCCGAACTGGGCTCCACCTCCGTCCGCATCTTCCCCAATCTTAACACTGCGCTGGCCCTTTCCAACACCAGCCAGGGTACAGGCGATACCGTCCGCATTCCCATGGACAGGGCGTTGGGCGAACAGTTGTACAACATGATCTACAACAAGTCCGACACCATTACCAATGGGACGAAATGGCAGCGCTGGTTCCATGGCCTCTGTCTTTCGCCTGATGTCTCTTCCGGCGCCGCCAACCTGATCTATGGGTTCAAGGACAGTGCCATCATGCGCATCTACTACCGGCAGAACGGCGTCATCAGCACCGGGGCCTTCATCGACTTTCCGATCGGCGCCAAAGCCTTCCAGTTCAACAATGTCATAACGCACTACGGACCTACGGGCCAGCAGGGAACCCCCTCCGACAGCCTCGTACGGCCGACCCAGCGTCCGCAGGTCCCGCCACTGACCACGTCGACGCATACAAAGCATGTTTCCTTTGTTCAAACCATTGGCGGATTGAACGTCAAGCTGACCTTCCCCAACATTACATCCATCGCATTACGATCCGACTATATCGGCCTGTTACGGGCCAGCCTGATCGTCAGGCCCGTACCGGGGAGCTTCTCAACCACCTGGCGGCTGCCGCCTGCCGTGGGCATCTACAGCACGGACCAGAATAACACCCTGCTGTCCCCGATCCCCGCCATCGGGGCCGCGGGTACTCAGACCGGGGCGCTCCAGCTGGACTACTTCCATCCCCTGAATACGGTGTACACCTACGACGTCACCGCCTACATCAAGGCCGCGCTGCTCAATTCCAGCCCTACCGCTCTTCAGTCGGGATTAATGCTCACTATCCCGTCAAGCAATACGGCCTTCAACCGGCTGATCATTCCCGACCAGACCTATCCCGTCGATCAGCGCATTACCCTGAACGTTTACTATATTTCGTTATATCCCCATCAATAAATAAATGGCACCTACCCGGATAAAAATATCGCTCCTGCTGTCGCTGCTTACGGTAACCTCCATCGGAGTGATGGCCCAGAATAACTTCTCGCCTTATTCCCAGATGGGTATCGGTGACATCGAAGACGGATTTTACAATCGTACCAGCGGCCTGGCCAATACCGGTATCGGCTACCGGAGCAACCGCTATCTGATCAATAACAACCCCGCTTCATTCTCCGCGCTGGCCAACCAGTATTTTTCGATGGAGATGGGCATTCGCGGCTCCTTCATCCAATACTCCGGCAGCCCTGTCACCCCCGCAAGCACCCAGTCCGGCGATATCACCTTCCGCCGCCTCGCCATGGGGATCAAGGTAGCAAAGAACTGGGGGTCCAGCATCGGCCTGGTGCCCTTCAGCACGCAAAACTACGAGTTCAACGTCCCCTACTATATCCAGGGTACCGCCAACGAGTCCGCCAACCATTATTACGAAGGACACGGTAGCGTCAACAAAGCCTATTGGGCCAACTCCTACGAGTTCTTTCACCACTTGTCCATCGGGGTGGACGCGGGTTACATCTTCGGTCAGCTGAACCAGAAAGATATCATTCAGAATCTCGCCGGCGGCGCCTCCCAAACATCCACCCAGAACGACGTGAACCTGCAGAACCTTTATATGACCTACGGGATGCAGGTGTACAGCAATGTCGGCAAGCACTGGTCCTTCAGCCTCGGTGGCGTCTATTCCCAAAGGGCCGACCTGCTGGCCGCACCCACCAAGATCGTGCTCGGCAGCGACTCCTCCATCCTGCAGAACGAACAGTTGCCCGAAAGCTACCTCACCCTGCCGAACAGCTACGGCGCGGGGCTCTCCGTTACCCATAACGACAAGTATACCTGGGTCGCCGATTACCGCTACCAGGATTGGGGCAGCCTGAAAAAGAATTCCTATCCGGGCCAGGGATACAGCATCGCCAGCAGCGAACGCGGCTCCGTCGGCTTCGAGATCTCCAAAAAACGTATCTTCTACAATCAACGCGTAGAGCTCAACTACCTGCAAACCGGTCTGTACTACGGTAACTCCTACCTGCAGATCAATGGGAAGCAGATCAGGGATATGGGCGTCACCCTGGGCTTCGGGATGAACTCCCTGAAATCCCCCCTCGCCTACTCCATCGTCTTCCAGTATGGCATCAAGGGAACGACCGAGAACAACCTGATCCGCGAGAACTACGCCAACGTCACCTTTGTTATCAACTACGGCTCCATTTGGTATACGAAAGGAAAGAAATTTGACTAATATGCTTGACCTCCACCAGCAGATGAAAGGCTTCCCCCTGATGGGAGTGCTCAACTGCGTGGTCGTGGAGGATAACAACAAGCAAAGCGCCCTCCTCAAGGAGTACATCGCAAAAACACCCAAGCTCTCCTTCTCCGGTAAATGCGGATCGGCGGCAGACCTCTATCCCCTTGTCACCCAGCACCGAGCCGACATCATCTTCTGGGACATCCGGCTGCTCGACAATCGGGTCATGCTCCGCCTCAAGGAATCGGGCTACTATCCCATCGTCATCTGCATCGCCGACAAACAGGAACAGGAAGAGAAAGAAACGGACATGGACGTCTTCAGCTACCTGATCCGGCCGCTTTCCTATGAAAGATTCCTTTCGACGATCAACAAGATCAGGGACTACCTCTCCTCCACTATTTATATCCATCACCGCAACAACCGCTTCGTCTTCATCAAGTCGGAGTACAAGATCATCAAGGTGAAGTTCGAAGACATCCTGTTCTGCGAAGGGATGAAAGACTATACGCAGATCTACGTCCGTGGCAGGGCCGAACCCATCCTCACCCTCAGCAATCTCAAGTCCTTCTCCTACAAGCTGCCGCCCGACGAGTTCATCCGGGTCCACCGGAGCTTTATCGTCTCCCTCACCCATATCGACTCCATCGCCCGTAACGAGATCTATATCGGCAAAAAGATCATCCCCATCGGGGATAGCTTCAAGGATGATTTTTACCAGATCATCGAGATGAATTCGTAGAAGGCCCACCCACAGGCACTTTCCAGAAAAGTCTTACCTTTGTGGGATGGAAAACCGCAATGCGATCAAGGTAGCGATCCTCGATCTCTATGAAGGCCAGGCCAATCAGGGCATGCGCTGTATCCGCGAGATCCTCACGGAATACGGCCGGTCCCACAATCTCGATCTCCGGTTCGACGAGTACGAAGTGCGCCTCCAAAAGCAAACACCCGATCTCTCCTACGATATCTATATCTCCAGCGGCGGCCCCGGCAGCCCCCTCGACAGCGAAGGCAGCGAATGGGAGAAAGTCTACTGGTCCTGGCTGCAAAAAATAGAGACCTTCAACGCCAGGCCCAACAATGCCCTGCCCAAACAGGTGCTCTTCATCTGCCACTCCTTCCAGCTGGCCTGTCGCCACTACTCCATCGCCCGCGTCACCAATCGCAAGTCCACCGCCTTTGGCGTCTTCCCCGTACACATGCTCGAAGGCGCCGCCGAAGAACCCGTCTTCCACGGCCTCCGCGATCCCTTCTATGCCGTCGACAGCCGCAGCTACCAGGTGATCCAACCCGACCCGCAGCGGCTCGCCGAAATGGGCGGCCAGGTACTCGCCATCGAGAAAGAACGTCCCCATGTCCCCCTTGAGCGGGCGATCATGGCCGTCCGGTTCAACGAATACATGATCGGCACCCAGTTCCACCCCGAGGCCGACGCCGCCGGCATGAGCATGTATCTACAGCGCGAAGACCGTAAGGCCACCGTCATCGCCGAACACGGCGAAGAAAAATGGAAGAGCATGATCGAACAGCTCGACGACCCCGATAAGATCCGGTACACCTACTCGCATATCATCCCGAATTTCCTGGATTATGCGATTGGTGCGCTGGCCATAACGGACCACGGGTCCGTCGCCCGAAGGGCCGACTTTAGCCGGTTCGCGCCGGAGGGTTAAATTCCAGCAAACCCAGAGGCGAGAACCCCGGAAAAGAGCGTAACTTCCCGTAAACGCGCCCCCCATGGTACCTGCACTGCGGAAAGCCTACAACGATGCCTTCACCCGGCAACGCTACCAACATTTCCTTACCGACCTGCATAGCCGCTACCCCGGCGCCATCGAATTCCGCGTCGCCGAAACCCCCGTTTTCGTCCCGGCCGCTTTGGCAGCCTCGCTCACCGACGCCTGTGAACACATCATCGACCTCATCCTCGAGCCAAAGTTCAAAGAATGGACCGAACGCGCCATCCCCGCGCACGACCGCGTCGCCCGCGAGAACGACCACCCGCATTTCCTCGTCTTCGACTTCGGCGTCTGCGAGGACGGCGAGGGCGGCTTGCAGCCGCAACTCATCGAGATGCAGGGCTTCGCCAGCCTCTATGGCTTCCAGGTATATTACCCGGAAGTGCTCCGGCGCCACTTCGATATCCCCACCCACTACAGCCAGTTCCTCAACGGGCTCGACAAGGACAGCTACCTCGACCTGCTCCGCGCAACGATTCTTGGCGACTGCGCACCCGAAGAAGTGATCCTGCTGGAGATCCGCCCCCATGAGCAAAAGACGCGCGTCGACTTCTACTGCACGCGGGACTATCTTGGTATCTCCCCTGTATGCCTGACCGAACTCATCCAGGAAGGCAAAAAGCTCTACTATCTTCATCCGGCAACCGGTAGAAAGACCCCGATCCGCCGGATCTACAACCGGCTGATATTCGATGAGCTCCACGCGGCCGCCGCCAAGCTCCCTCCCGGCTATGTCGATATCCGGCAAGAGCTCGATGTGGAATGGGTCGCTCATCCCAATTGGTTCTATCGCGTAAGCAAATTCACCCTCCCCTTTCTCCGGCACCCCTTCGTGCCACCCACCTTCTTCCTCGACGAGCTGACCCAGCCGCCGGCCGACCTCGACAACTATGTCCTCAAACCCCTGTTCTCTTTCGCCGGCCAGGGCGTCATCATCGACGTCCGGCCCAAAGACCTCGACGTCCCCGATCCCGCTAACTGGATCCTCCAGCGCAAGGTGAAATATGCCGAGGTCATCGCCACACCCGATGTGCCCGCCAAGGCGGAGATCCGGATGATGTATCTTTGGAAGGACGGCGACGCCCGGCCTACCCTGGCGATCAACCTGGCACGGCTCAGCAAAGGGAAAATGATTGGTGTCAACTACAATAAGGATAAAGAATGGGTTGGCGGCAGCGTCGGGCTCTTCGAACGGCCGTAGACAAACCAATAGCCTTCCGCTTCCAGGTACAACCTCCCCTCTTCGGGATCGATCCCCATCGCCGTGCAATTCAGCGGCGCAGCCAGCCATTGCATTTCTTTTGTTCGCCAATAAATGGTCAGGCTTCCGGCAGCGCTATACAAAAACTCCAGCTGCCTCGCCTCATCTGCCAGGATCACATCCCCCTCCGCACTCCCCATTACAGCCCGCAAAAGCCGGTCGCTGATCGCCGCCGCCAGCGGCGGCCTCAGCCGGGTGAGATAATCAAAAGGCTGGTACGCCGGCTCCCGTCCGCGAATAAACCGGTGGATCACCAGCGCCAGTAAAACAAAAACCGCGAGTATCTGTAATACTTTCTCCATCTTTACAAATCTAACCCAGTCTCATGGATTTACAACTCACCGGGAAGGCCGCTCTTATCCTCGCCGCCAGCAAAGGTCTTGGAAAAGCCTGCGCCTTCGCCCTTGCGGCAGAAGGTGCCGACGTGATCATCGGCGCCCGCGAACAGACCACCCTCGACGCCACGGCAAAACACATCGCCGCCCTCGGAAAAGGCCGCGTTCGCGCCATCCGGGTCGACGTGACCGATGCAGCCTCGGTAGCAGCAATGGTCGATACCGCCGCCGCCGAATTCGGGAAGATCGATATCCTCGTCAACAATGCCGGCGGCCCGCCCTTCGGCAAGTTCGAATCTTTCGACGACGCCGCCTGGCAGTCGGCCTTCGAGCTGACCCTGCTCAGCGCGGTTCGCTTCAGCCGGCTCGTCGTCCCGCACATGCGCCCTACCGGCAGCGGCCGCATCATCAACATCACCAGCCTCTCCACCAAAACCTATTTACCCGGCTCGGTCCTTTCCACCAGCCTCCGTTTGGGCGTTATCGGAATGGCAAAAATGCTGGCAAACGAACTGGGGCCCGACAATATCACCGTCAATAACGTCGCACCCGGATCGATCCTCACCGATCGCCTCCGGCACTCCATGACCTCCACCGCACCCGGCGCGCCCTCCTTCGAAGAACAGCTCGCCGAACACGCGAAGGGTATACCCCTCGGCAGGATCGGGAAACCAGAGGAACTGGCGGCGCTGGTCGCGTTTCTCGCCAGCCCCCTGGCCAGTTACATCACCGGCGCCACGATCCCGGTCGACGGCGGCGCCATAAAAGCCACGGTATAGCAGCCCGCTGAAAGCGCAACCGTCTAGCGGCTCACCTCATCGGTACCACCCACCTGGTCATCGCGCTTCTTGCTGACGATGTTGACATTCACCGCCCAATCCGTCACAAGGAAGACCAGCTCTACCTCCACCTTCACCTCCCGGTACCGTTCGTCACCGGTCTGTATCCGTAAGGTCGAGGTCGTAAAAGGCGCTTCCTGGGTCGCCGGCTCCCAGTCACCCGCCAGGAAGAACTTACTGCCATCCACCAGCCTCAGGTAACAGCCCTTCAGCCGCCGGAAAAGCTCGCCATACTGCTTCGAAGCCTCCGAAAAATCCTCCCCTTTGTACATCTGGGCCTGCCAGCTGGCAGTCGTGTCTTCGATGGAATGCCAGCGGGTGATGATACAGCTCTGCGCTCCCGGCAACTCCACCGTTGAAGCATAATTCTCGAACTCACCCTGCGCCAGCACAAGGTCGCCGGAAATATGCCGGAGATTGTAAGGGAAGTCCCGCAGGACCGAATCGATGACACCGTGAAAACTTTGGGAAAAAACAGGAACAGACGCAAATGAGGCCACTACGGCCATGGTTAGGGTTACGATCGCTTTCATTAGAATGGATTTTAATATGCGGACAACGGCCCGCACGTTCGACGCAAGGATACAGCGAAGCCGTCGTGCGTCATAGCGAAGGTTATCCACTTATCCACATTACGAACCGACTTTTCCACCAAATTGAGGTGCCTTCCGCCACAAATCGGTACCTTCGGCAAAAATCCCATAATGCAGAATCTCAGCGATATCCCTGTAAAACAAACACTTCCAGGCTTTTTCGGAAAAATGGTTCACGGCGACAGCAGCTCCCTCGTCTTCTGGGATATCAAGCAAGGACATACCTCCCCCGAACACCACCACGTCAACGAACAGATCACCTATATCGCCGAAGGCCAACTGGAAATGATCATTGGCGGCCAGAAATACCTGATGAAAGCAGGCGACGTCCATGTCATACCATCCAATATCCGGCACTCCGCCTACGCCGTCACGGACTGCAAGGTCATCGACTCCTTCGCCCCCGCCCGCGACGATTATCGCTAAAAATACCCTCAATGGCACACACGCGCGATCATGCCCATGTCCACACCCACGACCACTCGCATTCCCATGGCCTGGGTCATCACCACCATCCGGTCAATTTAAAAGAGGTGAACCAGGCCTTCGTGATCGGCATCGTGCTCAACTTCGCCTTTGTCATCATCGAGGTCATCGTCGGTCTCAACATCCACTCCCTTTCCCTGCTCTCCGACGCCGGCCATAACCTCGCCGACGTGGCCTCACTGGCCATGTCGCTCATCGCCATCCGGCTGTTGAAAGTGCGGCCGACCGAGCGATACACGTACGGCTTTAAGAAGACGACCATCCTCGTCGCCCTGCTCAACGCCGCCATCCTGCTGCTCTCCCTCGGCGCGATCGGCTACGAAGCCATCCACCGGCTCATCAGCCCCGAACCGCTCCCCGGCAAAACGATCTCCATCGTCGCCGCCATCGGCATCGTCATCAACGCCCTCACCGCCATGCTCTTCTTCCGGAGCAAGGAAAACGATCTGAATATCCGCAGCGCCTTTCTCCACCTGCTCTCCGACGCGATCGTCTCGGCAGCCCTCGTCGTGGGCGGCCTCATCATCTTCTATACGAACCTGTTCTGGATCGACGCGGCCCTCAGCCTCCTCGTCGCCTTCGTCATCCTCTTCAGCACCTGGCAGCTGCTGCGCGACAGCCTCCGGCTCTCACTGGATGGCGTGCCCGCCGGCATCGAGATCCGCAAGATCCGCGATGCCATCGCAAAAATGAAGGGAGTAAAAGATTTTCACCATATCCACGTCTGGGCGATCAGCACCACCGAGAACGCCCTGACGGCCCATGTGGTCGTCGACCGCAGCTGCACCATGGAATACGTAGACCAGCTCAAGCACGACATCAAGCATGAGCTGCTGCACCTCAACATCCAGCACGCGACTCTGGAAGTCGAAATGGAAGACGCCCCCTGCGACGAACCGGACTGCTGATCGCGCCACGGGCGCGATGCCCGAAAGGCCATCATTAACGCTTCACAAACGGGACCGCTCGCTGTCCATCAAAGCCACCGACCAGCCGGCCCGAAATCCCTAATTAATAAAATTCCAGTAAAACCCATACCGGATGATCAGACCCGGCGACGCATAGGAAGGCGCAACAAAGTTATTGTGATACCACCCGAATCCACGCGGGCCGAACGCCATCGCATTCAAATTCTCCGCGCGGATATACGCAGTAAAGCTGCGGATGCGGAAATGCAGGTAAAGGTTGATGTCCGGAAGATGCTGCGTCACCGTCTGACCCTGGCTGAAGAACTGGCCGTTCGCCGGCGAATACCCATCGGCCTTGTATGGACTGATATACCGCAGCTCGGTGCCGAAGCTGATCGTCAGGTTTTTGAACCCCAGGTTCCCGTCATACCCTACCTGGTTAGCCGAAACGATAAGGGGGACATGCACCGGGGACGAACCGGCCACCTGTTGGATCGTCGTAAGCGTCCGCCATTTCCAATGCCGGTAGAGGGTGAACTGCTTCTGGAGCGTCACCTGCAGCAGATTGAAGACCGGAGCCTGCGCCACCTTGTAATAGTCGTGAAAATAGGAGTAGTTGGTCAGCAGGTAATACGAGGCGCTGAGTACCAGCTGATGCTGGGGTTGCTCGAGCGAGGCAAAAAGATGGGTCGTATTTTCCTTGCTGAAGCTCGAATGCGTCGAAGCCGTATCCCAGTTGAAGCTGCTGGCCCGGTCAAACACAAAGCCCGGCGTCCGGTTCGCATTCTCGAATCCCGCCTGGAAATAACCCACCTGCCGGCTGATCAGCCGCTTCAGACTGATATTGGCATTATAGTCGCCGGCATCCAGCCCATTCAGATACAACCGGCCCGTCGCCTCGATATCCCATTTCTGGTTCCGCGTCCGGTTGCGGTATTCCCCATGCGCAAAGACATTCTGCGTGTTCAACTTGTGCGCCGTCGTAAGAACACCCGTCGTCGTGGTATCGAAATTCCCCGTCAGCAACTCCAACGTCGCCCCCAGCTTGAGGAACTGTTGCGGGTTCTTGGCGTCGGGGAACGTGTAGATGCTGAAGTCGTTGGAGAAATTCCGCCAGTTATCCTGCCGCCAGAAGCTATCGTTGACGGCACTCAATCCAACAAGCCCGAGATTGGCGGCATAGTACGAGGAATCCAGCGTATAGCCCGCCGAGGGCTGCGCCAGGTCGAAGAACCGGTAGTGATAAGTGCTGTAGGCCGTCGTCTGCTCCAGCCGCACGCGCGGATAGAACAACGGGATCACCGAAGAATCCGTCACGATCGAATCCTTTTGCCCGAGATCGTATTGATGCCGCATCAGGAAAGTGGCCGACGAATATTTCGTACCGACCGAGATCTTCGAGGAAAAGAAGTTGCCGGTAGGCTGTACCAGGTTCTGCCCGAGCTTCACCGGCAGCGTCGCCTGGTTGCTGTACTGCACGGAGTCCAGGTCCTTCGGATTCTGCAAGCCCCCGTTCTCTGATGATCCCAGCACGCTGGCGGCCAGCACAAAAAAGTTCTGATACCGCTTATTCCTCGATTGATACCAGGAGGTGAACCGGTAATTATTGTGATTGGTGTTCTGGTTCCCGAACGTACCGGGCGAATTGATCAGCCGGTATTGAAAGGAATAATTCCAGTTGGGCCGGATATTCCGCGTATGCTGGATATCGATATACTGCTCTCCACGCGTGCCAAGAAAGAACCCGAGCTCGGTATACGGTTTTGTCGTATGGAAAAAACGCGTCTCCTCCGCGGTGAACCGGTAGATATCATAAGCATGCCACCCCGGGTCCCACCCCGATTGCATCCGCGGCGAAAAGATCAGCGACCGGCTCGCCGTCCCATTATTACCGAGATTGATCCAGGTAGAGCGTACCGGCAACCGCCGGCCGATATCGAAGATCGATGAGTCAAATCTGTAAAGCTTGCTGGAGTCGAGATACCGAAAATTGATCGTGATCGTATCTTCATGCCGGTGCTGCAGACTGTCCTTCCCGCCACCGCCACCCACCGAGCCGATATTGCCAAACCGGCCGCCGATCGGCAACTGCGCCAGCAGCCTCGACCCCGGCAGCGACAATACAAGTACAAGTCCAAAAGTTACTATTCGGCGTAGCTTCACTGCTGCAAAAATTCTGGACAAGATCGGATAAATTCCTCATTCAATAGCATATACAACGTTAAAGCTCTCCTATCAGCCCCTTAAAAAGAGCCGTCAACTTAGGTTCAGCCGCCGCTGCCGCCTCCAACACCTCCGCATGAGTAATAATGTTGTCTTCTTCACGTATACCCAAATCGGTGATCACACTCATCGCAAACACCGCCATTCCCAGATGCCGTGCCGCGATCACCTCCTGCACCGTGCTCATCCCAACGGCATCGCCGCCGGCAATATGCAGGAACCGGTATTCCGACCGCGTCTCGAAGGTGGGTCCCGTAACCCCCGCATACACCCCCTGATGAACGGGGATCCCCAGGCCGGCCGCGATCTCCCGCGCCTTCTGGATCAGCCCCTTGTCATAGGGCTCGCTCATATCCGGGAAGCGCGGCCCAAGCAGAGGTTCGTTCTTGCCCAGCAGCGGGTTGACGACAAAAAAGCTGATATGATCGTGGATGATCATCAGGTCACCGACCCGGAAGGCTTTGTTCATCCCACCCGCCGCATTGGAAAGAAGCAGTGTCTTCACCCCCAGGAATTTCAACACCCGGATCGGGTAGACGACCTGCTGTGGAGTGTAGCCCTCGTAATAATGAAATCTTCCGGAAAGCGTCACCACCGGCCGGCCGTTCAGGGTCCCAAAGATGAGCTTCCCATGATGTCCCTCGACCGTCGAAACCGGGAAATGAGGAATATCCGCATACGAGATCTCCTTGTCGACCAGGATCTCCGTAGAAAGATTGCCAAGACCACTGCCCAATACAATGCCAACGGCCGGCTCCTGATCACACACCGCCCGGATCGCCCTGACCGTCTCCTCTATCTGCTGTAAAATGGTTTGCCCCATGTTAGGAAACCGCTTTATTGACCAGCGCCGCCGCTTCACTCAGCAGGATGGCGGACTGAACCTTGAGGCCACTTTGCGCGATCAGCTGCTGGGCTTCTTCGGCGTTGGTACCCTGCAGTCTTACGATGATGGGAACTTTTATGGTGCCGATGGACTTATAGGCGTCGATAACCCCCTGGGCAACCCGGTCGCATCGCACGATACCTCCAAAGATGTTGATGAGGATCGCCTTTACCTTGGGGTCCTTGAGGATGATCCGGAAACCGGCTTCAACCGTCGTTGCATTGGCCGTACCCCCGACGTCCAGGAAGTTGGCGGGTTCGCCACCGCTCAGCTTGATCATATCCATGGTCGCCATGGCCAGACCGGCCCCGTTGACCATACAACCTACGTTCCCGTCCAGCTTGACAAAATTCAGATTGTATTTGCCGGCTTCGACTTCCGTAGGATCTTCCTCGCTGATATCCCGCAACGCCTCCAGATCCGGGTGACGCATCAGGGAATTGTCATCGAGGTTCATCTTACAGTCGACCGCGATGATCTTCTCGTCACTGGTCTTGAACAGCGGGTTGATCTCGAGCATCGAACAATCCAGCCCTACATATGCATTATAAAGATTCGTAACAAATTTGACGCAGTTCTTGAACGCTTCACCGCTTAAACCGAAGTTGAAGGCGATCTTCCGGGCCTGGAACGGCTGAAGACCGCCGCCGGGATGAACCCACTCTTTAAAAATTTTTTCAGGCGTGCTGTGCGCCACTTCCTCGATGTCCATCCCTCCCTCGGTACTGTACATGATCACATTCTGCCCCTTGGCACGGTCCAGCAGCACGGAGATGTACAACTCCTTCACCGGATTGGCGCCCGGATAGTAAACGTCCTGTGCGATCAGCACCTTGTTGACCTTCCTGCCGGCAGGCCCGGTCTGTATCGTCACCAGCGTGCCGCCCAGGATATTGGAAGCGATCTTCGCAACATCCTCCGCACTCTTACCCACGGCCACCCCACGCTGTTCCGTCCCCTCGATCTTTCCCTTCCCACGACCGCCCGCATGGATCTGGGCCTTCACTACTGCAAAATTATTCCCAAACTGTACTTTTAAATGCTTGTATGCTTCTTCGGCAGCCCCCGCATTATCTACCGGGATGCCTTCCTGTACGGGTACATTATACTTTTTCAGTAGTTCTTTGGCCTGATATTCATGCAAGTTCATGGGCAAAAAATTTTGCCAAATTTAAGGCAAAAAAGGTCCCATAGGGGACCTTTTTTTCTCAATTG
>Ga0157372_10005927_pt1 | contig 12999 bp, 16 predicted proteins | sample C55metaG_FD_115307 | JGI IMG/M metagenome (GOLD analysis project Ga0157372, IMG submission 115307) | Corn rhizosphere microbial communities from Kellogg Biological Station, Michigan, USA - C5-5 metaG | ecosystem: Host-associated > Plants > Roots > Rhizosphere > Soil | place: USA: Michigan... | reverse complement strand
GCTCAGGTTCCATGGGGATTTTCGTCTGGCGTGATGCCGAACTTCACAGGTGTCGTGTCGGAAGAACAAATACTCGGCCTGATCTCCTACATCAGAGCCCTAGGGCCGCAGCCCGGCACACAGCAGCCGTCCAACTCTGGCACCGCTCCCACGGAATACGGAACGAAAAAAAGAATTGGCGGTCCCGGCGCTAGCTCAAACGCCGGCTCGCAGGTGGAGAAGCGCTGACATGATTGAAGCTGTTGCTGCAAAAACCCAAAAGAATTACTTGAACGAAAAGCAGGGAATCCTTTCCTGGCTATTGACGACGGACCATAAGCGCATTGCCATTCTTTACACGTTCTCTATAACGGCATTTTTCTTTGTGGGTGGGTTTTTCGCGCTCATGATGCGCCTGGAACTGCTTTCGCCGCATAACTGGCTGGTCGGTGTTGACACCTACAACAAACTGTTTACGATGCACGGCATCATCATGGTCTGGTTCTTCTTGATCCCGTCCATTCCGAATACATTGGGCAACTTCCTGATCCCGATGATGGTGGGCGCCAAAGATCTGGCCTTCCCAAAGTTGAACTTACTCAGTTGGTATGTCTTTATGTTGGGCGGCACTGTTACGGTTTACGCTTTGTTTCGGGGCGGCATCGACACCGGCTGGACATTTTATACGCCATTCAGCACCACTTATTCCACGACATACGTAGTTGCGGCGGCGGTCGGAATCTTTATTGCCGGATTCTCGACAATCATGACCAGCCTGAACTTCATCGCAACCGTTCACCGAATGCGCGCGCCCGGCCTGACTTGGTTCCGGCTGCCTATTTTCATCTGGTCGATGTATGCGAACAGCGTCGTCCTCGTTCTTAATACACCGGTATTGGCGATCACATTGATAATGTTAGCGGTGGAACGCATAGCCGGGGTCGGAATCTTCGATCCCGCGCTTGGTGGAGATCCGGTTCTGTTCCAGCATATGTTCTGGTTCTACTCGCATCCGGCGGTTTACACCATGGTCCTGCCTGGCATGGCTGTCGTCAGCGAACTCATTCCCGTATTCTCGCGCAAGCCGCTTTTTGGCTACAAAGCCGTTGCATTTTCGAGCGTCGCTATCGCAGTGCTCTCATTTCTAGTCTGGGGTCATCATATGTTTGTGGCCGGCGAATCCGTATATTCCGCCTTGGCCTTTTCCTTTTTTAGCTTTTGCGTGGCCGTTCCTTCCGCCATAAAAGTCTTTAACTGGACCGCAACCGTGTACAAAGGTTCCGTGTCGTGGGATACGCCTATGCTGTACGCAATTGGGTTCATCGGCCTATTCACGATCGGCGGTATGACGGGATTAATGGTTGCCGTTCTAGGGCTCGACGTTCACCTGCATGACACTTATTTCGTGATTGCCCACTTCCACTACATCATGGTGGGAGGAACGGTAATGGCATTTCTTGGAGGTGTGCATTATTGGTGGCCGAAGGTAAGCGGGAAAATGTACCCCGAGGGGCTTGCGAGGGTTTCTGCCGTCGTCGTGTTTGTCGGCTTCAATCTGACATTTTTTCCGCAACTCATTCTTGGGTATCTCGGGATGCCACGACGCTACTCTGCGTATCCGGAAGAATTTCAGATGCTGCACGTGCTTTCGACCGCGGGCGCAACAATATTGGGCCTTGGATATGTTATGCCGCTTTGTTACTTAATATGGGCTTGGCACTACGGCAGTGACGCTGGGCCAAATCCGTGGCGCGCCACAGGGCTCGAGTGGAAGAGTTCTTCACCTCCGCCGATGCATAACTTCGAAGTAACCCCGGTCGTTACGGCGAAACTGCCATACGATTATGAAGCGATGAAGGAGGAACTGCAACTTGCCTGAATCGGCCACACTCGCCTGCCGGGAGCAGTTCAGGACGCCCGGGCAGCAGCGCGAAACCGCAAGCATCGGAATGTGGGTGTTCCTGGCGAACGAGGTCATGATGTTCGGCGGGCTGTTCGTGGCGTACACGGTTTACCGCGCGAGCCACCCGGAGGCCTTCGCTGCCGGAAGCGCTGATATGAATATTCTGCTCGGCTCGATCAATACCGCGATCCTGCTGACCAGCAGCCTGACGCTGGCCTTCGCCGAGCATAGCGCTCAAGCGGGCAATCAGCGACTGCTCGGCCTGTTCCTGATCCTCACCATGCTCATCGGATTAGTATTTCTCGGATTTAAGTTCACGGAGTACTATCAACACTTTCAGGAGCACAAAGCGCCTGGAATCTGGTTTAACGACTCAAGTCCCTATGCGGCCAGTATACAGATGTTTTTCGTCTTCTACTACGTCATGACCGGGCTTCACGCGGTCCACATGATAATCGGACTGGGCATTCTCTCGGTACTGTTGTTTCGTGCTGTTTTAGGCACTTTCACAGCCGAATATCATACTCCGATTATGTTCGGCGGTCTGTACTGGCATTTCGTCGATATCATTTGGATCTTCCTGTACGCCATCTTTTATCTTCCGGGACTGCACAAATGAAGGAACCGGCACTGTCCCGCAAACAATACACCTTTGCCTGGCTCGGGCTACTTGGCTTGACACTGCTGAATACTTTGATTGCGTTTGTAAATTTGGGCGTGTGGAACACTGTGATTGAAATCGGAATAGCAACCATTATGGCTTCGCTGGTGGCGGGTTTTCTGATGCATGCTCTTTACGAAACGAAAGTGGTCCGCATCGTCGTTGCCGGAGGCGTCATCTGGTTCCTGATTTTTATGACGTTAACGCTAGGCGATTACATGACTCGCGGTTGGCTTCCATTTCCGGGCAAATGACTGTACCCGATGCTACGCGCGTGAGGCAACTTCCGAAGATCTCGAGCGGCTCAGCGAATGCGGCAAAAGCTGTACGTGCAGGGGTGCTGGACCCGTGTCGTCCGTCTTCCAAAAGCCATGAAATCAGGCGGCAAGGACGGCGTCATTCGCCACGTGATGTCGGGCGTGGATCCGGCAGATGGGGAGGGTGTTTTCGTTCAAGACGCCTTCTGTGGAGGATCTGAGGCGCGAATTTTTATGGAGTGCGTGGAGGTGCTTTCGAGAGGGAGGGCACGTTGGAATCGCTGAATTGGAGACTGACCCATGGGTGGCATCTCGCAAGAAAAACAAATAGCGCTCGTTGATCGTTTGACGCAGGCATGCGGCGGTAGCTACTCGCCGGAAGTACGGCGGCGTTATTCCATCACCGGCCCGCAATGGGCGCCTTCTTACCAGGGGCAAGCGGTATTTCACGCGCCCGTGCGGTGGCCCATCACGTTTGACAAGGTCATCGAGGAATACAGCAAGATCGGCATTGGTTATTGGTGTACGCATGATACGGACGTGATTCCAGCCAATGACCTATTTACGCCACAGCAAGATGAGATTGTCGCCCGCATCAAGGACACCCTTTGGAAGCACGACCTGAAATGCTCCATGGTGACCGCCGAAACGTTTCACCATCCCGTGTGGGCGGCCGGTCCGGCAGCGGAGTCTCCTGAGGTCCGCGAATACACCAAACGCCGCTTAACGAACACCGTTGCAATCGGGCACGCACTTGAAGCGCAATTTTGTGTTTACTGGCCAGGCATGCTGGGCTATTACATACAAGGCGCAATCGATGAGACACAGACGCTGCGCTGGTTCGCTGACAGCATCAATGCAGCTTGCGATGCGGACATCGAAACTGCAAAAGAGAAGGGCCGACCCACACTTAAGCATTGTCTCGAGGCAAAGCCGTTCGAGCCGCAAGCCGAAATCTTGCTGCCCACTTCCGATGCCATGCTGGCCTTCATCTTCTCCGGGCTTATCAAGCATCCGGAAATGGTGGGACTCAACCCGGAATATCTGCATGAGTTGATGTGGGGCGCCGCACCGCGAGCTTCTCTGGCCCGTGCATTGCTTTGTGGCAAACTGTTTCACTTTGACATTAATGACGGGTATCGTCTAAAGCACGATGTCGATATCGCTATTGGCCTTGTCAACCCCCTGGACTGGCTGAACGTGCTTGTTCTCCTTCGCACCCACAACTACAACGGTCCCTTCAATCTCGATTACAAACCGCCGCGCACCACCAGCAGTCGCGGAGTTTTTTCAATCAGTATTCCCACGATGGTGGATCGCTTCATCACGCTCTGGGAGATGGCTGGGGAGGTAATCTCCGATTCAATCATCAAAGAAGCAATGGATGCCTTAAAGACGGGCGGAGCGGGTGCGGATCCCAACGATGTAGACTCGCTTGTAAAATCCAACAGAGAGTTGCTTTCCGTTCACGAACTGATCGGTCATCGCTTATTCCAGATTCTGATCGGCGCACACCGAGGCCGTACTTACAGCCCATAAACGCAAGATGCCATCGAAACCTCGTTTGTAGTTCCGTGCGGTGATTGACGACAATTAAAAATTCAAGCGCGTTGACTCACCATTTCTGCTACCCGGTGAGAGGTCGTTGCCTCACCAAAATGCTACCCGTTAAAGATGGATTAGCGGATGAGGGGGCAACTGAGCCTGGTGACGAGACGAGAGTTGGTCGAGGTTCCTGAGAAAGCACTACCGAGAGGATGAGACTTGACGATCAAGGCCAGAGAACTGGCGGATTTGACGGTGCCGTGGATTGAGTCGAAAAGGAACTCGGTCGGCCGGTAATGAAGCAGGAAATCTTGCGGACACTCCGTGGCATCTGCTTCTGTTCTGCTGCCACCTCTTCTTTCGAGCATGCAGGTAGCATAATTGAAGGGGGTATTCACAATCGCACGACGATTCAAGTATCTTCTCGGGCTCGCGTCCTTGATTGCGGCGACATTGCTTTTGCTGCGCTCCAACCGCCGGGTTTTGCGCGGATCTGAATCGATCGATATCGTTGAACGGAGTTCGCTCGAATCGTTTCCGGCCAGCGATTCACCTCCGTGGAATCCGCCTGGGGCTTTTGAGACCAGATAGATCTGGCGCCTCGGCGTGCGCTAGTAAAGATTCTGGTCTGCGGGCCCGCTCATTGATTCGCCCGTCGTCGAGGAAAATCCTGTCTCGACTCGCACCGCATCATGGAGCAAGGCCTCGTTGGTTTATGTTGCCGGCTTGGCTGCCGCTTGGTTCATCGCGTCGATGGCAATAGCAGAATGCGCGGAGGGCGGCTCCAGCTCGCATCTCAGCAGCAACCCAGATTGCCTCCATGATCTCTTGTCCGGTCACGCTTGCCATGATCAATTTCACCGGCTGCTGGCGGAGAAAAGAAGAGCGCGATTCCGCATGTGCCTGTAGGTAGCTGAGGACGTGAGCTCGTGACAGCACTCCTTCAGATGGCCGTGGGAGACAACAGCGATCTGGTGGGAACAGGCGAATCCACCGTCGGATAGTTCGTTTATCACGGCCATGCAGACGTCCGTCACCGTAGCTGTTCGCCGTTCTCTTGAAAGGTGCCTCACATCGCTATGGTCCTCGATCGAACAATAGCGCTGGCGACAAGGTATTGGCTCAAATTTGGCAGTGCTGTGCGTTTTGAGGCAGTGCGCTGGCCACTAGCGGCCCCCACGGCCGACTTTTATATGGCTACCGAACTGCAATGGTATAGGCGTGTTGAAACATCGTGCATTGCCTATATTGAGAGCCGGGACAGCTAATCCCCTCCGCAACCGGAGCTTCTACGGCCAGCCACGGACGATCGGCCGGTCAGCGTCGCCCAGGTCGATAACATTTGACCCGGTTGTTCTAGAAGACTGTTGCCTGCCGGCAAAATAATAGACGGAGATATCGGATATAAGCTCCTTGTGCCCATACGGAGCATCGATCCGCGTCACGTTTATGTATTCGCCGCACCCCACTCTGTCCTGGTGGAGATCCGCACAAAATGCGTGATCACCCACGAGGTGGATAGGCTGCTGTAAACGAGAACGCACATCAACGCGTTTCTCGCGAATTCACGTTACCAGACGAGATCGGAGCTGGCACTGTGGCCGTTCGAATTTCGGGTAATTCAATTGAAATCACAGCTGTCAAATCTCAAAGCGAGCACGAGACTTGGTCAGAGCTCATTCACTTCGATACGCGCGGTTCGCGGGTTGCGAATAGCAAGGGATTACGCTTTAGCGAAGCTGCTCAAGAGGCGTAATCTACTACCAGTGGCTGCGTGAGATGGGACCTCCAGACAATCGTAAGTCCGAGGATGGCTCTTGAAATGGAACTCCAATTGATGAACTCGAACAAAAAGGAAAGAATATGGTTCTTCAAGAACTCGAAGAACACAAAACACAGCTACTACGGTCTGGAATGATGAGAGCCCACGTGTTCCGCGGTCACGGCCAGTTTGGATTAAAAGAAAAGACAATTCCGAAAGCCGGTTCGGGCGAGGCCGCAGTGAAAGTCCGCCTGAGGGCGATCTGTGGCACTGACATTCACGTCATGCGCGAGTATCCAGTGCACCCGGAACGTAGGGAGCTTTGAAATGCACACACTCATACTTCTCAGGCATGGCGAAAGCGAATGGAACGGGGAGAGCCGCTTCACAGATTGGACTGACGTGGATCTGACCGCAAAAGGTCGCCAGCAGGCGAAGGACGCCGGACGAATTCTTCGTGAGAGAGGCTTCGATTTTGATATTGCATACACTTCCGTTCTGAAGCGTGCGATTCGCACGCTTTGGATTGTCCTCGATGACTTGGACAGGATGTGGATACCTGTGCACAATTGCTGGCGCTTAACGAACGGCACTACGGTGCGTTGCAAGGCCTCAACAAGGTCGATATGGAAGCCGAGTTCGGACCGGGTCAACTGAAATGGTGGCGGCGAAGTTATGATGTCCGTCCTCCGAAGCTTCAATCCGGTGACGAACGATATCCTGGCCATGACCGTCGCTATAAGTGTTTGCGGCCGGATGAACTACCTTTGAGCGAAAGCCTCAAAGACACTGCCTCGTGTCTCTGGCCCTGTTGGCAGCACTCTGTGGCGCCTGCCCTGCGCCAGCACGAAAGAGTGCTGGTCGTTGCACACGGAAATAGCTTGCGAGCGGTGGTGAAATACCTCGATGGCGTCTCCGATATCGATATCGCCAATGTAGAGACACCGATCTGAGTTCCGTTGGTTTACGACCTGGATGCGGACCTGCATCCGATCGACAGGTATTATCTTTGCACGAAGGAATCCGCTGGGTCTCAGGACCTGGGTTCGGAATTGCATAGTATTGGGCGTATGCTGCCGATTCCGCGGATACTGTTTCCCGTTGATTTCTCCACGCGTGCCACGGAGATGATCCCATACCTAAAGTTCATCGCCGCGAAATACAAATCGGAGATCCTACTGCTTCATGTTGTAAATCCGATGTATGCGATCCCCGAAACTGGGATATCGCCGTCCGCGATCTTCCCGGTTCCGAATTGGTTGATCGCGCAGCAGGCGGAAAGACTGGACCGCTTTGCTCAGAAGGAGCTGGAAGGCTTTCCTGTTCGGCGGCTCGCCTATGAAGGAGAGTCGGAGGCGCAGATCGTGGCTACGGCACAAGCGGAAGGGCAGAGCTCGTGATCATGCCGACGCGGGGCTACGGAACATTTCGGCTGTTTTTGATCAGTTCTGTAACCTCCAAGGTTTTGGATGATATTGGCTGTCCGGTGCTAACAGGCGCGCACATGAGCGAGAAAGACGCAGCGGAGAAGCAAAACATTTTGAATGTTGTCTGCGCGATCGACCTGGGTCCATCCAGCTCCGACGCTCCGACGTGGGCGGTACAGTTTGCCAGCGATTTCCAGAATACTCTCAGCATCGTGCACGCGACACCTCACCTGGATCCGAGCCTCAAAATAGCTCTTTCTTCAGACGAGGAGGACAGGATGGAGACGTCGACTCGAGAAGAGATTGAGAGGCTGCAGACCGCCGTAGGGGCGAAGAACATCGCCGTCTGCATTGAAAAGGGTGAAGTCACGCATGTCGTCTGCTCTTACGCGCGATCGGTCGGCGCCGCCTTCTGGTTATCGGCCGCGGAAGTAAAGATGATCGAACCGGCCGGCTGCGCAAGAAACGCGTACGACATCATCCGGCAATCTGCCTGTCCTGTGCTCAGCGTCTGAGTTACGGCAAACGGCACAGTAAACGGTGAGATGACGCGGCCTGCCGGCACTGGCGATTGCCAGGCTATCGATCCATCGGTGGACGCGCAAAGTTCGGCGGTGATTCCACGCTCGGTGAGACCCAAAAACGATGGGCCGCTGCATTGCTCCGCAAATCGACTTGGGCAGAGTGACCCGAAGGACGTTCCTAACAGCTCAGTATTTAGGATCGTTACCAAAAACTCGACCAGTGTATATGAACGGCGCAGTCGGAGTGTGTAGTCGGCAACGATTACTTACGCGAGCGTACCGGAAGAGTGAACGGGCACATTCGCGTGAACTGGGATTTCAGATCCTGTCTCCATTTGTACTGCATCACGAAGTACTCCGCGCTGTTCGCTCTTCGCCTTTACCCGCCGGTATGCTGACTCTATAGAGACTGGCGCGCGGGACAAACCACAAACAGGTGAATCATTGCTTCTGATTCATAAATTGCTCAGGCCGCAGCCAGGCAAGCATCGTATGAATCCGCTGTCGAATGGATGCTGAGTGTGACTAGCAAATGGCGCTTGTTCCATGTCCACAGATGATTCTCCGATGGAGGGTCATTTCCGTGGTGCTGCTGCGGCTGTTGGGAAACCTGATGCGATGGCTTCGAGTAATAGCTGAACAGCGATGTGTTGCGTGAGTTCAGCGTGATCAAGATACGGATTTACTTCGACAAGATCCACGCCGACAAGCGTCCCATATTTTGTAATTCTGTGCAGCAATTGTTTGACCTGCCTGAAAGTTAGTCCGTCCGCTTCGGGGCTTTCCGTACCAGGGGCGATCGAAGGATCGAGTGCATCGATGTCTAGGCTTACATAATAATTTCCGAGATCTCCCATCTCACTTACGACTGCGGCGATTCCTTCTTCATGAACCCGGTTCACCGGAAAGACAAGATTGCCGTGGTCCAAGCTTTCACGGTACTCGCGATCCGTGCTCTTGATACCCCGAACGCCAATGGTCACGATGCGTTTGACGAAGGGCAACTCATGGGCGCGACGGAATGGACTGTTGTTGGTGAACTTCATGTCCATCGATTTGTCGCGATAGTCCAGGTGCGCATCCAGCAAGACCACGGTGAGTGGTTGATGCTTCTCGAATGCAGCCAGCAACGGAAAGCTGACAGAGTGGTCCCCGCCGATGGAGGCCAGAAGGAGACCTTGATCGATGATTGAGCGAGCATGTGCGGTAGTTCGTTCACGCGTAACCGCCGCGTCGAGCCGAACATCCACGTCGCCGGCATCCACGATGCGAACACCGGACAAATAGTTGGCATTCTGTCCGATGTCGAAGTAGCCGGAAGATCCCATGGGTTCTCCGAGCCAACCAAATCGGGTAGAGGCATCCCGGAGCATTCGCGGCGCCTGGCGACAACCGGGCCGCATGGAGGCCATATTGTCGAAGGGAACGCCGAGAATCGCTACATTGGCATCCATCTCTGCCGGCTCGAAGACGTAAGGAGCCTTGCAGAAGGTTGCGATGCCGGTATGCGGTAGCGCTGCTACTTGCCTTTTTGCAAACATCGAGATCTACCTTTCCATCTTGTTTGAGGCGGCAGTAGGAGATGACTGGAGCACTTCTAAGCCGTTCGCCGCCTTAACTGCGCCCGTTCTCTTTCGCCAGGTATAGTTACGGATATTGACGGGACTCGGAGCTTGCCGCGAGGGTTGAGCCCGTCGGACAGAGCGGGTGAGCAAGCACCATTTAAATTGGCGAAGCCGTAACTTGCGGCTGTGTTTGTCTTGCAGATAACTCGGCGGTATCGGAAGAGATGGCCCTCCGGTAAAACTCTTTGAGTCGGCATTCGTGAATGCCGATACGCGCTGCACGGATATTTGGTGCTGTGCGGCTGCTTCATAGGTTTGGCTTGACTTGCTGCTGGTTCATTGCGTCTATGGACAGGGCAGAATGCGCGGAGGCGGCTCCAGCTCGCATCTCAGCCGCAACCCAGATTGCTTCCATGATCTCTTGTTCCGTCGCACCCCTCAGCATTGCGCGTTTGGTGTGGCCGCGGATGCAATATGGGCATTGCGTGACATGCGCCACCGCAACCGCGATGAGCTCCTTCGTCTTCGAAGGCAGCGCCCCGTCGGCAAACACACGCTGGCTAAACGATTGGAAGGCGGCCAAGATTTCGGGTGCCAAATCCTTGCGCTTTTGAGAGATCTCTTTCGAAGCAGCGGGATATAGGGGTTGTTCCATCACGAATCCTTTCTCATGCAGTCGCATGCGCCTGCATCATCTTGCCTCGCTTGTTTTCGAGCGCAGCCAACACGCGATCATAAGCCGAGGCAAACGACGCGACGCCATCCACCTGAAGCTTCTCCGTAATGGCGTTCAAATCGATTCCCAGACTGGACAGCCTCCGAAGCTGGTCTTCGGCAACCGCAAGGTCTTCCTGAACCGTGTTGCCTCGCACGCGCCCATGTTCGCGAAAGGCTTTCAAAGTTGCCGGCGGAAGCGTGTTCACGGTTTCAGGCCCAATTAACTCTTCGACATACAACACATCTCGGTAATCAGGATTTTTGGTGCTGGTACTCGCCCAAAGCGGCCGCTGAACATGGCTTCCGCGCTGGCCCAGCTTTGAGAAATCCTCGCCATGAAATATCTCCCTGAAGCGTTGGTAGACTTTCTTTGTATTCGCAATAGCGATTTTTCCGCGCAAGGCAAGCGCTTCCGGGGAACCCACGCCGTCGAGCGCCCGATCCACCTGAGTATCCACGCGGCTGACGAAGAACGAAGCGACCGAAGCGATCTTTTCCGGTTCGCGGCAGCGTTGCAGGCCGCGAACATAGGCGTTCGCGACGGCTTCGTAGTGGCTGAGCGAGAACATGAGCGTGATATTCACGTTGATGCCCATCGCGATCAACGCCTCAACCGCCTCGACACCTTCCTTGGTTGCTACCACCTTAATCATCAGGTTGGGCCGGTTCACGGTTCGCCAGAGTCGCTGCGCTTCTTGAACCGTTGCCTGCGCATCGCGCGTAAGTTGCGGAGGCGGCTCGATACTGACAAACCCGTCCTGGCCTCCACTCTCCTGGTAGACAGGCCGCAATACGTCGGCCGCTTCGCGGACATCCTCGATGGAAAGTTCGTCGTAGATCTCGCGCGCTGTCATGCCAGCACTTCGCGCGAATACCTTGCGCAACGCTTCGTCGTATTGCGTGCTGTCATCGATCGCTTTCTCGAAAATACTGGGATTACTTGTGACTCCGGAGAGGCCATCGTTTTGGATGAGCGTCTTCAGCTCGCCGCCCCGAATCAGGTCTCGCCGGATATAATCCAGCCAAACGGACTGACCTTGTTTCCGCAAATTCAGGAGTGGATTCATCTTGTCTTCCTCTTCTATTGATTTTGTCAGGAATCGCGCATACGGAGCGAAAGGATAAAAGTGGTGCGTCAGGATGCGGCGGTTAATGCGGCGCCACAATGGTTGCAGCATCCCGATGTAACCCACGGGTTTTCGATGCCGCTCTGAAACAGTGTTGTTATGAGTCTGCGGGGATCGCCCAGATCGCTCCATCCAATATCGCCGAGAGCGGCAACGGTAAGCTGTTCCGTACTCACAGATAGAACCTGTCTGGAGAAATCGGTAACGGGCATCGAATTGTAGACCGCCTGCATCACCTCAGCCTCGATACCGGGATCGCGCAGTTGCGAGACGGCTTCGAAGGTGCGGTATATCTCAGGAACTGCGCGCTCGATCGTTCTGAGAAAAGCCGTAGCTCGCCCAATCATCACGAAGGTATTCCAGAGGCATCCGCTGTCCAGCAGCATCTCCGCAGTTTTCGTCGACGGTTTCTCCCAAAAGCGCTTAAGACCCGTTAATCCGCACCCGAAACGCCCAACGGCGCTTTTATCCGGTTCAATCCAGCCGTATTCGGTTTCGGGGCGTGCCGCCTTGGCACCCAGCAGAATTACTGGCTTCGCGCTCGCCTCGGCGCACCTGAATGCGTTCTCCACTCCTTCGATGAATTTCTCTTCTTTCGCGTAATAGTGATCGGATGGGAAGAAGGCAATGGAGGCGCGCTCATCGAGTTGGACGATCCGCAGCACGCTCCATAAAATCGCCGGGAGCGTTCCCCGGTTGCTTGGCTGTACGATCATCTGCGCCGGCGAGACCGTTGCGAGTTCCGCAGTATAGAGCAGTATAGAAAGGCTGGTGCTTTTTTGTCAGTGCGAAGAAAGTTCGACGGTGATCAATTACGGATGCGGTTCGGAATCGAGTCTGAGCGAGTAGCGTTCTTCCTTCAAGCAGCGCACAGAATTGCTTAGGTCTGCCGTCGTCGGATAGCGATTGTGTCAACGGTTTTAGGCGAGTTCCATCCCCACCAGCCAAAATCACGCCCCAGCGTTGCTTGCGATTGAGCTTTCGCATTTAAACCCTCTTCCGGCCTTAATTGTCGTACCCAATCAAAACGAACGCAATAAACCGCTTATCACTTCAAATGGAAAGCACGTAACACATGGCACAGGCCCAATCGGGATTCTCCGCGCACAGAATACGCGACTTAAAAGAGATTCCATGATAGGCGTCCTCAATATCATGACGAATGGTCTATTCTCCGACCAACGGCAGGTAATATAGCCTGAAGGCTAAAGCTCCGCAGAGAGCTTCTTTATGATCTGGCCGCTCGCTCTTTACTTCCTCATGGTTTTATTTCTGGTTACGGGTATGTTGCTGGTCTCGTACGTGCTGGGCCAGCGGCATCGCGCCCCTGCAACGGGGTCGCCGTATGAAGGGGGCATTGTTTCAGAAGGCTCGGCACGCTTGCGCCTGTCGGTCAAGTTCTACCTGGTTGCGATGTTCTTCGTGGTATTCGACGTGGAAGCGGCTTTTCTGTTTAGTTGGGCCGTAACCGCTCGGAGCAGCGGATGGGCCGGATTTTGGGAAGCCGTTGTGTTTGCCGCCATTCTGATGCT
>Ga0157372_10005922_pt1 | contig 13010 bp, 11 predicted proteins | sample C55metaG_FD_115307 | JGI IMG/M metagenome (GOLD analysis project Ga0157372, IMG submission 115307) | Corn rhizosphere microbial communities from Kellogg Biological Station, Michigan, USA - C5-5 metaG | ecosystem: Host-associated > Plants > Roots > Rhizosphere > Soil | place: USA: Michigan... | reverse complement strand
CACCTGTTATAATTCCTACCGCAGCTGTTAAAATACCAGCTCTTCTTACCTCTTCGGCAAACTCTACCTGATAACCCGGTCCTGCTGGTATTTTTGCATTAGGAACATTACCACCTGTAGAACAATCTATTAAATCAACATCTTTCGTTTTTAAGATTTCAACCAGTTTAACTGAGTCATCCAATGTCCACCCACCTTCTGTCCAGTCGGTAGCAGAAATTCTAACGAACAATGGAAGTTTCTGAGGCCAGACTGATCTTACAGTTTCAACAACCTCAATCAGCAATCTTGTACGATTTTCAAATGAACCGCCATAATTATCCGTTCTTAAGTTGGATAAAGGCGACAGGAACTCATGTAGAAGATATCCATGTGCAGCATGAATTTCAACTACTTTAAATCCTGCTTCTAACGCTCGTTTTGCAGCTGCCTGAAATTCGATAATTATGCGTTTAATCTCTTCCTGAGTTAAAGCATGTGGCAGGGAATAAGTGGCCGAGAAAGGAACTGCACTGGGAGCCAGGGTTTTCCAGCCTCCCTCCTCTTCTGTAATAAAACTTCCGGGGTTCCATGGTTCTCTCGTACTTGCTTTTCTGCCGCATGGGAAAGTTGTATCCCGGCTATGCTTTTTTGCTGATGTATAAAATCAGTAATTCTTTTTAGTCCCGGAATATGCTCATCGCTCCAGATTCCTAAGTCGGCAGGCGTAATTCTTCCTTCAGGAGAAATGGCCGAAGCTTCAGTTATAACCAGGCCCGCTCCCCCTACAGCCCTGCTTCCTAAATGAACTACATGCCAATCATTTACAAAACCATCTTTACTGGAATACTGGCACATAGGAGAAACTCCGATCCGATTTTTAAATTCTATTTCCCTTATTTTTAACGGACTAAATAAATAACTCATTTCTATAAAATCTGGTTACGTGAATAATGACAAGCACGAATAGCCTTTGTTTGAGGGAAGGAAGAAGAACTACGGAAACACAAGAGCCAAGAATCAAGAATCAAGACAGGGCACTTAGCATAACAAAACTGCGTGTGCTCTGTGTAAAGCTCTGTGCTCTCTGTGGTTAAAAATCAAACTTCACCCAACCTTTACCTTCGTAGCCATAGATAAACTGTTTGGGATTGATAATCTCAGCCAGGATTTCGATAGTATCAATCACCCTTGGTCCTGAACGATTAAAATAATGATTACCGTCTGCTACATAGAACCTGTTATTCTTAACTGCCTCAAGCTCGTTAAAGCCAGGAATTTGCAGCAGAAGATTAATCTCCTGAAGTGTTCTTTCAATGGAAAACCCACAAACAGAAACTACTATAATATCAGGATTAGTATTAATAAGATCTTCAGTATTTATATAAGGAGAATGTTTGCCATTAGTTGCAAGGACGGGAATTCCTCCGGCAATTTCTATTAGTTCAGGAGTCCAGTTTCCTGCAATCATCAAAGGTTCAATCCACTCTATACAAGCAACTTTAGGTTTATTTTCTACAAACTTTAATTTATGTTTTATCAGATCGCGGCGTTCTTCAAGCTCTTCAATTAATGCATCTCCTTTTTCAGGAACATCAAGCTTTTCTGCAACCATTTTTATGTCTGATAAAATATCCTGTAATGTATTCGGACTTAGTGAAACAATCTCAGCATCTTTTTTCAACAGATTATTTAACGCATCTTCCACATCTTTTAAACTGACAGCACAAACTTCACACTGCGTTTGAGTAATTACTACATCAGGACTTAATCCCTTAATAATCTCTTTTTCGACCTTATATAATGAAAGAGCCTCTGTTAATGTCTTCTTTACCAGTGTATCTATTTCTTTACTGCTGATTCCTGTCATATCAGGAGCTGATGAACACACAGGTAAAGACTTAACTACCTCAGGATAATCGCATTCATGAGAACATCCTACCAGCTGACTTTCTAATCCCAAAGCATAAACTATTTCGGTACCTGCAGCAAGAAGTGATACAATCTTTTTAGAAGACATAAACTTATTATTTGTGGCAAAGTTAATATCTATCGGGAGTTTAAATGGCCTTTACAATAAAAAAGACCGGCAATTAACATCACCAGTCTTTCCTGAATTATATATTTATTTGGGATTACATTCCTGTTCCTTGTCCACCTTGTCCTCCCTGACCACCGCTATCCTGCTTCAAGTCATCATTATTAACACCTCGTTTTTTTCTTGATTGCTGAGGATTAAAGTTCATTTTACCAAACTGATAACTGAAGTTAACTCCTATAGAGCGGAAAGGCACAGAAAAGTTACTGCTTTGTGTTAATCCATTACCTACAAAACTGCTGCTAAAGTTTTTACGCTCATTAAATGGATCAACAACGTTCAAGCCTAACTTTCCTTTCTTCTTCAAAATCTCTTTATTAAACGACACCTGCCACATATTGAAAGAAGGATTTTTTCCTTGTGCAGTACGACGAGGAGCATTAATAACAGCAAATGTCTCCATCAAAAAGCCCTTTACAATGGTATAAGAACCACCAACAAAAGCATTATACATTAAATAAGTTTTGTTATTATTTGATGTTGATGCCGAATATTGAGAACTCACTTTTGGTTGATAGGTAAATAAATTTACATTTCCGCGAAGGGTGAGCTTCTTGATAGGTTGGATCTGACCAAACAATGAACCACCTATAGAATTGTTATTACCTATATTTTGAAAAGTTGAAAGCGATACAGAATCTGAATGACCATCAGGATAAGTATAAAGCTCTTTTGTAAGGAAATTCTCAATGATATCATCTGTATGCCTTACATAAAGAGAAGCATTGATTACAGAGGTTTTTATGAATGTAGAAAAGTTGAACTCCAGACTTTGAGAAACCTCAGGACTTAAGTCAGGATTTCCCATTGTATGGGTAAGAGGATTACTGGTATTTCTGAAAGGGTTAAGATACTGTAAACTTGGTCTTTGAATACGTTTGCTGTAGCTTAAACGATATGAGTTAGTTTTAACCGTTTTAGAAATAGATAAGCTTGGAATAAAGTTATCATAATCTTTATTTACAGGAAGAACCCCTTGAGATGTGTTAGTTACATTACCATCAATATTGGTATGTTCAATACGTCCTCCAGCTTGTAAACCCCAGTTTTTCTTAAGATTAAAAGTTAAAACAGAATAGCCTGCGTAAACATCCTGATTGTATTTATAGATGTTAGATAGGGCATCATTATAAACAAATTCGTTCCCAACTCTTTTCTCAAAATCATAATCACTATCAATTCTTCTTGCAATAAGCTTTCCTCCTAATTCCAGCTTAACTTTTGATGAAAAAGGCTGAGCAAAATCAGCTTGAAAAGTATACTCGTCGTTTAAACCTTCATTTGTACCATTCTGATCACGAGTATTTTCAACAGTATAATAAGTACCAAAATCGGTATTGGCCTTAAGATTAGTCCATTGAGCAGCAAGGCTTAATTCATTCCCTTCTTTTTTAAACTTGTGCGTATAATCCGCATTCCAGTCCATTCCACTAAACCTGTTTTTATTATTATTAGTAACAAAATCAGATGAGGTGGAAAATAGAGAGCTTGTCATATTAGTTGTAGTCCTGCTCGAAGATCCGTCAGTTTTAAACCTACCCTCATTAAATCTTATTCCGGTTGAAATACTATTTTTTGCATTAAAATCTTAACCGACTTTTGCAGCAGAGGTAAAGCCGTATCGAGTTACTTCACTTGTTCCACTCTGCGAACTTGACATGTTACCTGTGTTTAAAAAAACATTAGTACGGCTCTCTTGCGGCCACATTAAATTACCACCAAAATTCCCGGTTATGGCTAATCTGTTTTTATTGATATTGATGTTGGCGTTTCCATTATTCTGACGTGTTCCTAGACCGCCACTAACAGATCCACTCACCCCAGACATTTCTTTTCTTTTAGTAATGATGTTGATGATACCAGCAGAACCTTCAGCATCATATTTAGCTGACGGACTTGTAATTACTTCCACATTTTTGATCTGGTCTGCCGGAAGCATTTTCATTGCGTCTGCCAAGCTGCTTGCTACGGCTCCTGATGGTTTTCCATTGATTAAAACTCTCACGTTCTGACTTCCACGCAACGAAACATTTCCATCCTGATCTACAGAAACCATTGGCACCTTACGCAACACATCTCCGGCATTTCCACCAGAAACAGTTGCGTCCTTCTCTGCATTATAAACTACCTTATCTACTTTATTTTCGATAATTGAAGCTTGTCCGGTTACGGTAACTTCTTTTAAGGCTTTTGCAGATGGAGAAAGAATTATCCTGCCAAGATTTGCATCAGGTTTCAGGGGAGTAGTTTCTACTGAATTGATCACTTTGGTCTGATAACCGATAAAACTGATAGTCAGCTTATACTTTCCAGGCGCAACATTATCAATTTTAAAAACACCTTTTGAATCAGTTAATGATCCATTTGTACTTTTTGTAGAAGTTGCCCGACCTAAAGCTACAGAAGCATAGTCAACAGGCTTTTTAGTTATCGAATCGATCACGGTACCTGAAATTCTTCCGGTAATGGAAGGTGCTCCGCCTCCTGGCATTTGAGCAAAAGTTACATTAACTGTAATAAAGGTGAGTAGGGCGATAATTAAGTATTTCATCAAATTTTAGTATTAAGGTCTTATACTTTTTTAAAGATTTGTATAAGATTTTCAATTAGTCGCAAATGTAGGTGCTTTGTTACGGGAAGATTGTTGAATTGATTTAAAATTTCATAAAAAAGGCGGTGCATAGATGCTACCGCCTTAATTGTATCAAAATAGTTACTGTATCCTTTCTAAGATCAGCTTAAAGAACTATGTTCACGATTCTTCCTTTAACTACCACCACTTTTTTAGGTGTCTTTCCATCAGTATATTTCTGAACATCTGCATTCTCTAAAACCAGCTTCTCAATTTCTGCAGCTTCTAATGATAATGAGATATTTAAGTTCATTTTCATTTTTCCGTTTACTGAAATTGGATAAGCAAACTCATCCTCAACCAGATAATCAGGATTGAACTTAGGATAAGCCGCATAAGATAAAGTTCCTGGGGCATTTCCTAAAAGCGACCATAGCTCTTCGGTAATGTGAGGAGCGTAAGGAGCCAGAACAATAATTAAATCCTGAAGAATTTTACGCTTGTTACATTTCAAATCCTGTAACTCATTTACGCAGATCATAAAGCTGGAAACAGAAGTATTGAAAGAGAAACGCTCAATATCTTCTTCTACCTTACGGATAATTTTATGCAGTGATTTGTATTCTGCTTTTGTCGGCTCTTCATGAGAAACTGCCAATTCAAATTTATCATTATGGAAAAGCTTCCAGAATTTACGAAGGAATTTAAATACTCCTTCAATTCCGTTAGTATTCCAAGGTTTGCTCTGCTCTAAAGGACCAAGGAACATCTCGTATAATCGAAGTGTATCAGCGCCGTAACGTTCAATAATATCATCGGGATTAACAACGTTGAATTTAGATTTTGACATCTTTTCAACTTCAACACCGCAGATGTATTTGCCATTTTCGAGGATAAATTCTGAATTTTCAAACTCTGCCCTGAATTTCCTGAACTTATCAAGATCCAAAACATCGTTCTCTACAATGTTTACGTCTACATGTAAAGGCGAAGTTTTGTAATCATTTTTCAGATTGAAAGAAACAAAGGTATTAGTGCCTTTTCCTTCTTCATCTAAAACACGATAAACAAAGTTTGAACGCCCCTGGATCATTCCCTGGTTAATCAACTTCTTGAATGGCTCTTCTTCGATTACATAACCTAAGTCTTTCAATACTTTATTCCAGAAACGGCTATACAATAAGTGTCCGGTTGCATGCTCTGAACCTCCGATGTACAAATCCACATCTTTCCAGTATTCAATAGCTGATTTCGGAGCGAACGCGTTTTCCTTACGATCTTCGGGAGAAGCCATATAACGATACCAGTACCAGCTGGAACCCGCCCATCCAGGCATTGTGCTCAACTCATATTGTGCCTCTCCTTTGTATTTCCAGTCAGTAGCGCGTCCTAATGGAGGTTCGCCGCTTTCTGTGGGAAGGTATTTATCTACTTCAGGAAGTACCAATGGAAGCTCATTTTCTTCAATTAAATGAGGTAATTCATCTTTAAAATAAACAGGAACAGGTTCTCCCCAATAGCGCTGGCGACCAAAAATAGCATCACGCATACGGTACTGAATCTTAGCTTTTCCGGCACCAAGTTCTTCCAGTTTTGCTATCAAAGCAGGGATTGCTTCCTGGTAAGTTAAACCATTAATAAAGCCTGAGTTGATATATTTCCCTTCTTTAGTTGCATCCGCCTCATGCTCAATATCTTTCTGAGCATCAAGAATTTGAATTACCGGAAGATTAAAATGTTTTGCAAATAACCAGTCACGTTGATCTCCGGAAGGAACAGCCATAACCGCCCCCGTTCCATATCCAGCTAATACATAATCAGCAATCCAAACAGGGATCCTGGTTCCATCCAAAGGATTTAGAACGTAACTTCCGGTGAATGCTCCTGATACAGTTTTAGCATCAGCCATCCGGTCAAGCTCTGATTTCTTTTTGGTTTGAGCGATGTAAGCCTCAATCTCTTCCTTCTGTTCGGGAGTTGTTAAAGAAGCTACCAGCTCATGCTCAGGAGCAATAACTACGAAACTTACTCCGAAGATAGTATCGACACGGGTTGTGAAAACTTCGATATATGTTTCAGTTGGTAGTTGTGAGTCTGCAGATTGCTTAGACTGCAAACTTTCTACTGCAAACTTCACACTTGCTCCTGTACTCTTCCCAATCCAGTTCCTTTGCATTTCTTTTAAAGGTTCCGGCCAGTCTATAGTATCTAAGCCATAAAGCAAACGATCTGCATAAGCAGTGATACGCATGCTCCATTGCATCATTTTTTTCTGTTCAACAGGATAGCCGCCACGTTCAGAAACGCCGTCTTTTACCTCATCATTGGCTAAAACAGTTCCCAAAGCAGCACACCAGTTAACGGTGCTCTCTTTAAGATAGGTCAAGCGGTACTTTAAAAGTTCTTCCTGTTTTTGCTTCTCACTGAAGTTTTTCCATTCTTCTGCTGTAAAGCTTAAAACATCTTCATCAGCAACTGCCTTGATCCCTTCGCTTCCCATTTCCTCAAAGTGTCTTATCAACACATCAATAGACTCAGCTTTTTCTGCGTCCTTGTTATACCAGGAGTTGAAAAGTTGCATAAAGATCCACTGTGTCCATTTGTAGTAGTCCGGATCGCTGGTACGAACTTCACGGCTCCAGTCAAATGAAAAACCGATCTGATCCAATTGACGACGATAAGTGGCGATATTTTGCTCAGTAGTAAGAGCAGGGTGCTGACCGGTTTGGATAGCGTATTGTTCTGCAGGTAATCCGAATGAATCGTAGCCCATTGGATGCAGTACATTGAATCCTTTTAACCTTTTATATCGTGCAAAAATGTCTGAAGCAATATATCCCAGTGGATGTCCAACATGTAAACCTGCACCTGAAGGATAAGGAAACATATCCAGAACATAATATTTTGGCTTATCCGAGTTGTTTTCAACCTTATAAGTCTGGTTTTCTGCCCAGAACTTCTGCCATTTTTTTTCAATCTCTTTATACTGGTAATCCATTGTACTAATACTTGGGGTTGCGAAAATACAAATTCCCACTGATTAGTAATTGTTAAGCGTTGGATTAATAGACTGTGAAATACAAAAAATTAAATTGCCCGAAACAATTCTCACTCATTCACACTTGCTTTCTAACGGATTAACTAATTATTTTTCATACTAAACATTTACTATCATGATAAAACATCTATCTCTAAGCATCTTTGTGCTCATTTTAAGTGTATTAACTTTAAGCAGCTGTAAGAAAAAAAATGAAGAAAGTGCGGAACAAACGTTAACATTCAAGTTTAAAGCAGAAACTTCTCTGTCGTCGGCCACAGTTACAGCAATTCCATCCATTAACTGGAATTATGCCTTATTAAATCTGGATAATTTCGATGTAAAATTAAAGCAAAACGGAACTGTTGTTGGCGGCAATGCTATGGCAGGACTTTGGAATGTTAACATGCTTGCTGACAATAATGATTTGTTAACCATCACCTTTAGAACTTATAATAAATTTGATGAGGTCGATGGAATTTTAAATCTTAAACCATCTGCAGAACATCCTCCACTTACCTTAAAAGCTTTAGTTACTTTACCAACAGGCGCAGTCGTTCCTGTCGAATTTTATTTTAATGATGAAGCAAGTCTGCATATTGATGTGAAAAATATGTCAAAGGTCACTCGCAGTAATTATATAGTTGTAGTAAAATTTGAAGTGAATAAACTCTTTGCAGCTTTAGATCTTTCGAAACTTCCAACTGCTACCAGAACAGGAAACAAAATCATCATTGGTTCTACTTCTAATGTTGAGCTGTATAATCTTGCTAAAATGGCTTTAAATAATAGTTATACTGTGACACTAGAATAAGTTCATGGTGCCAGAAAATAAAAAAGGAAGCAATTACTACAATTGCTTCCTTTAAAAATCAACCTTTAACCTAAAACACTATAAAACTAGAACTCTTTGAAAATCTTATTTAAACTAAACTAGCTTATCTTTTTACCGGAACCACCACCTGCTTTCCATTCTTTAATACAGCAACTGCTTGTGGCTTTAAACCGAATATCTGATTTAATAATTCTTCAATCAGGATAAATGCTTTCTCTTTAATCATTGTCTTTCAATTTGGTATATGCTCTATTACGGCCTGCAGAAGAGAAGGTTACGATTAAAAAACAAGCATGACGTGAAGATTACAATTAAAAATTTCCGGAGAAGTATGTTTAAAAACAAGGAATTCAGATTGATAGTGATCAGGAATAAACCTAAGCCTTTTTATACCCTTTCTTTCATAATACTCTCCCAAAATAAGCTTACCTGAAGTTTGCTACTTAAACTGCTATTGTTAAAAATATTTAAATATTCACTTTTTACGTTAAGAGCTTTAGTTAAATCTTTATTTTCGCATAATTAAACAGGCTATGGAAGAATTTGAAGGAAGCACCTCTGCAAAAAAAACTAAAACAGTTTATATCTCTACTGTAATTAGTATTGCTTTGGTTCTATTGATGATTGGCCTGCTTGGACTTATCATGGTTCACGCTCGCAATCTTTCTAAATACGTTAAAGAAAACATTGTTCTGAATATTATTGTAAGTGATGGCGCCAAAGAAGTAGACGTACTTGCTCTGCAAAAACAATTGGATACTCATCCTTATGTTTTAAAAACTCAGTATGTAAGTAAGGAAATTGCAGCCCGCAATCTTCAGAAAGACTTGGGAGAAGAATTCGTTCAGTTTCTCGGCTACAACCCGCTTCTTTCATCTATTGATGTTTACATGAAGGAAGATTTTGCCAACAATGCCAGCATTGAGAACTTTAGCAGACAGCTTTCAAAAAATCCAATGGTTAAAGAGGTGATCTATCAGAAATCTTTAATCGATATGGTTAATCAGAACATTAAAGTAATTAGTCTTGTAATTCTGGCCTTTGCCGGAACTCTATTGATTATTGCAATTGCTTTAATTAACAACACCATCCGCCTGGCAATTTACTCACAACGCTTCCTTATAAAATCCATGCAATTAGTTGGAGCAACTAAAAACTTCATACGTGCTCCTTTTATTGGATATGGAATTCTTCACGGCTTATTAGGATCATTAATTGCAATTATTTTGCTTCTGGGAGCATTATATTTGGCTCAGCAACAAATACCAGAATTAATTATTCTCAAAAATTGGGTAGAATTTGCAATTGTTTTCGCAGGCGTAGTTGCTATCGGAATTTTAATTTCAGGCCTAAGCACCTATTTTGCAGTAACTAAATATTTACGACTAAAAGTTAATAATCTATACAGATAATGGCATTAAAAAGAACTTCATCAACTAATAACACTCCGGTACAATTTGTATTTGGAAAAAGTAATTACCGCATTATGTTAATTTCTATCGCGGTGATTGCTTTAGGCTTTATTTTAATGATTGGCGAAACTGATATTTACGACTTCAGAAAAATAGTTTTAGCTCCAATTGTGGTTCTTATAGGTTTTGCAATAGGGTTTTATTCTATTCTTAAAAAACGCGAAGATTAATGAGCATTATTCAAGCCATTATCCTTGCTATTATTGAGGGTATTACTGAGTTTCTTCCTGTTTCTTCTACTGGCCACATGATCATTGGATCATCATTAATGGGAATTCAGAGCAATGATTTTGTAAAACTATATACTGTTGTTATTCAACTTGGAGCAATCCTTTCAGTTATTGTACTTTATTGGAAGCGCTTCTTTCAAAGTCTCGATTTTTACTTTAAGCTTCTTGTAGCGTTTATACCATCGGTAATCGCCGGGTTGGCATTTAGTGATAAAATAGATGAACTATTAGAAAGCCCTCAAACAGTAGCTATCGCCTTAGTTATTGGCGGTGTTATCCTTCTTTTTATTGATAAGTTTTTCCAACATAATACCATTAAAGACACTAAGAACATAGGCTATAAAGAAGCTTTCTTTACCGGACTATTTCAATGTCTTGCCATGATTCCCGGAACATCACGTTCTGCTTCGACCATTGTTGGCGGAATGACACAAAAAATGACCAGGACAGTAGCCGCAGAGTTCTCTTTTTTCCTTGCAGTTCCTACAATGGCCGGAGCAACAGCAAAGAAGGTCTATGACTTTTATAAAGACGGATATGTAATTACCGGCGAAGAAATTAAACTTCTTGCTATTGGAAATATCGTAGCATTTGTGGTAGCTATGCTTGCTATCAAATCGTTTATTACTTTTCTTCAAAAAAGAGGATTCCAGGTTTTTGGTTGGTACAGAATTGTAGTAGGGTTAGTGATTTTAGGCTTCCTTCTTACCGGCCACGATCTTAAAATTATTTAAAATCATTTTATCATAGGGAATAGAGTTGTGGGAGATACAAAATTCAGAGAGTTTAACTTTACAGAAGGGGAACTTCTACTGGTAAACAAGCCTTATCATTGGACCAGCTTCGATGTTGTAGGAAAAATTAGAAATTCCTTTAAGCCACTTAAGCTTAAAGTGGGACATGCAGGAACTCTTGATCCCTTGGCTACAGGCTTATTAGTGATCTGTACTGGAAAAATGACCAAAAAAATTGATGATTTTCAGGCACAGGAAAAAGAGTATACCGGCACAATGGTTTTGGGCGCAACTACTCCTTCTTATGATTTGGAAACCGAAGTTGACCAGACCTTTGATATTAGCCACCTTACTGCCGATTCAATTACTGATGCCTGCAAACTATTTCAGGGAGATATAGAACAGTTTCCTCCGGCTCACTCTGCTGTGAAAGTTAATGGAGAACGCCTGTACGAAAAAGCTCGCAGAGGAGAAGAAGTAGAGTTAAAAACGCGTAAGGTAACTATTACTGAATTTGAAATAACACGCATTGAACTTCCTGAAGTAGATTTCAGGGTAGTATGCAGCAAAGGCACGTATATCAGATCTTTGGTGTTCGATTTTGGTAAAGCATTGAATTCGGGAGCTTACCTTTCTAAATTGCGTAGAACAAGAAGCGGAGATTTCAAGGTTGAAAATGCGTTTGAAGTGATGGAACTGGTTAATCATATTCGCAGCTTAAAAGAAAAAGAAGAACCTTTAGTTTAACAGATCCTTTAGTAATTACAACGCAAAATGAAAGTTTACAAACATATCGACGAGTTTCATAAACTTAAAAACGCTGTTGTAACTATAGGAACCTTTGATGGCGTCCATTTTGGCCATCGCAAAATTATAAACCGTTTAACTGAAGTAGCGGCACAGTGTGGTGGAGAAAGTGTAATTCTTACTTTTTTCCCGCATCCGCGGATGATCCTTCAGCCAGAAAACTCAAATCTCAAATTAATTACCACCATAGATGAAAAGGCCGAACTTATAGAAAAGCTGGGTGTAGACCATCTTATCATAACTCCTTTTACCAGAGATTTTTCGAACCTTTCCGCCGAGACTTACATCAGGCAAATCCTGGTAGAGAAAATCGGAACAAAAAAAATCATTATTGGCTTTGATCATCGCTTTGGCAAAGATCGCCAGGGAAATTTGGCTGAACTTCAAAAACATGCCGAGCAGTATCAATATGAAGTAGAAGAGATTCCTGAACAAGATATTCATGAGGTAAAAGTAAGTTCTACTCAAATCCGCGAATCACTAATTTCTGGTGATGTTGAAACAGCTGAAGATTTTCTTGGATACCCTTTCTTCTTAACAGGAAAGGTAATCAAAGGCGATCGATTGGGAAGGCAAATGGGCTTTCCTACAGCAAATCTACTGGTAGAAGAAAACTACAAGCTTATTCCGTCTGATGGAATTTATGCCGTGGAAGTAGAGCTTGTTGAAAAACAACAAACTTATCCTATTGATCAACCACTGGTTTCTAATCAGACTTCTGCAGGATCAAATTTAATGAAGGGTATGGCTTATATTGGCAATCGCCCCACCATTAATGGAATGAGCAGGAATATAGAGGTAAACATTTTTGATTTCAACCGGGAGATTTACAGACAGTATATCAGAGTCTACTTCAAAAACTTTGTGAGACATGATATGCGCTTCAACAGCCTCGACGAACTTAAGAATCAAATAGAAAAAGACAAACAGGCTGTTTTAAAGCTTCTATACTAATTTTCTATTTATACTCGCCAGTCACACTTTAAAAACAAGTTGACCTAAAATTGTTTTATTAACAGAATCACTAATGTGATAGCTAATTATTTAAACATTGACTAAGCTTAATCTGGATAAACAAGAGGCCGACTTCCTCAACCAAACAATAAATCATTGGAAGAATGAAGGTTTGCTGGATGAACAAACGTTCGAAAAACTCCTGCAATCTTACGACATTAAGCAGTTTGATTGGAGAAGATTAGCTCAATATTCTATCTGGATTGCTCTTGCCTGTGGATTAATTGCTTTT
>Ga0157372_10005920_pt1 | contig 13017 bp, 8 predicted proteins | sample C55metaG_FD_115307 | JGI IMG/M metagenome (GOLD analysis project Ga0157372, IMG submission 115307) | Corn rhizosphere microbial communities from Kellogg Biological Station, Michigan, USA - C5-5 metaG | ecosystem: Host-associated > Plants > Roots > Rhizosphere > Soil | place: USA: Michigan... | reverse complement strand
TTCCGATCAACAACGATCCTGCCGCGAACGAAGCGGCGCTGGCGAAAGTGCGTGCCGACAAGCTGCGCGAAGTGACTGCCGGCCACGACGGGACATGGGTCGCGCATCCGGCGCTCGTGCCCATTGCGCGGGAGATTTTCGACGCGCACATGCCGGCGCCGAATCAATTGCACGTGCTCCGCGCGGACGTTCGCGCGACGTCCGACGAATTGCTCGCGCCGAGCATCGGCACGATCACGCGCGCTGGATTCGAAGGCAATGTCGAGGTGTGCCTGCGTTATCTCGCCGCTTGGCTCGATGGCCTCGGCTGCGTGCCGATTCATCACTTGATGGAAGACGCGGCGACCGCCGAGATTTCGCGAACGCAGCTCTGGCAATGGTTGCATGTCGGCGCTCTCGCGCTTGCCGATGGCGGAACGCCGATCGATTTTCCGCTGTTCGACGCGACGCTGGCGACGGTGCGTCAGCGTCTGGCCGCGGCGCCGATGCCGGGCGAAAACCGCCTCGCGCGCGCAGCCGAACTTCTCGGCGAGCTGACGCATGCGTCATCGCTCGCCGATTTCCTCACGCTCGCCGCGTATCCAGAACTGCCCTGAATCGCACACCGCCTTTCATACGATGAGACCTGCCATGAAGAATTCGTTGCCGAGCGTCGAACAAATCAAGCTGGACTGGACCAACAATCCGCGCTGGAGCGGCGTTGCGCGCAATTACAGCGCAGAAGACGTCGTACGCCTGCGCGGCACGGTGCACATCGAGCATTCGCTGGCGCGCATCGGCGCCGAGAAATTGTGGGGTTATCTGCACAAGGAGCCGTTCGTCAATGCGCTCGGCGCGCTGACCGGCAACCAGGCCATGCAGCAGGTGAAAGCAGGGCTGAAGGCGATTTATCTTTCCGGATGGCAGGTCGCCGCGGACGCCAACGTCGCCGGCGAAATGTATCCGGATCAATCGCTGTATCCGGCGAATTCGGTGCCGCTCGTGGTCAAGCGCATCAACAATGCGCTGCTGCGCGCCGATCAGTTGAATCACGCCGAAGGCAACGACAGCGTCGATTATCTGCAGCCGATTCTCGCCGATGCGGAAGCCGGCTTCGGCGGCGTGCTCAACGCGTTCGAGCTGATGAAGTCGATGATCGAAGCCGGCGCCGCCGGCGTGCACTTCGAAGATCAGCTCGCGTCGGTGAAAAAGTGCGGCCACATGGGCGGCAAAGTGCTCGTGCCGACGCGCGAGGCGGTCGAAAAGCTCAACGCGGCGCGTCTCGCCGCAGACGTATGCGGCGTGCCGACGATTCTCGTTGCGCGCACCGATGCCGAAGCGGCAGATCTATTGACCAACGACGTCGACGACAACGACAAGCCGTTCTGTACCGGCGAGCGCACGGTCGAAGGTTTCTTCAAGACGAAGAAAGGCCTCGAACAAGCCGTCAGTCGCGGCCTCGCTTATGCGCCGTACGCCGATCTCGTCTGGTGCGAAACCGGCAAGCCCGATCTCGAATTCGCGCGCAAGTTTGCCGAAGCGATCCATGCGAAGTTTCCGGGCAAGCTGCTCGCGTACAACTGCTCGCCGTCGTTCAACTGGAAGAAGAATCTCGACGACGCGACGATCGCGAAATTCCAGAAGGAAATCGCGAGCTACGGATACAAATTCCAGTTCATCACGCTGGCCGGCTTCCACGCGCTCAACTATTCGATGTTCGACCTCGCTTGGCACTACGCGCGCAATCAGATGAGCGCGTTCGTCGAGCTGCAGGAAAAGGAATTTGCGGCGGCCGATCGTGGGTTCACGGCCGTCAAGCATCAGCGCGAAGTCGGCACGGGTTATTTCGATGCCGTGACGCAGGCGATCCAGCAGGGGCAGTCGTCGACGACGGCGCTCAAGGGTTCGACCGAGGAAGATCAGTTCCACGCGAGGAAGACGCCGCACGCGGCGTGATGTCGGCTGCGGCGAAAGTGAGGGCGTCGATTTGATTTCCTCGGATGAGGGGAGGTTGGCACCCGATTTCCGTCACCCGCGCCGTTGGCGCGACCTCTCGCGCGAGCGGGAGAGGTGATAAGTGTAGCGGTGGCGCCGCGGAGCGATGCTTGCGGATGCGCAGTCCGCCGGCACCGAAACGGGGTTGGGGAGGAGTGAGCCCGGGCTGGGGGTGTTGGGGGGCTTCCGGGCCTTGCGTTTCGATGCCGGCGCTGCGCGGAACGCCGGAATGAAACGGCGTCCTGTCTCCTAGGACGGCGGCGGGGGAGTTTCCGTCGCGCGGTCCACGTAGACGTTCGTAGATTAGTCGAGAGCGGCTTCGCTTCGCGCCGCGCCGCGCTTCGTTTCGTCGCAGACGTCGCACGACTTGCGGATTCCGCCTGGGTCGACGTCAGAGCGAAAGCTGCGTTGCCGCCCGCCTCGTCGTGACCGCGGCTTCGTCGTCGCGACGGGACGCAACGTCGCAAGTGCCAGCGAATCGATCCGCAGTTGCGGCGCGATCTCGGATTCGCGCAAGAGTCGCAACAGTCCGTTGCACCCAAAGCGATTTCAGCTGCGACTGCCGGCGATCGACGATTCGGTTTCGGGTGCCGGCGCAGCGACCCAATTGCGCTGTAAGAAAGCTCGCAGGCAAACCGCCGCGACGGATAGCGCGCGTTGCAGCGATGCTGAGAACGGAACCCGCGAATGCGCGGCTTGCCGCTGAAATGTAAGACTTTTCCTACATCCCGCGGTGGCGTCGGCGGATGAGGACACCAGGCACATACGCTACCATGCCTCTCTATAAAGGCCCGCCGGAGGTTCGCAAGGTGTCAGCGATCGACGCAGAACGGGTTGGACCCGGCGGCGGCACCTCGGCCGTCGGGCGGGCGCGCGGAACCCTCTTGCCGCGGGAGCTTTCCGACGAGGAATACGCGCTGTTTTCGCGCGTCGGAAGGCGTCGCGAGCTGAAGTCGGGCGAGGTCATTTTCAGTCGCGGCGAGCTCGGTCGCAGCATGTTCATCGTCGAAGCGGGGCAGATCCAGCTCGAATTCGGCGACGGCATGCCCGACAAACTGATCGGTGCGCGCGAGTTCTTCGGCGAACTGGCGCTCTTCATCGGCAATCACGCGCGCGTCGCCAATGCGGCGGCGGTCGCACCGACCGCATTGATCGTCGTCGAGCACCAGGCCTTCGATGAGCTGATCGTCGGCGAGCCGCGCCTGCTGGCGCAGTTCATGCGCCGCTCGTTTTCGTATCTCGTCGCGAGCGAGCAGCAATTGATCCAGAGCCTGAAACGGCGCAACGAAGATCTGATGGTGACGCTCGATTCACTGCGCCAGACGCAGACGCAACTTTCGACCGCGCAGCGCCTCGTCCAGACCGACGAGCTGACCGGCCTGTGCAACCGGCGCGGCCTTTACATGTTCCTCGAGCGCCTTCACGAGCAACGCCTGCCCGGCACGGTGCTCGCGCTGCTGTTGGTCGATCTGGATCGCTTCAAGCAGATCAACGATCACTGCGGTCACCTGATCGGCGATCAAGTGCTGCGCGCGATCGCAGAAGAAGTGCAGAATGCGGCATCGCCGTGCGATCTGCCGTGTCGACTCGGCGGCGATGAATTCGCTTTGCTGATGCAGGTCACCGGCATCGAGGAATTGCGCGCGCGCGCCACCCAAATCATCGGCGCGGTGCGCGCATTGCGTTTTCCGGCTTGCGGGGAAGAGATGCTGCTCGTCGCCGTCAGCGTTGGCGGCAGTCTTTGCGCGCCGGGCGCGGATTGGGCGGTGTGGTACAGCGACGCCGATTGCGCACTCTACGAAGCCAAAGGCATCGGCGGCGACGGTTACCGCGTCATCGAGGGAGCGGGAGCGCCCGTCGCTCCGGCTTGACGCCATGTACAGTCCCAGACGGACGTTGTCATCGCCAGGCCGGTGCATCGCGAAAGAAGCCGCGGCCCGTCGTCGCGTGGATCGGAGTGCGCGCGCGTGAACGCGATCCTGCACGCGCACAACACCGAAACGACGACGCGCCATGACACGCCGGTTTCGTTGCTGCGCACGCTGGTCCTGTGCGATCTCGCCGATTCGACCGCGCTCACCGAACGCCTCGGCGATCTGCGCGCGGCTGAGCTGTTCCGCAGGCACGATCGTCTGGCGCGAACGCTGGTGCATCAATTCGGCGGCCGCGAGATCGACAAGACCGACGGCTTTCTGATGATGTTCAACCGGCCGATCGAGGCCGTCGCTTTCGCGCTCGCGTATCAGCGCAGCCTGCGTCAGCTCGAGGATGCCGGCATCAAGGCGCCGCTCCGCGCGCGTGTCGGCGTGCATGTCGGCGACGTCATCGCCTGGGACAACACGCCCGAAGACATCGCGAAGGGTGCCAAGCCCTTTGAAGTCGAAGGCCTGATCAAGCCGGTCACGTCGCGCCTGATGCAGCTCGCGCTGCCGGGCCAGATTCTTTTGTCCGGCGTCGCTTACCAGCTCGCGCATCGCGCGCAGGACGAGCTCGGCGATCAGGCCGCGACGACATTGTGGCGCACGCACGGTCGCTACCGCTTCAAGGGTCTGCCGGATCCTATCGCGGTGTTCGAAGTCGGCGAGGCCGACATTGCGCCGCTGAAAGCGCCGCCGTGGTCGGGCAAGGCGCATCGCGAAGTGCCGTTCTGGCGACGTCCCGCGACGATGGCGATCGAAATCGCGCTGTTGATGCTGCTCGGCGCGCTGCCGCTCTGGTATCTGTTGCGACCCGAGCCCGCCATCGCCTTCGTCAAGCGCGACTGGGTCGTCGTCGGCGATCTCAAGAACCTAACGGACGAGACCGGCTTCGATGATTCGCTGGAAACTGCGTTTCGGCTCGGCCTCGAACAATCGCGTTACGTGAACGTGCTCTCGGAGCTCAAGACGCGCGAGACAGTGAAGCTGATGCAGCGCGATCCCGAGAAGACACGCATCGATCGCGCGATCGGTTCGGAAGTCGCCATTCGAGACGGCGTACGGGCGCTGATCCTGCCAACCGTCGCCGAGATCGGCGGGCGCGTGCGCGTGACGGCTGAAGTGATCGATCCGCAGACGCAGACGACCGTGTGGTCCGAGTCGGCCGACGGCGCCGGAGCTGAATCCGTGCTGCCGTCGCTGGACAAGATCAACCAGAAGCTTCGCGTCCGGCTTGGCGAGGCGTTGGCGACGGTCTCGAGCGAATCGCAGCCGCTGGCCAAGGTGGCCACGAAGAACCTCGACGCGCTCCGAGCCTATTCCCTGGCGGAGCACGCCTACAACGCGACGCACTTCAAGGAATCACTCGCTCTCTACCAGCAAGCGATAAAACTGGATTCGGATTTCGCGCTGGCGCGTATTGGGTTCGCACGCGCGCTCGTCGTGAGCGGACAGAACGAGCAAGCCGTGGCGGAGCTCAAATCGGCGCGAGCCACCAATGATCGTTTGTCGCCGCGCGACGCTCTTTATCTGGAAGCGTGGCAGGCCAGCCTGAGCGGCGCGCAGCCGCCTGCGATCGACAAGTGGAAGTTGCTGGCGACTCTCTATCCGGATTTCTTCACGGCACGTGGCCTGTTCGCCTATTTCTCGTGGCAGTTCACCAACCGCTACAGCGACGATGTCGTCGAGTCGGCCAAGGCTGCGGCTTCGCCGCGCAATCCATACGCTCCGACCAGTCACGTAGTGCTCGGCATGCTGCACCTCGGCCGCGGCGAGTACGACCTGGCTACTCAAGACTTCGCGGCGGCGAAGGCGGGCGGGCTCGAATGGAGCGCCGACTTCGTACTGGTTGACGCTGTGCGACGCAATTTCGACAAAGTCGACGCGCTGCTCGCGAACAGCCATGCCTTCGATTTACCCGGCAAGGACATCGAGGCCTACATTCCGCAGATCGCGCTCGCGATCGATCAAGGCAATTGGGAAAAGGCGCGCAATCTCACCCAGGCCGGCCAGAAGATGGCGTTGGAGCTGAAGCATCCATACCTGAGGGTGCTGGACGCAATCGGCCTCGGCTTGGGAGCGCAAATCGATCCGGATGCGCAGACGTCCGAGCTTCGCGCGCACGCAAAATCGCTCGCCGCTTCGCTCGCGTCCGTGCCCGCCACGGACCGTGAGGAAGTCCAGTTCGACCTCTTGTTCATCGGGTACCTGCTGGCCGATCGCGGCGAAGCGGACCTTGCGAGTGAAACGATTGCTGCCGCGGGCCCGGAGCCTCAGACCGGCGACTACCCGATGCTGACCAAGATGCGAGTCGTCGCCGAGGCCGAACGCGAACAGCGCGCCGGCCACGCCGCGGATGCAATAAAACTTCTGCAGCCCACACTCGATGGCTCGGAGCTTTACATTTCGCATGCGGTGCTGATGGAGGCCCATGCGGCCAACAAAGACATGACGGCCGCGCTAGACGAGGCGCGCTGGCTCACCGCGCACCGCGGTCGCGCCTACGCGGAGTTCACCGGGCCGCAGGAAATTCTGATGCCGCTCAACGTATGCCTTTCGACGCTCGCGTGGCTCAACGTCGCGGAGTACTCCGCGACGTTAGGCAAGAAGGAAGATGCGAAAGCGGCCCTTGCCGAGCTGCACAAAGCATGGCCGAAAGCGGATCAACTTCCGGCGGTCGCGCCTCGGATCAAGAAGATCCAAACGGAGTCGTAGCGCCTTCGCCAAGCGCCAACCGCACTTGGGGCGGCACCTGGCACAGGCAGATGGTCGCGACGTTGTCTATCACTTGGTAAAGCGCCGTCTGGAAGACCAGTTTCGATGCCAACTTGATCGAGTGATAGCTGGGCGGCAGCTTTATGATGAGATTTTCCGGAACGCCAATTTCCCTTAATGCCTGCGCCGGGCTCTTCTCGTAGAGCGCTCGATAAATGTCGTCGTCCGAGAGCTTGCGTAGAAGGACAAGAGCGTATTGTGTCGGTAGCACATCATCATTTGCCACGCGCAATCCCCTCAATAGGACCCGATAGCCCGCCATCCATCACGGGTCCGGATCAGTGGCGACAAGGCAGCGGATTTGGCACGAGTCGCTGCAGACGCCCGTAAAGCCCTCCGCGTCCGAGCTCAGTGTAGCTGCAGCCTAATCGCAGCAGCAACGTCCCTCGCCGGTATTCTATGCGCGGCAGCCGTTTTGGGCCGGACTTGCCAGCCCGCTTGCTCTGAGCACCGAGCCAGCAACTCCCTTGCTAAGAACTGCTTTCAAGACCCTTCGCGCGTCGCACGCGCATAGCCTGTGCGTGAGCGCAAACTTGGTAGTCGACACGGAAATCAGCGAAAAACACCTCGCCGAAGTTGGCGCGGTCGCGCCTGGATCATCTCGGTCGGTGCCACGGCCGAGCGCGACACGGATATGGTCCATCGCTGCTGTAACGATCGTTACCCGGATTCGCACGAACGATTCGAATCCAGCTCGGGTATCGCGCGGGTAGAATCCCTCTCCACGGGTCGAGAGGGGATTCGAATTGCGTCACGAGAATTGACAGTCGAAGCGCCTGCAATCGTCAGGCAAGGGTTGAAGGTGATATCGCCGTTGCCGCCGAAGGTCCCGCAGCATTGACTTCAAGTGTCGGGGGCGTATGGCACATGAAGACAGTTGCTGCATCAGAACGCAACAGCGCTGGACCATTCGCAAGAACGCTCTTGTCCGCTCATTTTACTGGCCTCAAGCTCGCGCGCGAGGCCTTTTCGATCGTTTTGTAAGGGACTCCGATATATGCGTGTGCGTCGCTGCGCAATTGTCATGTTCGATCCGCGCGAGCGGCTTGAGTTCAACCTTAGACTGCTGGCCACCGGCGGCAACGGCTTGCAGACAGTCATCGAATGGTTCGCCCTGGCTCCGCATCTGGGCGAAGAACTTGGCGTAACCGCAGCGGAAGTCACAGTGCTCGGTAATGTCTCGCCGTCGCACTGGACCGATCTCGACGCTCTGGCTCAGGCGCATCCGCGCAACGCGCTCGATGCTCTCCTTGAAAAGAAGCTCCTGATCGCGGAAGGCTCGGATGCCGATGCGCGCGACCAGCTGCTTCGCGATACGCATTGGCGCAGCGCATCCGCGGTGATGCATTACGCCTCGCGTTGGCGTGGCGTCGATACCGAAGAGATGGAGCGGCAGTTTGCCGAGGTCAGCGAGGAGAGCCTCCTCGACCGTCTCGGTTCGCCGCCGCCGCTCGTACGCGAGCGCGCACCGGCGGACAGGCGATTACACATGCCCGCGGCCACTTCTAGCCCGCTGGACGACCTGCTCGGCCGCCGCGTTACCTGCCGCAATTTCGATGCCGAGCGCACTCTTACGCAGGCGCAGTTCGCAACTGTGCTCCATCGAGTGTATGGCGCGCGAGCAGTCGACGACTTTGCACCGGGCGTAAAACTGCTCAAGAAAGGGGTGCCGTCCGCCGGCGGGCTGCATCCGACCGAAGCCTACCTGCTCGTCCAGCGCGTCGAAGGCGTCCAGCCAGGCCTGTATCACTACCATGCAGTGGACCATGCGCTGGAATCGATCCGTCCGATGACGACCTCGGAAACGGCCGCGGCCGCCCGTCGATTCGTCGCATCGCAGGGCTATTTCGTCAACGCGCACGCGATCGTGATCCCTGTCAGCCGGTTCGGTCGCAATTTCTGGAAATACAGAAATCACGCGAAGGCATATCGGACGCTGATCCTCGACGTCGGTCATCTCTCGCAAACGATGTATCTCGCCGCGACCGAGCTCGGACTCGCCGCCTTCATCACCGCCGCTGTCAACGAGGTCGACATCGAAGAGGCGTTCGGCCTCGATCCGCTCGAAGAAGGCCCGCTCGCGGTGACCGGCTTCGGCATCCGCGCTGCCGAGCGCAGTGAAGTCGAGTTCGATCCGCTGCATGCGGTCTGGAACGAGTAGCCGAAATTCACGACGTCGAAGAGCACGAACGCAGGCGGAGTGACCTCGCCCGGATGATCCACGTTCAATATGACGAGGGAAGATCCTCGGCAGCATCGACGTCCCAGGCGAGCTCCGGAGCTGACACGCCGATCACTTCGCTTCGCCGCGTACGCAACAAAGCGCGGGCACCCACGTCGCCGCGCAACGCGACGATGTCCGCAAACCAAGCTCGTGGTAATACCGCCGGCACGCCAACGACGCCCGCATAAGCGCTCGCGACCGCGCGCGTCGGATCGCCACGCCACGTCGCGCAGAGCGCATCGAGATGCGTGCCGCTCAGCGCCGGCTGATCGGTCAATACGATCAGAGCGCCACCGCAGCGCGCGTCGAGCGCTTCGATGCCGGCGCGCAACGATGCCGCCATACCCGTCGCTGCATCGCCGATGTGCAGCGTGCGCACATCGATGCCGTCGAGCGCAGCGCCGATGAGATCCGCGTCGTGACCGAGCACGACGACCGCATCGCATGGTCGCGTCGCGAGCGCGCACCGGGTCACGCGGCGCAATAGCGGCTCGCCATCGATGTCGATGAGTTGCTTGGGCCGGCCGAGCCGCGTTGACGCACCCGCCGCCAGCACAATCGCGCCGTGCGCGGGCGTCGGGCAGCGTTGCCGTGTCATGCGTGACCCGCGATTCGTCGGATTCTTACCCTCTCCCGCTTGCGGGAGAGGGCAGGGTGAGGAAACCACCCGGTTCGACGTTTTGCGCGGCGCGTTTTCCAACGGCGAACCCAGCGTTCGCTCATCCCCTTCGGGCCGACTTCTCCCGCAAGCGGGAGAAGGGAAAGCGTGGCGCACATGGCTGGTTGTGATGAACTGCCGCGCTCAGTCGTAATGCGCATCGTGCGTCAAATAATGCTGAAGCTGCGCAACGATCGCGAGCGCGATCGCTTCGGGACCTTCGCCGCCAAGACGCAGGCCGACCGGCGCATAGAGGCGCGGCTCCAATTGCGTCGCGGCGATGTCGCCGATTTCGGTCAACAGTGCGTCGCGTCGCGCCGGCGGACCGAGCAGGCCGACATAACCGGCGCTGCTTTCGGCCAGGCGATGCAGGCAGCGCGCGTCGAGATCGAAATTGTGGTTCATGACCAGCACCGCATCGAAATGCCGCGAACCGAGCAGCTCGCCGATCGCATCCGCGCCACCCGAATGACGCAAGTCGACGCCCACGCAATCGGCGTGAACACTCCAGCGCTCGCGACGCTCGAGGACTTCGACAAACCAACCCATCATGCGCGCCAGCGCTGCGAGCGGCCGCGTTTCCGGACCCGCGCCGAGCAGCAGCACGCGCGGTGGCGGCGGCAATGCGATGGCGATGCGTTCGACAAAGCTCTGCGTGCCCGCGGCCGACCGGCCGTTGGCGCCGAAGCGGTGCACATGCGATCCGACGCGCGCTTCGCCGCAGCCGATGCGATCGCTCGCCGTTGCCAGCACGAGCTTGATCCACGCGCTGCGCGAACAGCCATCGAGAAGCGCGCTGCGCAGCGGCGCATCGTCGGCGGGGAACGGCATCAAGAGGACATTCATTTCGCCGCTGCAGCCGACGCCCGATCCGAACACGCGATCGTCCTCGCCATTGGTGTCGAACCGCGCCATGAGCGCACTGCCGCTTGCGAGCACTTCGCGCGCCTGTGCTTCGACGTCGCTTTCTAGGCATCCACCGGAGAGGGCGCCCGCACGCATGCCGGTCGCATCGAGCAGGATCAGCGCGCCGCGTTTGCGATACGTCGATCCGTGCGTGTCGACGACGACACCGACCACGCAGGGCACGCCGGCCGCGGCGAGTTCCGCGGCGGTCTCGCCGACCGCACGCACGCCGCCGGCCGGGTGGGCGGCGGCATTGGATCGCGCGGCGAGATTGATCGGTAAGTCGCCCATCGAACCGGCCTTGGATCGGGCATAGTAAATGAGGCGGGGTGAAGCGCGCATGGAAACCGAGCCTGCGTTCGGAAACCGTGCGCCGCGTCTCGCGGGAGCGCGCGCGGACGATCAATCGCGGAATAGTTTGCGCGCAAGAAAGGCCGCAAAACGCGATTTCGGCACCCCCGCCCGACGCGCGAGTGCGCCGCGCACACCTTGGATCTTGAGTCCGACCTTGGCGACGCGGTCCTCGTCGAGCTCGCGCGCGATCAATGTCACGGGCCCGAGGCGGACCCGGTCTCCGACTTCGGCCGTATGTTCGTATTGCCGCGCAAAATGCTCGCCGAGCGTCAGATTCGCGTCGCGAGCGCGGATCGGCAGCGCGTAGAACGAAGCGATGTCGCCGAGCCTGACTTTCGCCGAAAAACTGAACTCGCCGAACAGCTCGCGCTCGGCCTCGCGAGCCTCGTCCGGCGGCGCGAACAGCCAGTCGAGCCGATAAACGCGCCCCGGCGGCGCTAGGAGATAAACATAGTCGCCGGGCGCGAAGGCCCCGGCCGCGTCCGCCATCAGAATTTCTCCGCCGCGCACCACCATCGCGAGCTTGGCCCAGCCCGGCAGCGCGGCGTGGCCGAGAATCGCCGCTTGCTGCGCGACGGGATAGCCGACCAGCTCGCGCTCGAGCGATCCCGGCAGATCCACTTCGACGCGCCGTACCGCGCGGTCGCGATGCGGCAGCGCGACATCGAGCACGCGCGCGGCGAGTCCGAGCGTCCAGCCCTGCACCAGCAGCGAGGCGATCACCACGACAAACGCGACGTTGAAGATCAGAGCCGCCTGCGGCAGACGCATCAGCATCGGGATCGAAGCGAGGAAGATACCGACCGCGCCGCGCAAACCGACCCACGCAACGAACGAGATTTCGCGTTTGCCGTACCGGAACGGCGCGAGGCAGATCGCGACCGCGAGTGGTCGTCCGATCAACATCAGGAACGCGGCGAGGCCGAGCGCCGGCCAGAGCGTATGGCCGAGCTGATGCGGCGTGGCGAGGAGGCCGAGCACTAGAAACATGGCGATCTGGCACAGCCACGTGCCGGCATCCAGCACCGAAAGGAGCTGCACGAATCCCGGCACGTTGCGATTGCCGACGACGACGCCCGCGATATAGACGGCCAGAAACGCGCTGCCGTGCAATGCGCCGACGACGCCGAACACGAAGATCGCGCCCGCGATCAGGAACAGCGCGGCGAGGCCGCCGGAGAGCGGCAGCTTGCGCATCGCCGCCGCGATTGCGATTCCGCCGACCGCACCGGCAAGACCACCGACGCCGAATTGCAGCGCCAGCTCGCGCGCGAGTCCGAGTCCGCCGAGATCCTGCGGCGCGGCCAGATACGTCGCCAGCAGCGTCGTCAGCAAGACGGCGACCGGATCGTTCGCGCTCGATTCGATTTCGAGCGTCGCGCCGATCCGCGCGCGCAGTTGCAGGCCGCCCGCGCGCAACAGGAAAAACACCGCGGCCGCGTCGGTCGATGCGACGACGGCGCCGAGCAACAGCGATGCCACGGTGCCGAGCCCGAGCAGCCAGTGCGCGGCGACGCCGGTCAGGGCGGCTGTGATGACGACACCGAGCGTCGCCAGAAGCAACGTCGGTGCGAGCACGCCGCGAAAAGTTTCGCGGCGGGTGCGAACTCCGCCGTCGAACAGGATCACCGCGAGCGCGAACGAGCCGAGGCGATAGGTCAGCTCGTAATCGTCGAACCGGATGCCGCCCGGGCCATCGACGCCGGCCAGCATGCCGAGCGCGAGGAACACCAGCAGCAACGGTGCGCCGAAACGGCGCGCGACCAGACTCGATCCGATGCCGGCCAGCACCAGCGCCGCGGCGCCGCCGAGCAGCCAGTAGGTGTAGTAGATCGCGTCCATCGTCGCCGCATCATAACGGCCGCGGGCTACGACGTTTGTCGTCGGCGGGATTGCCCTGGCAATCAAAGGCGCCGGACGGTCGCATCGTCTTCTCTCGCCGCCGAAGAATCTCAGCCCGCGTCGAGCCGCCGATACTGAATCGACTCCGAAAGATCGGCCGCGTCGATGCGCGCACGGCCGGCGAGATCGGCGATCGTGCGCGCGACACGCAGGATGCGGTGATAGGCGCGCGCTGAGAGTCCCAGGCGTTCGATCGCGCGATCGAGCAATGCTTGCGAGCGCGCATCGAGCGCACAATCGCGCTCGGCTTCGCGATTGCTCAGCGCCGAATTCACCTTGCCTGCGCGTGCGAGCTGGCGACCGCGCGC
>Ga0157372_10005919_pt1 | contig 13021 bp, 12 predicted proteins | sample C55metaG_FD_115307 | JGI IMG/M metagenome (GOLD analysis project Ga0157372, IMG submission 115307) | Corn rhizosphere microbial communities from Kellogg Biological Station, Michigan, USA - C5-5 metaG | ecosystem: Host-associated > Plants > Roots > Rhizosphere > Soil | place: USA: Michigan... | reverse complement strand
GTCGTTCATGTCGAGCACGCGCTTCCACGTGATGCGGCGCTGGTCGAAGCCGAGCTCGTTGCCGTGGTTGATGTGGTTGTCGATCATCGCCGCGAGCAGGTTGTTCGCGAGCTGGATGGCACCGAAGTCGCCGGTGAAGTGGAGGTTGATGTCCTCCATCGGCACGACCTGGGCATAGCCGCCGCCCGCGGCGCCGCCCTTCATGCCGAACACCGGGCCGAGGGAGGGCTCGCGCAGGCAGATCATCGCCTTCTTGCCGATCTGCTGGAGCGCGTCTCCGAGGCCGACGGTGGTCGTCGTCTTGCCTTCACCCGCGGGGGTCGGGCTGATCGCCGTGACCAGGATCAGCTTGCCGTCCTTCTTGCCCTTCAGCGTGTCGATGTAGTCGAGCGAGATCTTCGCCTTGTAGTGGCCGAAGGGCGACACGGCTTCGTCGGGGATGCCGAGCTTCTTGGCGATCTCGGCGATGGGCTTCATCTTCGAAGCCTGGGCGATCTCGATATCGCTCGGTACGGACTTCTTGGGGCTGGACTTCGCCTCGGCGGGCGCAACGGTTGCCATTTAGGGGGTCTCCTCGGTACGGAAGGCAGCGGGGACAGGGGCCGGACGTCGCGGGGAGCGACCCGGCGTTCCCGATCGGGATTCGACTTCGAGTATAGGAATTCCGGCCGAGGCGCGGCCTTGACTCGGGTCAAGGGCTTCCGGGCACCTGCGGGCCGCCCCGTGCGCCGGATGGGCCTATAGAAAAACCCTCAACCGTCGGTCCAGCGCCGGTACAGGGCCTCCAGGTCGCGCGTGAAGCGCTCGGCGTCCATGACCGGGGACTCCTGGAGGCGCGCCCGGATGGTGCGGCGCAGGCGCGCGCGGGCCTCGAAATCGGCCGCCAGCCCGACGTTGCGGCTGACATAGGCCGCGCGGTCGTGCGCGATCAGCTCCTCGAGCTGTGCCGAGGAGGCGATGCTGTAGCTGCCGCGCGAGATGCCGCGCTCGCCCGCGAGCGCCACCATCGGCACGCCCATCCAGTACGTGTCGAGCGTGGTCGTGCCGCCGTTGTAGGGGAAAGCATCGAGCGCGATGTCCACGTCGGCCAGGGCCGCCAGGTATTCGCCGGTGAGGAGCCGCCCGCGCGTCTGCACGCGAGGCCGGGCGATGCCACGGCGCTCGAGGCGCGTGCGCACGTCCTCGGCGGCGACCTCGTCGGGCACCGCGTGCACGCGCACGATCGCGTGCGGCACCTCGCGCAGCACCTCGGCCCACAGGTCGAGCGTCCCGTCGGAGAGCTTCGCCATCTGGTTGAACGAGCCGAACACCGGCGGCTCGCCCGCCCCTCGCGGCGTGTCGACCGGAGTTGGACCCTCGGTGTGCGGCACATAGGCCCATTGGCTGTGGGGCATGCGCGCGAGCTGCTCGGTGTGCAGCGCCTCGGTCATCCCTTGCGGGTCCGTGAAGGCGTCGGTGATGCGGTAATCCATCGTGGCGAGGCCGGTGGTATTGAGATAACCGAGCCACGTGGCCTGCACCGGGGCTGCGCGCCGCGCGAAGACCGCGAGGCGATTACGCGGGGTATGGCCCGAAAGGTCGACGAGGATGTCGATCTCGTCCTGCGCGACGAGCCGCAGCACGTCGTCGTCGCTCCGGCGCGTGATGACGCGCCACTCGTCGGCGGCGGCGCGGATTCGTTCCGTCACCGCATCGACGTGGCCGCCCGAATAGCAGTACGAGCGCACCTCTCCGCGGTCGTGATGGCGCAGCACGGGCATGAGGAACCATGCGACCGGATGCGCGAGCAGGTCGCCGGACACGTAGCCCACGCGTAACGGCCGGCGTCCCTTGCGCCGCCCGGGGCGCGGCGCGGCCGGCATGGCCTCGGCTATCATGCGGCCATAGCGCCGATGCTCGCCCGCGACGAACGCCGCATCCACGTCGTCGCGCAGGTTGAGCGAGAAGAGATAGGCACCCCATACGTTCGGGTCGTGCGGCAGCCGCGTGAGCGCATCGCCGAATCGTGCCGCCGCCTCGTGCAGGCGGCCGCGGCCCATCTCGATCTCCGCGATGCCCGCGTGCGCCGCCCCGAGCGACGGGTCGAGCTCGAGCGCGCGGCGCAACGCCTTCTCGCCCTCGGTAGGCATCTTGCGCTGCACGAGCAGGCTGCCGAGGTTCGCCCACGCGCCGGCATGCTCGGGCTGGATCGAGAGCGCGCGCTCGAGCGCCTCGCACGCACGCACGAGATCGCCCTCGCCTTCGTGCGTCATGGCGAGCAACACGTGGGCATCCGCGAGGTCGGGCTTGAGCGCCTGCACGCGCTCGAGCACCGCGCGCGCGTCGGCCCAGCGGGCCTGCTCGACGAGATTGGCGGCCAGGTTGAACCACGCGGGGACGTACGCCTCGTCGATGCGGACCGCCTCGCGCTGCGCGGCCTCGGCATCCGCGAAGCGGCGTTGCTTCTGCAGCGGGTTGGCGAGGTTGAGGTACGCGCGGGGATACGCAGGGTCGGCCGCGACGGCGGCGCGGAACGCCGCCTCCGCGCCCTGGAGGTCGCCCGCATCCTCGAGCTGCTGGCCGCGCGCGATCTGCGCATCCGCGCGCTCGCGTGACGGCGCGCCCTGCGCTTTGGCGCGCCCGCCCAACCAGCCTAGAATATCCACTCGCCTTTCCGGTCCGGATATAAGAGGAAGAAGACATGGTACTCGGCTGGTTCGACACCCGCGCGTCCGAAGACTTCGCGGCGAGGATGGCGCGCGAGATCCAGCAGATCATGCCGCCCAGCGACGAGGCCCCCGGCAAGAAGGAGGCGGGCAAGCGCGCGAAGAAGATCGAGCGCATCGCGACCCAGGCCAAGGACTTCAGCAGGTCCAACAAGCTCAACTTCTACAAGAAGGCCAAGCTCGCCAACACGCTCAAGTGGTCGCTCAAGGAAGCGGGCTACTCCGACGTCTTCGTGCGCGAGATGGTGGGCCTCATCCTGGTGAACCTCTAGCGCCGGGACCTGAGGATCACCACGTTTCCGAGGACCGTCACGGCGATCCCGGCGAACGTGAGGGCGTGCCAGCGGAAGCCCTCGAAGAACGCCGAGATCACGAGCGCCACCACCGGCGTCATCACGCCGATGTAGCCCGCGCGCGCCGCGCCCACGCGCTTCATCACGGTGAGGTAGGCGGCGAAGGTCACGATCGAGCCCAGGATCGAGAGATAAAGCAGCGAAAGAACGTACGGCGCCGTCGTCTCGAACGCGAGCGGCTGGCCGCGCGCGAGCGCGACGCCGAGCGACAGCAGCGAGCCGTAGAGCATGCCCCAGGCCATCGACGGCCAGAGCGGGTAGTCGTGCTGGTGGTTGCGGTGCGCGGCGAGGCTGCCCATCGACGAGATCACCACGGCGATGGCGGTGAAGATCGTGCCGAGCGCGGCGTCGGCGCCGCGCTTGAAGTGCGCGAGCTCCGGCCAGTAGACCAGCGAGATCCCCGCGATGCCGAGCACGGAGCCCGCGATCACCGGGCGCGTCATCGGCGTGCCGAAGAAGGCTCGCATCCCCAGCATCGCGAGGAGCGGGCTCGCGGAATAGCCCACGGCCACGAGCCCCGAGACCACGTGCTCCTCCGCGTAGTACACGCAGAGGTAGCTCGCGCTGAACATGAGCGCGCCCTGCAGCGCGATCCACCCATGCTGGCGGCGGGGGAGCCGTATTGGCGCGCGCCGCAACGCGTTCCAGCCGAAGATCAGCAGAGAGGCGAGCAGGAAGCGATAGAAGACGCTCGCCTCGGCCGGCACGCGCCCGAGCTGGAACGTGATCGCGAGCCACGTCGAGCCCCAGATCGCGACGCACGCGGCGAAGAGCTGCGCGGTGCTCAATCCGCAAGCCCGGCCTGGTCGAGGATGAATGCGTAGGTGAACGCGAGCTCCTTGAGCGCGTCGTAGCGCCCCGAGGCGCCGCCGTGGCCCGCTTCCATGATCGTCTTGAGGAGCAGCGGGTTCGAGTCCGTCTTGAGCGTGCGCAGCTTCGCCACGTACTTGGCCGGCTCCCAGTACATCACCTGGCTGTCGTTGAGCGAGGTCTCGACGAGCATCGCGGGGTAATCGCCCTTCTCGAGATTGTCGTAGGGCGAGTAGGCGCGCATGTAGCGGTAGGAGCGCTCCTCGTTGGGATTGCCCCATTCGAGGTATTCGCCCACCGTGAGCGGCAGCGTGGGATCGAGCATGGTCGTCATGACGTCGACGAACGGCACCTGGCTCACCACCGCCTTGAAGAGGTCCCGGCGCATGTTCACGACCGCCCCCATGAGGAGGCCGCCGGCGCTCCCGCCCTGGATCACGAGGCGGTCGGGCGCCGTGAAGCGCCGCCGCACGAGCGACTCGGCGGCCGCGATGAAATCGGTGAAGGTGTTCTTCTTGCGGTGCAGCTTGCCGTCGTCGTACCAGTAGCGGCCGCGGTCGCCGCCGCCGCGGATGTGGGCGATCGCGAAGATCATGCCGCGATCGAGGAGCGAGATGCGCGTCGAGCGGAAGCCCGGGTCCATCGGGATGCCGTACGAGCCGTAGCCGTAGAGCAGCATCGGCTGCGGGCCCTTCTCGCGCGTGTCGCGGCGGTACACGATCGACACGGGAATGCGCGTGCCGTCGGCGGCGACCGCGGTGAGCGCTTCGGAGGCGTAGTTCGCCGGGTCGTAGCCGCCCAGCACGGGCTGGCGCTTGAGCAGCCTGCGGGTGCGCGCACGCACGTCGTAGTCGTACCACGACATGGGTGTCACGAGGCTCTCGTAGATGAAGCGGAACTGCGTCGCGTCGAACTCCCAGTTGGCGCCGGCGTGCGCCGTATACACCGGCTCGTCGAACGCGATGTAGTGCCCGGCACCCGTGGCGAACTCCGTGATGCGCAGCTTGAGCAGGCCCTTGTCGCGCTCGACCATCACCCAGAAGTCGCGGAAGAGGTCGACCTCCTCGATCATCACGAGCGGCCGGTGCGCGACCACCTGCTTCCAGCGGCGCGGGCTCGGATCCGAGACGGGCGCGCGGACCACGCGGAAGTTGCGCCCCTCGTCGTTGGTGCGAATGAAGAACTCGTCGCCGCGGTGGTCGACGTAGTACTCGTGGCCGCTCTTGCGCGGGAGCAGCGTGCGGAACTCGCCGCGCGGGTCGTCCGCGCGCAGCAGGCGCATCTCCGTGGTGTCCTTGCTCATGATGCCCAGCACCACGTACGCCTCGCTGCGCGTGTCGCCCACGCCGATGTCGAACTGCTCGTCCTCCTCGTCGTAGAGCACGTCGTCGCTGCCCTCGCCCAGCACGAGCCGGTGCAGGCGGTGGCTGCGCTTGGTGGTCTCGTCTTCCTCGACGTAGAAGAGGGTGCGGCTGTCCGCGGCCCACGCCGCGGAGGTCACGCGCGGCGCGCTCTCGGGCAGGAGGGCGCCGGTCGCGAGATCCTTCACGTACAGCGTGTACTGGCGAAAGCCCGTGGAGTCGACCGAGTAGAGCATCTTCATGCCATCGGGGCTCACGTCGAGCAGGCCCACGGCGGTGAAGGCACGGCCCTCGGCGAGCCTGTTCACGTCGAGGAGGACTTCCTCCTGCGCCTCCATGGAGCCCTTGCGCCGCGCGTAGATCGGGTACTGCAGGCCCTTCACCTCGCGCTGGTAGTACCAGTAGCCATGGCGCCGGTAGGGCACGCTCTCGTCGGTCTCCTGGATGCGCGCGAGCATCTCGTCGTAGAGCTTCGCGCGAAAGCCCTCGAGCGGCCGCATCATCGCCTCGGTGTATGCGTTCTCAGCCTCGAGATAGGCGATGACCTCGGGATTGTCCTTCTCGCGCAGCCAGTAGTACGGATCCACGCGCCGGTCGCCGAACTTGCTGAGGACCTTGGGCTTGCGCGCCGCGACGGGCGGCACGGGCGTCGGCGAGGAGGATGCGCGCATCGGAGGGGCAGTCGGGCGGGCGAGGGGCGGCCCGCGGCAAGCCGCGAATTATAAACGACGCCGGACGGTGCCCGGCGCTCCACGGATGCTATCTTTCGCGGGCCTGCAAACAACGAACCAAAGGACCCCCGAATGTCGAACAAAATCGCGCGCACGGCGCCGCTCCTCATCGCGCTGCTTTCGATTCCCGCGCTTTGCGGCGCCGCCGCGAGTGGAGCGGCCACGGCGCAGGCCGCCACGACGCTTTACTCCTCCAACACGCTCGTCTGGCAACCGCAGATCGCCTACCGCTCGGCGAGCGTGCGCGTCGCGGGGCCCGCGGGGTTCATCCGCGACATCGACTTCGGCACGGCGCGCCCGGCGTTCTCCGTGCAAGGCCTGCCCGACGGCACCTACACCTACGAGGTTTCGCTCGGCCGCGTCCCGAGCGCGGCGCTCGGGGAGGCGCTTGCAAACGGCGCACGCGCCGAGGACGGCACCGCCGCGCCGGAAGTGCGCGCGCAGATCGATGCGCTGCGCGCGACCGTCTCCGGCACGTTCACCGTGAGCGGCGGCCAGCTCGTGTCCCCGGACGCGGCCGAGCCGCATTCGCGCGCGAAGGCCGCCGGCAGCGCTCCCGTCGCAGTCGCGAACGCCAACACGGTCGTCGCCGACAACCAGGTGGTGCAGGGATCGCTCTGCGTGGGCCTCGACTGCTCGAGCACCGAGAGCTTCGGTTTCGACACCATCCGGCTCAAGGAGAACAACACGCGCATCCTCTTCATGGATGACTCGACGTCGGCCGGATTCCCGAACAACCAGTGGCAGCTGACCGCCAACGACAGCACGTCGGGGGGCGCCAACAAGTTCTCGATCGAGGACATCACCAACGCGAAGGTGCCCTTCACGGTGACGGCCCTCGCGCCCACGGACTCGTTGTTCATCGCGAGCTCGGGCAAGGTCGGCTTCGGCACGAACAGCCCCGGGCTCAACCTCCACGCGAAGGCGAGCGACACGCCGGCGCTGCGCCTGGAGCAGGACAATACCGGCGGCTTCACCGCGCAGACCTGGGACATCGGCGCGAACGAGGCCAACTGGTTCGTGCGCGACCTCACCGGCGGATCGCGCCTGCCGCTGCGCATCCGGCCCGGCGCGCCCACCAGCAGCATCGACATTGCCGCGTCCGGCAGCGTGGGCATCGGCACCGCCTCCCCCAACCTCGGCAACGTGGCGCGCGCGGTCACCATCGCGACCCCGAACTACACGAACGGTACGAGCGAGTTCGCGGCACTCGAGCTCGCCGGCGCACAGAGCAGCGACATCGCGTTCGGCGTCGTGCGCTTCTACAACAAGGGCCTGGTCCTCGCGCAGATCGCCGGTGCGCGCGACGGCGCCGACAACGTCGGCAGCCTTCGTTTCCTCACCGGCACCTCCGGCGCGCTGGGCGAGAGGATGCGCATCACGGCCGGCGGCAACGTCGGCATCGGCACCGGCGCGCCGACCGCGAAGCTCCACGTGCAGGGCGACGTGCTCGTCGCCGGAAACCTCCACGTGCAGGGCGCGTGCTGCGGCCCCGACTACGTGTTCGATCCCTCGTACCGGCTCGCGTCCATCGACGAGCAGTCGCTGTACATGCACGAGCATCGCCACCTGCCCGCGCTCGGCCCCGCCCGCACCACGGCCGACGGGCACGCCGAGATCGACGTCTTCCAGCAGAGCAAGGGCATGCTCGAGGAGCTCGAGAAGGCGCACCTCTACATCGATGCGCTGCATCGCGAGATCGAGGCGCTGAAAGCCGAGGGCGCCGCGCGCGATCGCGAGCTGGCGGCGATCAAGTCGCGCCTCGGCCTTTGATCCCGCGGGCGCGCGGTCAACCCGCACCGCGCGCCCCCGTTATTTCAACCGTGCGCTTGCACACCCGCTCATCAAGGAGAAAGCATGAAACTCAAGCATCTCGCTACCCTCATCGCCGCCGTGGCCCTGCCCGTCGCGGCCCAGGGCACCGCGGCCACGCCGGCGACCGCGCCGGCCACGACCCCCACGCCCGCCGCCGCGAAAGTGCAGCCGATCGACCCGGCCGATGCGGCCGCCAAGCCGGCGAAGGCCAAAGGCTCGAAGGCGAAGGCCAAGGGCGCCAAGCAGGCCAAGTCGTCCCAGGCCAAGCCCTCGAAGAAGAAGAAGAGCAGCAAGGACGCCGTGCAGGGCTGAGCCGCGCGGCGGTGCTAAAGTAGGGGCTCTTCCCGGAGCCCCTATGTTCGCCCTGCAGGCCGCGCGCGGCCTCTCCCCGGCCGACCTCCACGCGCAACTCCTCGAGCAGGCGCGTGCGCTGCTCGCAGGCGAGCGCGACCGGACCGCGAACGCGGCGAACCTCGCCTCGCTCATCTATCACACGCTGCCCGACCTGAACTGGGCGGGCTTCTACTGGCTCAAGCAGGGCGAGCTCGTGCTGGGACCGTTCCAGGGCAAGCCCGCGTGCGTGCGCATCGCGCTCGGCAAGGGCGTGTGCGGCACGGCCGCGCGCGAGCGTCGCAGCATCGTCGTGCCCGACGTGAACGCATTTTCCGGCCACATCGCCTGCGACAGCGCGTCCGCGGCGGAAGTGGTCGTGCCCGTGATCGGCGCGGGCCGCGTCCTCGGCGTGCTCGACGTCGACAGCCCCGTGCGCGGCCGCTTCGACGAGGCGGATGCGCGGGCGCTGGAGGCCGTCGTGCGGGTCTTCCTCGACGCCACGGACCTCGAGACCTGATGTCTTACATCGACCAGTCGATCGTCCCGGGTGAAACGCTGATCCATCGCGCGCGCGTCTCGTGGTGGTCGCAGGTCTGGTTGATCCTGCTCGCGGCGCTCACGTTCGGCATCGCCGCCGGCTTCGCCACGGTCGCGACACTCGATGCCAATACCGAGCGCGTCATCAGCGGCGCGATCGTGCTGGTGGGTCTCGCCTTCCTCCTGCGCGCGTGGATCCGCGTGCACTCGACGGAGCTCGCCATCACGAACCGGCGCGTGATCGCGAAGTTCGGGTTCGTGCAGCGCCATACCGTCGAGATCAACCTCGAGAAGGTCGAGGCGCTGCGCGTCGACCAGGGCTTCGTCGGGCGCATGCTCGATTTCGGCACCATCCACATCACGGGCTCGGGCGGCTCCGTCGAGCCCATCCCGCAGATCGCGCACCCGCTCGAGTTCCGCCGCAAATTCATGGAGGCGACCAGCCGGCCGGCGGCAGCTGCAGCTTGAGGCTCGCGGCAGGCGACGGCGCGAGTCCGGCAAGAGGATTGTCCACGGATAAACACAGATGAACGTCGCCGAGAAGGCAACGTGGCGATGGCAGGGCTGCCGTGCGGACCCCGGTCCATCCGTGTTTATCCGTGTTTATCCGTGGACGTTTCTCGCCTGAATTGCCACGATGCTTCGATCGCTCCTCGTCGACTTCAACTCCTACTTCGCCTCGGTGGAGCAGCAGGTCGAGCCGCGCCTGAGGGGCCGGCCGCTGGGCGTGGTGCCGATGCTCGCGGACACCACGGTCTGCATCGCCGCGAGCGTGGAGGCCAAGAGGTTCGGCGTGAAGACGGGCACCAAGGTCGCCGAGGCGCGGCGGCTCTGCCCGGAGATCGAGTTCGTCATCGCGCGCCACGAGATCTACATCGAGTACCACCATCGCGCGGTCGAGGTCGTGGACTCGGTGGTTCCCGTGCGCGCGGTGCTCTCGATCGACGAGATGGACTGCGAGCTCTCCGGCCGCTGGGGCGAACGCGAGAAGGCGCTCGCGACGGCGCACGAGGTGAAGCGCGCCATCGCCTCCCGCGTGGGCGAGCACCTGCGGACGTCCATCGGCATCGGGCCCAACACGTTCATCGCGAAGACGGCGTCGGATCTGCAGAAGCCGGACGGCCTCGTGATCATCGAGAAGCAGGAGCTGCCCGAGCGCCTCTTCGACCTCGGCGTGCGCGAGCTCTCGGGCATCGGCAAGCAGATGGAGAAGCGCCTGCATGCGCACGGCATCCGCACCGTGCGCGACCTCGCGGCGAAGACGCGCGACGAGCTGCGCGCGGTCTGGGGCGGCGTGGGCGGCGACATCATGTACGAGCGCATCCGCGGCGAGCCGCAGCACGAGCGCGGGAACGACACTTCCTCCATCTCGCACTCGAACGTGCTGGCTCCGCAGCTGCGCAATCCCGACGATGCGTACGCGGTGCTCAACCGGCTCGTGCAGAAGGCGGCGGCGCGGCTGCGCAAGGCGAACTTCCATGCGGGCCGGCTTACCGTCGCCCTCAGGTACCTGGACGGCAGCGACTGGCACGCCGACCAGAAGCTGGTGGAGACACAGGACACGCGCACCTTCCTGCAGGCGCTCGAGAAGCTCTGGGCCAGGCGGCCGCGCGACCAGCGCATCATCCTGCGCGTCGGCATGGCGTTCTCGGATTTCGTGGGCGATGCGCACCGGACCGGCCTGCTCTTCGCCTCCGAGGATCGATCGAAGAGCCTCTACTCCACGCTGGACCAGCTCAACGCCCGCTTCGGCCGCCAGGCGGTCTACTTCGCGAGCGCGCACAAGGCCATCGATCGCGGCGGCCTGCACATCGCCTTCAACCACATTCCCGACCCGAAGACCGAGAAATGACCGGGGTCAGACCACGGTCAGCCCGTGGAACGCCATGACGAATGCTGACCGTGGTCTGACCCCGGTCGTTCCGGTGTACGTCATCACGGGTGCGTCCAAGGGCATCGGCGCCGAGCTCGCGCGCCAGCTGGCGCGCCGCGGCGCGCGGCTCGTGCTCGCGGCGAGAGACACGCAAGCTCTCGATGGCGTGGCGGAGGAATGCCGCAAGGCCGGCGGCACCGCGATCACCGTGCACGCCGACGTCACGAAGGAGCGCGACTGCCAGGCCATCATGGCGGGCGCGGCGCTCGCGTTCGGGCGCATCGACGTGCTCGTGAACAACGCCGGCGCCACGATGTGGGCACGCTTCGACGAGGTGCTGGACCTCTCCGTCTTCGAGCGGCTCATGCAGGTGAATTACTTCGGCGCGGTGTACTGCACGTCGCACGCGCTGCCGTTGCTGCAGGAGTCGAAGGGACTCATCGTCGGCATCGCGAGCCTCACGGCGCTCGTCGGCGTGCCCACGCGCAGCGGCTACGCGGCGGCCAAGCACGCGATGCGCGGATTCTTCGATTCGCTGCGCATCGAGCTCGCCGATACCGGGGTCGGCGTGACGATGATCTATCCCGGCTTCGTCGCCACCGGCATCCGCGAGAACGCCACGGGCCCCGACGGGCAGCCGATCCTGGTGAGCCCGGTGAAGGAGAGCGAAGTGATGCGCGTCGAGGACTGCGCCGCGCGCATCGTGCGCGCCATCGAGCGGCGCGAGCGGGAAGTGGTGATGACGGCGCGCGGTAGAATGGGCCTTTGGCTCAAGCTCGTCGCCCCCGGCCTCGTGGACCGCATCGCACGCCGGGCGATCGAGCGCGGACGCTGATGTCGCTCTCCCTCTGGCTCACCTATCTCGTCGCGACGATCATCCTGTCGCTTTCGCCCGGCCCGGGCGTGTTCTCGAGCCTCTCGAGCGGGCTCAACCACGGGCTGCGCACGGGGATCTGGAACGGCATCGGCATGCAGGCGGCGAATTTCATCCTGATCTGCATCGTTTCGCTCGGGCTCGGCGCGATCCTGCTCGCATCGGAGACGGTGTTCACCGCGGTGAAGTGGATCGGCGTCGCATACCTCGTCTATCTCGGCATCGTCACGTGGCGCTCTCCCCCGAAGGCGTTCCACGAGGAGAAGGACGAGGACCGCAGCGCGAAGGACGTCTTCCTGCGCGGCTTCTTCGTGAACATCACCAATCCCAAGGGCATCATCTTCTTCGCCGCGATCCTGCCGCAGTTCATCGACGTGCACGCGCCGCAGGCGATGCAGTACACCGTCCTCGCGGCGACCACGCTCCTCGTGGACCTCGTCGTGATGTCCGGCTATACGGCCCTCGCGGCGAAGGTGCTGCGCGTGATGCGCGATCCGTCGCGGCTGCGCTGGGTGAACCGCACGCTCGGAGGCGCATTCGTCGCCGCGGGCGTGGCATTGGCGACTTTCCGCCGCGCGATGACCGCGGCGCTCTGAACGATCTCACCTCGACAAGGAGAAACGACATGGCGATCAAGGTCGGCGACCGGCTTCCCGACGGCAACATCCAGGAGTTCATCGAAGTGGAAGGCAATGGCTGCAGCGTGGGCCCGAACACGTTCAAGGTGCAGGACCTCGTGAAAGGCAAGAAGATCGCGATCTTCGGCCTTCCGGGCGCCTTCACGCCGACGTGCTCGGCCAAGCACGTGCCGAGCTACCTGCAGAACTTCGACCAGCTGAAGAAGAAGGGCGTGGACGAGATCTGGTGCTTCGCGGTGAACGACCCGTTCGTGATGGGCGCGTGGTCGCGCGACCAGAAGGCCGGCGGCAAGATCCGCTTCATGGCCGACGGCAGCGCCGAGTACACGAAGAAGCTCGGCCTCGACCTCGACCTCAACGCGCGCGGGCTGGGCACGCGCTGCCAGCGCTTCTCGATGATCGTGGACGACGGCGTCGTGAAGAGCCTGAACGTCGAGGCGCCGGGCAAGTACGAGGTGTCGAGCGCGGAGAAGATGCTGGAGCAGCTCTAACGCGAATCACGCGCCCGGCGCGAGCCGGGCGCGTTGCCGCTCAGCCCTTCTGCGTCACGAACTTGGTGACGAGGTACCCGTCGAAGGTCTCCGTTCCGCCCTCGCTCCCGTACCCGCTGTCCTTCACGCCTCCGAAGGGCACCTCGGCGAGCGCGAACCCCAGGTGGTTGATCGTCACCATCCCGCTCTCCAGCGCATCGCCGAGCTTCGTCGCATTCGACGTTGATTTCGTGAACGCATAGGCGGCGAGCCCGAACGGCAGCGCGTTCGCCTTCGCGATCGCCTCGTCGAGCTGCTTGAACTTCTTGATCCCGAGGATCGGCCCAAAAGGCTCCTCGGTCATCAGCTTCGAATCGTCGGGCGGCTCCTCCACGACGGTGGGCTCGAGGAAGTTGCCCTTGTCGCCGATGCGGTGGCCGCCCGCGAGGATCTTCGCCTTCCGCTCCGCGGCATCCTCCACGAAGCTCGTGAGGGCCGGCATGCGCCGCTTGTGCGCGAGC
>Ga0157372_10005918_pt1 | contig 13022 bp, 11 predicted proteins | sample C55metaG_FD_115307 | JGI IMG/M metagenome (GOLD analysis project Ga0157372, IMG submission 115307) | Corn rhizosphere microbial communities from Kellogg Biological Station, Michigan, USA - C5-5 metaG | ecosystem: Host-associated > Plants > Roots > Rhizosphere > Soil | place: USA: Michigan... | reverse complement strand
TCGGTCCCGGCGGCGCCGCGGGCAAGGACCCGAACGCCAACGGCTGGGACGCGGTCGCCGTCCACCGCGTGACCGGGGAGTTGCTCATCGTCGACAACAAGGCAAGCGGCCTGCCCGGCCTGGTGGAGGAGGCAACCTCGATCACCACGCGCTGGACGCAGAACCTGGACCGTGCCATCCGGGCCATCGCCGACCTGAGTGCCGACGTACCGGAAAGGGCCACGGCGCTCGACAAGCTCCACGAGCTGCAGGAAGCCGGCAAGACCGGCGCCGCGATGCCCGAGGGCGTCCGCGTAGCCATCAGCAATGCGGGCGGGTTCGTGGGTGTTGTGGACGCCGATGGCCGGGTCACCCTGGTCGGCGAGAAGCTGCAGACCGCGTTCGAGAGCGGCAGCGGGATCAAGGGGCGGGTCGAGGGCGAGAACATGGTGCCGCCGAACCTCATCAAGGAGCGGCAGGACTGGGTGGAGGCCGAAAGAGCAGCCGGCCGCAAGCCGGTGAGCGCGTTCAGCGATACGACGATGGAGGTGACACTCCCCCGGGCAACTCCGATGGACGTGATGGGACCGATCACGGAGCTGGCGGAGGCGAAGGGGACCGCAGCAATCATCTTGATCGAGGCGATCAAACGCGCCTTCGTGCTGTACTTCGTCCTCACGCACCATCCCACGCAGATGGACGCGGACCTCACCGCCATGGCCCCGCGCATTCAAGACGCCCTGCGACGCAACCCGAACGGCGGGGTGCTGCTGTTGTACGTCTGGTCCCAGTTGCCCGGTACTCCACCACTGGTCGGTGTCGTCGACGATGACGAGGCCTACAACCGCGGCTACTCGCATCTGGCCATCTCCGACGGGGCGACGCCGGCCGACGCCTACCGGCGCTATCTCGACCCAGGCCTCTCGATCAGCACCGCCTGCGACCCGTCGTTCTTCGCGTATCGAGCCCTGTGGATCGACCCCACCGGGGTGCGCCCTTATCCCATCCCCACCACCCTGCCACCGGCTCCGCCCGAGGGCTCATGACAGCGAACCGGAGAACAACAATGCCTCCCCACACCAATGGCGCATCGCCATCTGTCGATTCCGGCGCGCGCGCCGCCGAGTCGACGCTTTCGGTCAACGGACCCGGTACGACGATCCTGTCCGCGAACGTGCCCGAGCCAACCAGCTATCCGGGCCGGCACTACATCCTGCTGAACCTGCCGGACGAATACTGGCGCTCCGACCTTCTCGGCCCGGCCACACCAGCGACACCTGCCGTGCCCGCGACACCCGCCACGGAGACCCCGTCCCTGGCTCCACGCGCGACGAGGCGAACCGACGGCAACGGCGACGACACGCCGCCATATGAGATCCACGACATCGAGTGCGACTGGAAGTCGCCGTCGTCGCCGCTCATCGTGACGAGCAACTCCTACCAGCTCAGCGTCGTGGTCACGTTCCCTGAAGGCGGCGAGGACCTCTTCAAGGATCTACACATCTCCGTCGACAGCGCGGCGAGCGTTGCGCTTCAGTCTGCCGGAGGCCACGACTACTCGGCGCACCTGACACTCGCGCCCGGAGCGCACCTGCTGTACGTGCGCGGGCTACCGACAACGGTGACGGGGCTGAGCCGGCCGGTGCTGGACTGCCGGCCCTTGGCGGTCACGGTGAACGCCGCACCCGACGACACACCACCGCCCACGCTCAGCGTCAGCCAGCCGGCCGACGGCAGCATGATCACCCTCGACACGAGCGGCAACGGGAGCGTGGCGGTACAGGCCTCCGCCACCAGCTCGGCCGGGGTGCACTCGCTGGTGGTGGAGCTGGACGGCAACCCGGTGAACGGGCTGTCTGGAGACGCCTCCAACCTGTCCGGCACCATTCCGGTCAGCGGCCTCGGTGACCACACCGTCACGGTCACCGCGACCGACTCCAAGGGTGGGCAGACGACGGTGCGTCGGGCACTGGTCGCCAAATCACCGACGCTTCGCAGCAGCCGGTTCAAGCTCGTCCTCGCCGAGTGCCTCCAGCTGTCCAGCTTCCTGGGCGCCTACGGCAACGGCCGCGTACTCAAGTCGTTCTCGCTGCTGCCCGGCGAGAAGACCTCGATCAAGGTCGAGTCGTACGTGTCCAGCGAACAGACACTCAAGGACGCCTCTAGCATCCTCGACTCCTACAGCACGACACAGTCGGACGCCTTCGAGCAGGCGGTCAACAATGAGCAGTCCACGCAGACCAAAGACACCGACGAGGCGAAGAACGCCGTCAAGGTGCACGCGTCCGCCAGCTGGGGGTTCGGGTCCGCCGACGCGTCGTACGACGGGAGCTGGGCGAGCTCGTCGGCGCGCGACGAGATGGTGAAGAACGTCCGCAACGCAACGACCAAGCACGCCGCCGAGGCCAGCGCCAAGCGCGACGTGCACATCGACACCTCGACGACGACCACGGATTCCAGCCACACCACCACGACCACGGCGCGCGAGATCAGCAACATCAACGTCTCCCGCACCCTCAACTTCGTGTTCCGCCAGATGAATCAGGAGTTCTTCACCCTGCTACATCTGGTCGACGTGCGCATCGGGCTGCTGAGGTACGACGACGACGGGGCTGGGAAATGGGTGGCCTCCTACCAGGAGTTCACCCTGCCGCAGCTGGACGGCGTTCTGCGCAGCTACCTTCGACCGAACGCGGAGGCCGATGGGCTGCTCGGACTGGTGCGCAACACGATCTTCGCCCAGCTCGACACGGTCTACCCGTTCAACCAGAGCACAACCGGCCCCCAACCGGTGTCGCTGATTGAGCAGGTGGACGTCCAGCGGGTCCAGCGTGACGCGAACGGCGTGGAGGTGCGCGACGCTCAGGGCCACCCCCTGTACGCGGCGGCAGGCGCATACTTCCGCTTCCGCGCAGGCATGACCTCCACCTACACCGACCCCGCCACCGGATCCACCTTCACCGTCCCCGGGGTCCTCCTCGCCGCCGACCAACACGTGATGCGCACCGACGGGATCCTCGTCGAGGCCGTCCTCGGCGAAGGCGATGCGCTTGATGAGTACAACCGGCGGCTGCAGGTCACCGCGTACGAGGCCCGCGCACACGACAACTACACGAAGATCGTCACCAACGAACTCTCCAAGGAGGAGTTGGAGCGACTGCGCCTTGCCCGGTCCCTCGTCGAGGCCGCACCAGCCGACGACCAGGCGAATGTGTACGCCGAACTTTTCCCGGCGGCGGCCAGCAACGCGTCCCCCGACACCACAGAAACGTCGAACGGTACGCCCGCTAGACCCACGCCGGCTTCTGCCTTGACAACCTCGAACTCCATGCCGTGAACGCCATGGCCTTTCACCAGATCAGGGGCACGAAGCATCGGTGGTGTTGCTCCAGAACCGGTTCGTCAGGTCGGACGGGTCCGGCCGGCCGTCGTTGGCCGAGAAGCTGATGGAGATGCCGGAGATACAGGGGATCTGCAGCGGAGCGTCGACCGACCCAGACGGAGAAGCAGTGGCCATCCAGTAGTAGTTGAAGGCTCCGCCGGCCCCGATCCTGGCTCCGCGGATAGTCACCTGCGCATTGGCCAGGAAGCGTGAACCGGTGACGTGGAAAATCGAGCCCGCACCCGACCCTGACGTTGAGACCGCGATCTGGGGCCGTGGCGAGGACGGCGACGGCGCCCCGGGGGACGTGGTGGCCGGCGGCGGAGGTGGCACCGATACCGGCGACGGCGGCGCTGGGTTCCAGGCCCAGAGCGTGCCGTCAGTCTTGACCGCCCAAAGGCCGAGGAACCTCCCGGCCGAGATACTGCTGAAGCCCTCTCCCGGGATTCGCTCATAGCCGACTCCGTCTCTTGTCGACCAGATGGTCCCGTCGTCGCGGACGAGCCAGGCAGTCCCTTCTTCGCTGATCGACAGGTCCTCCCACTTTCCTTCCCGGCCAATGCCTTCGGTCAAGAACCAGTTTCCGCTGTTCGCCATCCACATCACCTGGCCATGGGTCGTTATCCCCCACATCTCAGTGTGGTTGCCAGCGGCGACGCGCTTCATGGGCAGCAGGATGCTCTTGTCGACGAAGGAAACACCGTTCACCGTCTGCCACATGGACCCATCGTCACGGACCACCCAGGCCGTCCCCTGCCAGACCGTCACGTCCACCAGGGCTCCGAACAGATTTGCCGGAACCTGCGTCCATGCCCCGTCCATCCGGTGGTGCCAGACGGCACCAGTGGGGGTCACCGCCCAGACCGAACCGTCCAGCGCTATCGCCAGGCGGGTCAGGTTGCCTGGCCCGGGTTCCTGACCGGCCGTGTCAGGAGGCCAGGGCCCTGCACCGTGACGCCACAACGTCCCATCCCTGGCCGTTGCCCAGACCTCGGGGAAGCTGGCGTCCAGCCGGACGGCGACATCCCGCAGTTGCGGAAAAGCGACCTGCCCCCCGCCCACCGTGTCGACCACATACCGTGGCCACCACACACGAACTTCCACGGCGTCGTCCCCTCCCGTACGTGCAGAGGCGAGCGGTGATCACGACGGATCCGGCGCCGTGTCACGAATTCCAGTCAGAATAGAGCAGCCTGCTCTGCCCTGCATATGGCACATGTGGCTAAGGCACCTGCCTCTACCGAACCACGGGCCCCGCCTTCGCAAGGTCCGGAGAGGAACTACCGACGCCGGCATCGGCGTTGAACCCTTGGGACTGTGCACTCGTTGATCAGTGCAGGAACGATGGAGGGACACACGATGGCCAGAGGTCTGCTTGGCGCGGTAGGGGCATTGCTCCTGGTCGCGGGCACGGTGTTCGCGCTGCAAGGCTTCGGCGTCCTCGGGGGCAGCTCGATGTCGGGCAGCAATACGTGGGCTGCGGCCGGGCCGGTCATTGCAGCGATCGGCCTGATGGTGCTGGTCGGTGCCGTCCGCAGCGGACATCGGCACTCCTCACCACGCCAGTAGCCTGGGTCGTCGCGGCCCAGGAGCGAACGCTCAGCGCACCGTCGGATCACCGCGGGCTACTGCCGTGAGGTGGGGTGCCGCCGATGGACCCAGACCGCTTGTCAGATCGAACACGTGGCGAAAAATGAGCCTGGCCCCGGCAAGCTTGACCCCTAGCCTTGCGATATGGCGCACGTCGACCTCAGTGACGACAGCACCCGCCGGTACATCGTGCGGCACTACCGGTACGACCCTGAGAGGCACGAGAGACGCCACGTCGTCGTTGCCGTCGTCGACAACAAGCGCGAGTACCGCGCCGAGCTCGAGAGGGCGAGAGCGGCCCTAGAGAGCCGGCGACTGCAGGGCGACGCCGTGGATCCTCGCGAACACATCACCGGGACTATCCGCGAACCCGGCGACGATCGCCGTGCGGCACACGGCCACTTACTGACCCGAGCGGTCAGGCACGGTGTGGGGCTCGGCGACTGGGTCGACGGGCTCGACCTCCCCCGCAACATCGGCGTCCTACGCGCTACCGAAGCCGCTTGGAAACCCGCGCTCCGCGCACGGCTGACCCGCTTGCTGGGGCGCCGGGGTAGCTAGTGCGCAGGATCACGACCCCGACAACGACCATGTCGTCCTCTCGCCCAGTCGGGCATCAGTGAATGTCGAGCCGGCGAAAGCCAGCCCAGGCAAGTACGGCTACAGCGGCGCCGCTCAGCACGAGCAGGATGATCCCGGCGGTGTCGAGTCCGTCGTGGAGCTGGTTCCCGCCCACGCCCCAGTAGACGGGGGATGCGTAGCGGATGGCATGGACCCAGCCGACGACCGGTGCGAGTGAGCTGATCACGTACCCCACACCCGCTGCGGCGACGGCGACTCCGAGCGCGGTACCGCGGCTGCCGGTCCAGGCACCGACGGCGAGCGCAAGGAGGCCGAGGTCGAAGGCCATCAGAGCCGAGCTGACCGTGATCTGGGCGAGGGCCCCGGCTCCAAGCTCGATCTCGAATCCCCTGCCCACGAGCGCGGCGACCAGGGAGACGACCGGCACCGGCAACGAGAGTACGGCGAGGGCCGCGGTCTTCTCCACAAGCAACCTGCGTCGGGTGAGCGGGAGGCTGGCGACGCCACCCAGGGTGCCCTCCTCGTCCTGACCGGCTATCGCGGCGGCGCCGTACCCGATCGTCATGAGCAGCGCGAACAGCGGCACGAAGTTGGCGTAGAGGTTGGCGTTCATCCAACCGTCGGGAGACGTGAGCGACCCGGCCGCTCCGAACAGGGCAGCCAGCTTGGGGGTGGAGGTGGTGAAGCCGTTGAGTGAGGCGTCGTTCTTGAAGCTGGGATACAGCACCACGATCAGCAACGCGTACGCTCCCACACCCGCGGCGTAGAACAGCGAGCTGCGCCGACGCAGCCGCAGGTCCAGGCGGGTGACCTCACCGGACATCGACACCGACCTCCTCGGTGGTCGCGTAGAAGCTCAGGAACAGCTCGTCGAGATTGGCCGCCCTAGCGGACACGTCGACGATCCCGTACGGCACAGCAGCCTCGAAGAGCGCGCCCACCTCGCCTGAGACGCGGAAACCAAGCCGATGGCCGCTGTGCGAGATCACCTCCACACCTAGCAAGTCCGCGAACACCGCAGCATCAACGGGCGCCCGGAAGGTGAGCTCCACAGTGCGAGGCGCGCGACGCCGCAGCCCCTCGATGGTGTCGGAGGCAACCAGCTGGCCCTCGCGGATGATGGCAACCTGATGGGCGAGCCGCTGCACCTCGTCGAGGTCGTGGGAGGACAGGAACACGGTGCGACCTCGGGCGACGGACTCCTCCAGCAGGTCGGCGAACTCCTTCTGCAGGAGCGGGTCCAGGCCCGAGGTCGGCTCGTCGAGAACGAGCAGCTCCGGGTCGTGCATGAAGGCCTGGATCAGGCCGATCTTCTGCCGGTTGCCCTTCGACAGGGTGCGCACGGGGCGGTCGAGCTCGGCGCCGAAGCGGCGCTCGAGGTGGGCGCGCAGTGCCCGGTCAACGTGGCCTCGCATCCGAGCCGTCCGGTCCAGGATCTCCCGGCCGGTCAGTCGCGGGTGCAGCGCGAGCTCGCCCGACAGGTAACCGACCCGGCGCCGCAGCTGCGGGCCGTGCCGCTGCGCGTCGAGGCCGACGAGCTCCGCCCGGCCGGCAGTCGGCAGGTACAGACCCATCATCAGTCGGATGGTGGTGGACTTCCCGGCACCGTTCGGACCGAGGAACCCGAACGTCTGTCCCGCGGTCACGTCCAGGTTCACGTTGGAGATGCCGCGGACCGCGCCGAAGACCTTGGTCAGGCCGACCAGCCGCACGACCACCGACGCTTCGTCGTCGGTCACGGCCCGGTCACCAGTCGTCCACGGCCGGCCAGGTTGCCCCGCCGCTCCTCGGCTCCCATAGGACAAGCCTGGCATATGGCAATTCGGACCGCCAGGAAGTCGTCGCGGCTGGGCCGCCGGTCAGGGCGGTCGAGTCGTCCAGCACTCAGGTCGTCGGCACCGGAACGTCGATGTCGAGGCCCGCCAGCTCGGTGACCTCGCGTCGGAAAGGGACCTCGTCGTTGGGCCGGGCGGGGGCGTCGAACTCCTCGGCTGCGCGGCGGCCTGACCAGACCGCAGCGGCGATGGTTGCCGGCGCCCAGCAGTCCCCCACGCCGTGCACCGTCTGCAGCTGCCCGAGCTCGCGCCGCTCGTCGAGCTGCAGGAACAGCTCATCGCGCGGGAGCCTGGCGGTCACCATTACCACGGCGTCGGCCTCGATCTCCCTCGTCTGGTGTGTGTAGGCGTCGGTGACAACGACACCGCCGCGACCCACGCCGGCAAGGGCGTGCTCGGTGACGCGTTCGACACCGGCCTCGATGAGTCGGCGCTGGATCTTGGTCACCTCGAACGTGTTGACGGTCCAGGGCGACACCTGCGCCGCCGGCGTGACGATCGAGACCTCGTAGCCCTTGCTGCGCAGCTGTTCGGCGATCACACCGCCCAGGTAGTAGTAGTCGTCGTCGTACACCACGACGTGACGGCCCTCGGGCAGCCGGCCGGCGAAGATGTCGTCCGGGGCGAGCACCTGGGCGCCGCCGGCGACGGGGATCGGCTGGGTGTGCCAGCGACCCACGCCGTCGGTGCGCCAGGTGGCCCCGGTGGCGACGATGACGTGCTGGAAGCCGAACTCCACGACGTCGTCGGCACTCATCGGGCTCTCCCGGAAGACCTCGACATTGGGCAGCTCGCCGATGGCGGCCTCGCGGTAGTCACGCACCCGGTTCCAGGCCGAGAGGCCCGGTAGCCGGGACTCGGCCGTCACTCGGCCGCCGAGCTCACGTGCGGCTTCGACGAGGGTGACCTCGTAGCCGCGCACTCCGAGGGCGCGCGCAGCCTCGAGCCCGGCGGGACCGGCGCCGACCACGAGGATCCGGGCATCGGACTCCTTGGGCCGGACCCGTTCGGGGTGCCAGCCGCGCCGCCACTCCTCTCCCATGCTGGGATTCTGGGTGCAGCGAATGGGCGACATGGTCTGGTCCCCGGTGACGCAGACGTTGCAGCCGATGCACTCCCGGATCGTGGCCAGCTTGCCGTCGCGGATCTTGTTGGGCAGGAACGGGTCGGCGATGGACGGCCGGGCGGCGCCGATCAGGTCCAGGATGCCGGCCCGGACCTGTCGCACCATGGCATCGGGCGAGGTGAACCGACCGACGCCGACGACCGGTGTGGACGTCAGTTTCTTGAGGCCCGCGACGAACTGCTCCTGCCGGCCTTCGGGCTCGAAGCGGGAGGTGGCCGAGTCGGCCTCCCAGCTGCCCATCGCGAAGTCCCACAAGTCGGGGACCTCGCCCAGCTCGCCGAGGACGGCCTCGATGTCCCCGCGGGTGATGCCCGCCTCGCCGAGCTCCTCGTCCACCGTGATCCGGCACGCCACCGCCGCCTGGCCGTCGACCTCCTCGACGGTGTCCTCCAGGAGCTCGCGCAGCAGCCTCATCCGGTTCAGCACCGAGCCGCCGTACTCATCGGTGCGCGTGTTGTACCTCGGTGACAGGAAGTGGTGAAGCGTGCTGTAGCCGTGGGCGCCGTAGACGTAGACCAGGTCGTAGCCGGCCTCGAGGGACCGGCGGACCGCGTTGCGGTGCCACCGCCGCAGGTCGGCGAGGTCTTGCTTGCTCATCGCCCGCGCCTGCACGGGCGCGATGGTGTCGGGTGCCACCGGGAGGTGGACCGGCCCGAGCGGGGTCTCGCGGCTGAGCTGGTTCGGCGCGTTCATGCCGTTGTGCGCGAGCTCGATGCCGGCGATGGCGCCGCCCTCGTGGATGGCGTCGGCGATCCGGGCGAGCGCGGGCACGTCCTGGTCGTCCCAGATGCGCAGCTCGATGAACGGCGCGATGTCGGACGTGGCGTGGATCTCGACCTGCTCGGTGCACACCACCGACCAGCCGCCCTCGGCCTTGATCCTCCGCATGGCCGCCTGGGCACTGGGGTCGCGGTAGCCCATCCCGTTGCAGTGCGGCACCTGGTAGAAGCGGTTCTTCGTGGTCAGCGGCCCGATCTTCACCGGCTCGAAGAGGATGTCGTACGGCGCCGGCACGGCGGTCAGCTCGGTGTCGGGCACGGGCTCTCCTCGGGCTGGAGCGAGTTCGGGGACGAACGACGCCGATTCTTTGCGCGTATGCGCAAACTATGTCCTCTGCCTGCGACCGTCAAGACCGCGGCCAAGATCGGGTAGCGTGCCGGTCATGCCGCGACGCAAGGACCAGGCCGCACGTCGGGAGAATCTCATCCAGGCCACGCTGCACACCATCGCGACCAGGGGCCTGACCGGCGTGACCATGCGGAGCGTTGCGGAGCAGGCGGGCATCTCCCCCCGGCTGGTCGCCTACTACTACCCCAGCCTCGACACGCTCGTGGAGGCAGCACATCAGGCGGCGACCGAGCGCTACTTCTGGGCCCGCCAGCAGGCGACCCAGGACGACGCCGCACCGACGGTGAAGCTGGCCCGGCTGATGCACTCGGGGCTTCCTCGAGGCGAGGATCGGCTGCTCAGCCAGGTGCTCGATGAGATCTCGGTCAACGCCGGGCGCAGCCCGATGCACGCAACGCTGATGACCTTGCTCTTCGACCGCGAGGTCTCGCTCTACACGGCAGTTCTCGAGGCGGGTCGGGCAACCGGTGCCTTCACGCTCACCGAGCCGCTCGACGTGGTCGCCCGCAACTTCGTCGTACTCGAGGATGCCCTCGGCATGCACCTGCTCGCGCACAACACGTCGTTGACGCTCGCGCGAGCCGAGGAGCAGCTTGCCAGCTTCGCCCGTGCGGTCACCGGGGCAGAGGTCAGGCCGGCGGCCGACAACGTCACCGGCCGCGCGTGAACAGGTGGAGTCGCTGACGTCAGCTGCTCCCTGCGGCAAGGAATACGTTGCTCAGCCCGGCGTCCCGTCGACCCATCGAAGGATCGTGCTCTGGAGCGACATCACTCGTCTCCGGGAACGCCGTACGACGGCGCCGCCGATGGGTCGAGGGCGCGGGTCACGTAGTCGTCGCGCTGTGGCAACCAGACCTCGAGCAGCCGGCGGAGCTCGGCGATCGGTTCGTCGTGCCAGTCCACCCGCAGGTCGGTCTCGCACCACGGGACGCTGCGGACCACCGCCAGACCGGCGGAGCGCAACGGACCCGCTTCTCCTCCGGCGGCGAGACCGGCCTCGAGGGCGGCCATCAGCCGTTCCTCGAGCTGGCCGGGTGCCGCCTCGAAGGCCTCGACCACGGCGTCGACCACCTGCCGGCTGGTGAGCAGGTTGCCGGCTGCGACCACGCTGGCACCCACGCGGTGATGGTGCACGCCGAGCGCCCTTCGGCCGGAGTACGCCGCAGCCTTGCCGTAGGTGTCCAGCACGGTCAGCTGCCGATGCTCGATGAGAGGCCGACCGGCGACCAGGTCGTCGAGGGCGGCCGGGGGATCTACCGCCTGCTCGAGCGTGTCGAGCAGCGCGGGTCCCAGGCGCGGGTCGGTGACGTTCTGGGACGCGACCCCGCCCACTCCGGCGCGCAGATGGATGCATCGGGCTGCCACGGCGGGGCTCGACGACGTCACCGCCATCCCGACCGCGCCGCGGCCGTCGGCGCCGAGCACAGAGAAGGTCATGCCGACTCCTCCGCCGGGATCACCGCGATCGCGTCGACCTCCACCAGCCACTCCGGTCGGGCCAGCGCCGAGACCACCAGACCGGTGGAGATCGGGTGGATGCCGCGCGTCCAGCGGCCGATGGTGCGGTAGACGGCCTCGCGGTAGCGGGGGTCGACGATGTAGATCGTCAGCTTGACCAGGTGCTCCATCCGGCTGCCCGCTTCCTTGAGCAGCATGTCGATGTTGGCCATCGCCCGCTCGGTCTGCTGCTCGACGTCCCCGATCCCGACCGACTCGCTGGTGTCGAGGTCCTGGCCGATCTGCCCGCGGACGTACACCGTGTTGCCGGCGACCACGGCCTGGCACAGGTCGTTGTCGAGGTTCTGCTCCGGGTAGGTGTCGCGGGTGTTGAACGGGCGAATCCGGGTGTGACCACCGGCGATGATGGGTGCGTTCACTGTGCGGCCTCCAGCATCGTGTCGGTCCGGTCGGTGGTCGAGCCGGCGTGGTCGTCGCGCGGTCGGTCGTCGGTCCCGTAGGCGAAGTAGCGGCGCTGGGTCGCGATGTGATCGGCGACATGCTTGGCGTCGTGCCAGACGCCCCAGATGAAGCTCGAGCCGCGTCGAGACAGCCACGGCAGTCCCAGGAAGTACACGCCGGGCTCCGACGACACGCCGCGCCGATGACTCGGCTTGCCGCTGTCGTCGAGTGCGTCGACCTGGAGCCAGCTGTAGTCCGTGGCGAAGCCGGTCGCCCAGACGATGGTGGTCACGCCGGCGTCGGCGAGGTCGAGCTCGAGGAGCGGGTTGGTCACGCAGTCCGGGGTGGGGCCGAGGTTGTGCGCCTCGGGTTCCTCGGGAAGGTCAAGGCCGTTGCGGGCGACGTACGCGTCGGCCTCGTCGAGCAGGGAGAGGTAGCCGGCGTCGCCGTTTGCGATGTTCTCGCCGAGGTCGGGTGAGAACCGCAGCCTGCCGCCGTCGAACGAAGCGGTCCGGCCCGCCAGGTGGATCCCCCCAGCGGCCAGGTCACGGAAGTCGACGGTGTGGCCGCCGTGCGCGCCGCTGACGGCGATCGTGACATGCTCCGCACCTTGCGGAGGTGTCTCTGCATCCCACTTCCCCAGGACGCCGAGCCACCAGCAGAAGTCGCGGCCGCGATACCTCCGCGGCGGCCGGTCGTGGGGGCCGACGGAGAGGTACACGCGCCGGCCCGACTGCCGGAGCTCGTCAGCGATCTGCACCCCCGACGAACCTGCCCCGACCACCAGGACGGCGCCGTCGGGCAGCTGCGTCGGGTTGCGGTAGGCGCTGGAGTGGATCTGCAGAGGTACCGCGCCGTCGGGGACGATCCTGGGGACAACCGGCCGCTGGAACGGCCCGGTCGCGGCAACCACGAACCGGGCGTCGATGGTCCCGTCGGTCGTGTCCACCCGGAAGCCGGGGCGACGCACGTTCCTGTGCACCGAGGTCACTTCGACGCCGCACCGGACCGGCGCGCCGATCTTCTCCGCGTAGGCGACGAAGTAGTCCGCGACCTGTTCTTTGGACGCGAACCCATCGGGGTCGACGTCGAAGAACTCCAGACCGGGGAAGCGGTCGTGCCAGGCCGGACCGTTCGCGACCAGGGAGTCCCAGCGTTCCGAGTGCCAGCGCTCGGCGATGCGGCTCCGCTCCAGGACGAGATGCGGCACGCCGCCCCTGCCCAGATGCTCGCTCATCGCCAAGCCGGCCTGGCCGCCTCCGACCACGACGACCTCGGTCGCTTCGCTCGACATGCCAACCTCCAGCGCGGCGGCACCTCACTGACCTCAGGGGTGTCTGCCGCACAGAAATCGTCACGTGCCCGGGCACTTCTGTCCAATAGATCTTGCTGTGTCAATGCATCGATTTGGCTGATGGCCCGGATCTGCGATCCGAGCCGGTCCTCGGCTAGATGGCGTGCAGCTCGCGGGCCAGAGTGACGAAGGCCTGGGCCCGACGCG
>Ga0157372_10005916_pt1 | contig 13022 bp, 10 predicted proteins | sample C55metaG_FD_115307 | JGI IMG/M metagenome (GOLD analysis project Ga0157372, IMG submission 115307) | Corn rhizosphere microbial communities from Kellogg Biological Station, Michigan, USA - C5-5 metaG | ecosystem: Host-associated > Plants > Roots > Rhizosphere > Soil | place: USA: Michigan... | reverse complement strand
GCAAAGATCCCACCCCAATATAGGATCAGCCATTATCAGTCATTTCATCCCTGTCGGTGGAGACGCGGGCGTCGCGACTTCAGCCCGCATGGCGGCGGCATTTACTAGCCAGTGCGTAAGCGCTGCGTAAGTGGAACTCACGAGCGAGTCCCGGAGGGACGGCATGGATCGTTACGGCCACACGTCCCACCGCCGAGGCATTTTTGCGCAAATCACGTCCCCGTGACTTAAATCACAGCCAAGCCCCCGGTCGGCTGCTAGCGTCAAACCATGGCAACAATGGTTGAACCTCCTCTGGTAACTCGACCGCCTCGACCGGTCCCAAAGAAGAAGCTGGTGCGGCGACAGGACCGCGACTACTCTCAACAGCTCCGGCACTTGTTCCAAGGCGTTTTCCTTACCCTGAATCTTTATCTAGGTGTGCTCTTCTATTTTTGGGTCCGGCAGTTTGAGGGCGGCACGCACGTGATCACCAACCGGCCGCCCGGGGTTGAGGGCTGGCTGCCGATCGCTGGAATGATGAATTTCAAGTACTGGCTGCTGACCGGCGATGTGCCGCCCGTTCATCCTGCCGCAATGTTTCTCCTGATCACATTCGTGTCAATGGCGTTCCTACTGCGCAAGGCCTTCTGCAGTTGGCTCTGCCCGATCGGAACCGTATCGGAGATGCTGGCCTCACTGGGGCGGAAGGTCTTCCGCCGCAACTTCGTGATCACCAAATGGGTTGATATCCCGCTGCGCGGATTGAAGTACCTGTTGCTGGGGTTCTTCGTTTACGCAGTCTCTTCCATGTCGGTGCATGCGCTGGGTGCATTCCTGCACAGCCCCTACGGTTTGATCGCCGACGTGAAGATGCTGAACTTCTTCCGCCACCTCGATCGCACAGGCCTTATCGTCATCGGAATCCTGGTGCTCGGCTCCGTGCTGGTAAAGAACTTCTGGTGCCGATATCTCTGCCCTTACGGCGCGCTGCTCGGATTCGCGTCTCTACTGAGTCCACTGCGAATTCGGCGCACTCCGTCCGCCTGCATTGATTGTGGGAAATGCGCGAAGGCCTGCCCCGCCAATCTCCCCGTGGACAAGTTGGTGATCATCAAGTCTGCCGAGTGCACGGGATGCATGGAGTGTGTAGCAATCTGCCCGGCGCAAGGCGCACTGGCCATGCACGCGCCGAAAGTGCTTCGCCGCACGCCCCTGCCTGCATGGGCGATGGCTGCCGGAGTAGCAGTCGTATTCTGCGGACTTGTGGGCTATGCGAAGGCGTCCCATCACTGGAAGACGCTGGTTCCCGATCACATTTACCGGGTCTTGGTGCCGTCAGCAGACGAGGTTTCCCATCCCATGCCCGGCGATGAAGCGTTGAAATAAATCGGCAGAATGCGAAAACACGAAGGACACAAAGCTATACGAAAGATTTTTGGTCTTTTGGGTAGCTTTGTGCCCTTCGTGGTTTCAGCCCTGACTCGCGTGACTCCGAGTCGATTGTGAATTACTACGCGCCGTACGTACCTGTCGCGGGTTCTTCTCCCGAGGAAAACTTGTCCCGCATGCGATCGCTGAATTCGTGAACTTTGTTGGAAAGATTGCTACGCGTCTCTTCACCGCTGGCCGGAGCCAACAGCATTCCTACTCCCACTCCTACACCGACGCCGATCAGCAGAGCTGCGGCGGTTCCCATGCCACGGTGATCTTCGCCGCGGATTACTTCCGAAGCCCGGCTCACGCGCCGCGAAGCCTCGCCATATGTGTCGCGGGCAACTCCGCTGAAGTCGTCCATTACATCGGTTAAGCGGCCTCGCACTGAATCGAGCAGGTATACACCTGTCCCGAGCAGCACGTTCCATAAAATGTTCTCTTTACGTAGTCTCATCCTCGGCCTCCGCCATCGAATTTGCAGCTATGGAGATGCGGAAAGCCACGGGGGTGGTTGGAACAATCCCCACCTTAAATCGAGGTTACCCGCAGCCAAGGGAGAAACGATTCTGCGGGCTGCTCTTCCGATGGCAGATTTTCCTAGATGCTTCATGAAGCAACGACTTACAATAGCTCCCGCTGTTCTGAAAACCGCTCGGTTACCCCAGGTTATCTTCGTGTGCAGGTAACCGATGCGCGTCTTCCTAAGGGGAATACGATAGGTTCGTGGTGCCAAAAAAGGCCCAAATCGAATTCGTGCCAGAAGTGAATGCGCCCAAGCACACGAAAGAGGATTTGGTGCGCGCATTTCTGGAACACGTTCCGGCGAGCGTCTACTTCAAAGATCGCGAGAGCCGCTTCGTTCGCGTAAGCAGGTGCCAGGCAAACAAGTTCGGGCTGACGGACCCGGACTTGGCTATCGGAAAAACCGACTTCGACATGTTCAGCGAGGAACATGCGCAACAGGCTTTTCAGGATGAGCAAGAAATTATTCGCACCGGCATCCCGATCCTGAACAAGGAAGAGAAAGAAACCTGGCCGGATGGCTCTGAAACCTGGGTTCTCACCACGAAGTTGCCTTGGACTGACGCGAACGGGCACATTCTCGGTACTATGGGCATCTCGCAGGACATCACCCAGCGCAGGCGCGCGGAACGGGAACTGCAAAACTACAAGGAACACCTGGAGTTCCTCGTCGCTCAACGGACCGCTGAACTGGTACGCGTGAACCTCCAACTGGAGCGCGACATAGCCGCACGAAGGGACGCGGAGCAGGCGCTGGCGGAAAAAGCCGCGGAACTTGCGCGCTCCAATCAAATTCTGGAGAACCTTTCACTCACAGACGATCTCACCGGGCTCTACAACCGCAAGGGATTTCTGGCACTCGCGGCTCATCGCGTAAAGCTCGCGAATCGCAATCGGGATCCATTTTCCATCGCCTTCATCGACCTTGATGATCTGAAGGACATTAACGACAGCTTTGGCCATCTCGAAGGCGACCGTGCCTTGCGCGACACCGCCAGCCTGCTGCGCGAATGTTTTCGCGATTCCGACATCATTGCCAGACTCGGTGGGGACGAGTTCGCCATCTTCGTTGCCGAAGCCGACGAAGGACAGATCGCCCAAAGAATCGAAGAACGAATGCGCGAACGCGAGCGGAATTCACCGCCTCGGGGCTATACCTTGTCGCTCAGCATAGGAATCGTCGCCAGCAGCAACGCCCAGGAGGAGGAGGTTGAGAACCTTCTGAAACGGGCTGACGGCCTGATGTACCAGCACAAAAAGGGCAAGAGCAAACCTGTACGCAGGCGTTCGGCTGCACGTGCTCCGCGCGCCGGCACCGCGCAGCGCTGAAACGGGTTTTTCTCCGGAAACTTTTGAAGCAAAGGGGCGCAAGAAAGCTAGGGCACTGACTCCGTCGGCACGTCTCTCACGAACGATTAATCCAGTTCTTCCGGATGTAACCCGATGTTCTTCTCGCCGGCAGCTTTTTTCTCGCGATAGCGCTGCATCCACGCTTCCCAGCTTTTGCCAGCAGCGGTGTCCTTGCCGGTAAACGCGAGCGCAGCGATGTCTGCGTACGCGATTGAAATCTTCTGGTTGCCGCTCTTCGGATAAAGCCGCACCGCCGAGTCCGCGAGCGTCTTCCCTGTGCGGCGATCGAAAATATAGCCCTCGACCTTCTCGCCATTTTTCAGGGTGATAGTGATGTCCCCGCGATAGTCGAACGCCTTCTCCAGCGCCAGCCGTATCTCTTCGTCGCTCGCCAGCTGCGGGATCCAGCCTTCAAGGTTTTCGCGCTCTCTTCCTGGAGCGACTTCCAGTTCTTCGGGATTCGAGGTGCCGCGTTGAGGAACACTCATGTGGATAATTCTAAATTGAATGGGAGCACTCAGCAGTCAGCACTCAGCATTCAGTCAAAACGAACAAGTGCCGACGCGTGAAACCTGATGCCTGACGCCTATCTCCCCATCACCAGCTTCGCGATGGTCGCGAGCTGCATATTCGAGGTGCCCTCGTAGATCTTGCCAATCTTCGAGTCGCGCCAGTATTTCTCGACGGGATAGTCTTTCGTAAATCCAGCGCCACCATAAATTTCAATCGCCAGCGACGTCACTCGTTCCGCCACCTGCGACGCGAAAAGCTTGGCCATGGCAGCTTCTTTGACGAACGTCATTCCAGCATCCTTCATCCGCGCCGCGTTGTAGACCATCAGGCGCGCAGCTTCAATGTCGGTAGCCATCTGCGCGATCTGAAATTGAATTCCCTGGAACTCAGAGAGAGTTTTGCCGAACTGCTTGCGCTCCTGAGCGTACTTTGCGGCATACTCCCACGCGCCACGCGCGACGCCCAACATCTGTGCGCCAATCCCGATGCGGCCTTCGTTCAGGGTTTCAATCGCAATCTTGTACCCTTTGCCCACTTCGCCCAGCACGTTCTCCCGAGGCACGCGGCAGTCTTCAAGAATCAGTTCGCACGTGGACGACGCGCGAATTCCAAGCTTGTCCTCTTTCTTGCCAACCGTGAACCCGGCAAACTCCTTCTCGACAAGGAACGCGGTGATGCCCTTGTACCCCGCCGCGGGATCGACGCTGGCGAACAGCACGAACAGTCCAGCTTCCTTCCCATTCGTGATCCAAAGCTTCCGCCCATTCAGGACGTATTCGTTTCCCTTGAGTTCCGCGCGCGTCTGCAAAGCAAACGCGTCCGATCCCGATCCCGCCTCACTCAATGCGTACGCGCCCACGGTATCCGCCACCATGCGCGGTAGGTAGCGTTTCTTCTGCTCTGGATTCCCCCAGCGCAGCAACGCATTGTTGACCAGTGTGTTCTGGACATCTACCACCACGCCGGCGGAGGCATCGGCGCGGGAGAGTTCCTCGACAGCAAGGATCGCGTCAAAGAACTTTCCTCCAGCGCCGCCAAACTGCTCCGGGATTTCAATCCCCATTAGTCCCAGTTGGAAGAACTGCTCCAGCAGTCCATGATCGAAGACGCCCTTTTCATCCATCTCCTTCGCGAGAGGGCGGACTTTTTCCTCCGCGAACTGACGAACGTTGTCACGAAAAAGGACTTCGTCTTCAGAAAGAGTTGTGAGCGGAGTCGCAGGTGCTAGCAGAGCGGTATCCGGCATATGGAGCACTCCCAGGCAAACGGGAAATTCTAGCACCGCCGAGACACTTTGGCCTGCATCGCTAGGATAGAGACGCCAGTTGGCTTTTGCGCACTGTGCGGAGGGAAACGATCTAATTGCTGGAATGCCCGCCAAACACCAGTTTCAGCGGATCGGCTTTCAGAATGCGCTTGATCTGACTTCGCGCGTGAGTCGCCCACGGCCCTGTACCGTCCAGTTTCACATAGGCCTGCCAGTGCTTGAGGGCCTTGCGAGGCTCCTTCGCTTTCTCATAGGCAAGCGCGAGATTGTAGTGCGCGTCTGCGTAAGTGGGAGCCAGTTGGATCGCTGTCAAATAAGTTTGGACCGCCTCGCTCACCCGGCCCGTCTCATCCAACACATTTCCCAGATCGAAATGTGCGAGCGCATAACGCGGATCGATCTCCAGCGCGCTGCGATAGTGCTGTTCCGCGAGCTTATAGTCCTGATGGTTGTAATGGAGCGTCCCCAGATTAATGTGCGCGGCGGCATGCTGAGGATCGAGTTCCAGTACGCGTTGATAAACCGCCATCGCCTGCATGTGATTGCGTGGATCTTCTTCGAGAGCCACTCCGCGCGAGAACAGTTCCGCAGCATCGCTGGCCGTGCGGTCGTCCTTGTTGGGTGATGTCGGGGACTTCGCCACCGGGACGCTGGTGACGACCTTTTCTCCCGGAGAGAAGTCAAACATGAACTGTCCTGCAATTGGCTCGAGCAGCTTGCCATCATGACGAAAGGCGATGCGGTGCCGTCCCGCGCTAACCGCACTCGCTTCGAGCAGCGGGTTTTCAAGGCCGGCGGCCTGCTTTTGCATAGCGTCGACAGATTCGAGAATCTCTACCGGACGCACTCGGCGCGCGCACAGGTCCCGCACCTTCTTGACCTGCAGCAGATCAAAAAATGTGTAACGAGACGCAGCCCGCAACAGGCCAGATTTTTCCCAAGCACCTAGCTGTCGGGGGCTCAGGTGGAGAATGCGAATCAGGTCTTCTCGGCTGTAGTTCATAGCGAAGTTGGCTCTGCCGACATTATCGGAACCTGCAATTCTGACCGCAATAGGAAAGTTAGCTTTTTAGGTACCTTTTATGGCAATCCTGTAGCACAAAAGGTGCAGATTTTGTTAACTGCTGTGGAATACAGGGAAGAAATCTCGCGGGTACAACTTACCCATTAGATCCAGCTCTGGCCAGCCAATTTGCAATATGCGGACGGCGAGGAACTACCAACCAGTCTGAACGAATACTCATCTTCTTACCTGCGGCCGCGAGTGATGCCTTTATGCTGTTCCGTACCGAAATGTTCTTCCCGACGCGAACAAATCTTTACGGAACCTTGACGCTTCTGCTGCATCTCACGTGTAAGCATCTTTCGCTGTTGGAGGCGCCCTCAGTTTGACACGCATCAAGCGTTCACTTCGCGGGAAGTGCGCGGCCGGGATTGCCGCCGTCTCTTTGCTCGGCCTTTTTGGCTGCTCGCGCAAAGCGGCGCCACCCCCGGTCAATGCGTCCGCGGTATTCGCCAAGAAATGCGGCAGTTGCCATTTTGAAGGCAATGACCTGCGCGCCCCCGAGCCGACCGCGCTGCGGAACATGTCCCGCGCGGCCATTCTCACTGCGTTGAAATCGGGGCGCATGCGTTGGGAAGGGAAAAGTCTTTCGCCCGCCGAAAAGTCCGCAGTCTCTGAATTCCTGGGCAAGTCGGATCTCGCCGTCGCCGCCAGTTTGATGGGCGTTTGCGCGCGAGATCTTGATCCCCCCGCAGATCCTCCCATCTGGTCCGGATGGGGCGTCACTCCCACCAACACCCGCTACCAGCCGCTCTCATCTTCCGGTTTGGATCGCACAAAAGTTAAGAACCTGAAATTGAAGTGGGCCTTCGGCTTTCCCGGCGCAGCCGCCACCTATGGCCAGCCGACTTCCTATGCGGGAAGGATCTATGTCGGCAGCGAAGACGGCACCGTCTATGCCCTCGACGCCGCTACTGGATGCATGTGGTGGCAGTTCCGTGCGTCCACTACGGTGAAGACCGCCATTTCCATCGGCAACCATGGTCAGACCGCGTACTTCGGCGATACCAACGGCTACATCTATGCAGTCAATACTGCCGACGGCAAGCCCATCTGGCGCGTTCATCCCGAAGCGCATCCCGCGGCGCGAATCACGGGATCGCCGCTGCTGGTTGGTAATCGTCTCTATGTGCCGGTCTCATCCGGCGAAGAAGGCGCCGCCGCCGATCCACATTATCCCTGCTGCACCTTTCGCGGCGCAGTGGCCGCGCTCGACGTCAGCAACGGCGCGACTGTCTGGAAAACCTATACGATTGACAAGCCCGCGGATCGCACCACCAAGGGTCCGAACGGCACACAGTATTTTGGACCGTCCGGCGCGGCCGTCTGGTCTCCGCCAACTGCCGACCTGAAACGCCACGTTCTCTACGTCGCCACCGGCAACAACTATTCCGCGCCCGAGAGCCCGATGGCCGATGCGGTGGTCGCGATGAACATCGATACTGGCAAAATTCTTTGGCATCGCCAGTTCACGCCTAAGGATTTGTGGAACGGCGCCTGCGTCGCCGATTCCAAGGACAACTGTCCTCAAGAGAAAGGTGGCGATTTCGATTTTGGCGCGCCACCTATGCTGAAGACGCGTGCCGATGGCAAAGACATTCTTTTGCTGGCGCAAAAGTCCGGCGTGATTTACGCGCTTGACCCCGACCACAAGGGCAAGTTGTTATGGAAAACTCGCATCGGTAAAGGTGGGCCGCTGGGTGGTGTGGAGTGGGGTGGCGCTGCTGACGGGCGTTATGCTTACTTCACACTTTCCGATTGGGACGGCGATCATCCCGAAATTGGAGGCGGCGTTGCCGCACTGAATCTCCAGACCGGCAAGAAGATTTGGTTCGCCGCTCCGCCCAAACCTGCTTGCACCGCGAACTTCGGATGCAGCGCCGCCAACATGGCTCCGCCCACGGCGATTCCTGGAGCGGTCCTCGCGGGATCGCTCGACGGCTATCTTCGCGCTTACGATTCGCGTACCGGCAAAGTTGTTTGGGAATTCAACACTGCTCAACCGTTCTCGACGACGAATGGTCTTAAGGCCCACGGCGGATCTCTGAACGGCGCCGGCCCGACCGTAGTCAGCGGAATGGTCTTCGTCAACACCGGCTACACTAACGCGATGGATGGCAATGTCCTGCTGGCCTTCTCGGCCGAATAGATTGGTGTGTGGAGCGGGGCGCCCTCGCCCGCGGACGGTGTAGAGGCACAAAGACTGCCCTGTGCGTGACTAAACAGCGAAGGAATTGAATGGCCACTGCGCGCCAAAGTTAAACGAAAAGCTCTGTGCTTCGGGCTTACGCGAGAACTGCATTGTCTTCGCAAGTCGGACCTTGATCATAGCTCGAATAATTCTGATTTTCGCTTTTGGCCAACGACCAAGGACCAACGACGCTCCGGCGCTCACTGAAAGAACTCCCCCATATCCGGCGCGGCTGCCGCCGCTCCTGGAAACGAATTCACTCCCAACGTTGAGAGCACCAATCGCAACGTGCTCTGGTGCTGATACATCGTTGTGCTCTGAAATCCTTTCTTCGCGCTCGGCCCAACCACCACCATCGCCACATGTCCACCGCCGTGCGTGACATCCGTCATGACGCTCTCGTCGAACACAATGATCAGCACGCCGCTCTTCTGAAACGTGCTGCTCTTGATCAACGGATCGATATTTGCCTGCAGCCACCCATCAGCTTGCGCCAGCGTCCCGTCGTGCGCATCGTCGAGCGCGTTGGGAACCACGAACGAATAGTCAGGCAGATTGCCGGAATTTACGTCTCCGGCGAACTGTGAAAACGGAACGAGATTGTTCGCCTGCGAAGTTCCATTCACATCGGTCAAGTACGTGAACGGATTGTGGTGCCGAAGATAGGGGTACACATCTCCGCCGACATAGCCAACGCTCGGCAGACTCTCCGCGTAGCTGCGCCACGTCTTGTTCGCCTTCACCAGCTCGCGAACCACGTTGTCATCGGAAATGGTGCCCGTGAACGCATCGTTCAACGTTTCCGGTATGCCCGTCGTGAGCATGAGGTAGTTGCCAATCGAGGGATGCACATCACCGAAGTACTTGGTTGCGAGCCCATACTGCGACGCAAGTCCGTTAAGGTACGGCATCGACGAATTGCCGATCACCTGCGAGTAGCTGTGATTCTCTTCCACCACGACAATCACGTGGGCCGCCGCCGGAGGAGTTGTTCCACTGACATGAATCGCGCCCCCGCCGCCGCACGACACCAAGAACGCGGACAGAGCCAACGCCGCGCAGCCAAACGGCTTCCCCATGCCACACCTCGGCATTCTTGGATGCTGTTCAGCAATATGGGGGAAAGCCAAGCTTCTGTTCAGGTTGGCTCGATTGGGGGGCGCGCACTCTAACGCGCATGAGTACCGCCCAGCAGAGCTTGACGGAATGTTTCCACGTTTCAGCCGCGAAGCGGCGCAAGAATAAAGCCCGGGGTGTAAGCCCGGGCAAACTCAAGACAGGATCAGCCCCGAAAGGGCGACAGATCGTCTCCCAAGACGCCTCACCGTCCTGCAAACTGGATCTTATACACCACCGGGAATTTCCCTTCCTGCGCTGCCACCTTGACATGCAGGCCATCCGCCTTCTGCTCGAACGAAACGCCGCTTGATCCCAACTGGCTGACGGACTCCACTTTCTCCTGACCAGCCGTGTCCGCGCTCAAAGCTTGAATCACTACCTCGCCTTTCGGTGGTACCATCTCGATCGCGTAAAGCACACCCCCCTTGGTGGTGAACCGAAAATCTTGCGCTGTGTAGGGCACGTCGCCTTCATGGAACGAGCCTGCCGCCGGCTTGGTCGGTCCCTCACCGTAAATTCGCCACGGCTTGGTTCCGTAGATCCCGTCGCCATTCGTCTTTAGCCACGCGCCAATCTCGCGCAGGATCGATTGCGCCTGCTCCGGAATTGTGCCATCTGACTTCGGTCCGACGTTCAGCAACAGGTTACCGTTTTTGCTGACCACATCCGCGAGAAGCTGCACGATGGATTGCGGCGACTTGAAGTTGTCGCTCTCAATGTATCCCCACGACCGATTGCTGATTGACGTATCGGTCTGCCACTTCTCCTGCCGGATTTCCCCGAGCTGCCCGCGTTCGATGTCGAGTACCGCGGACTGCGGCTGCATGGCCCAGTCTTTGTAATTGATCACCCCAACCGTGCCGCCATTCTTCGAACTGGTGTTGTAGTAGAACGCGGCAAAGCGTGCGAGGTCGGTGCGCACCGACGGTTGTCCAATCCACCAGTCGAAGTAAAGCAGTTCAGGATGGTATTTCTCAACGATTTCCGCCGAGCGCGCCAACCAGTCGTGCGTCCACGCCGGTGAAACGTAGGTGAAGTCGTTGCTCAGCGGAGTTCCCGAATGGTTTTCCAGCCAGTTGTGCGCCGGGCCGTACAGCGACGCATTCTGCGGATCGTTGACGTCTGAGCGAATCTGCCGTCCCACGCCCATAAAGAAATCGTGCTCAACCCGGTGCGACGACGCGCCGAGGTGCAGTCCCTCCGCACGCACAGCCTTGGCGAGATCGCCCCAAAGGTCCCGGTGCGGCCCCATTTTCACCGCCGTCCAATCGGAGAGCGCACTGTCGTACATCTGGAATCCATCGTGGTGCTCGAATACCGGCACCACGTACTTCGCGCCGGACTCCTTGAACAATTTTGCCCAGGCCGCGGGATCGTAATTCTCAGCTTTGAATTTTGGGATGAAATCTTTGTAGCCGAACTTATCCTGGGTGCCGTACGTCTCCAGGTGATGCTTGTATTCCGGCGAGCCAGGGATGTACATCAAGCGCGGATACCACTCGCTGCCGAACGCCGGCACCGAGTACACGCCCCAGTGAATGAATATCCCGAACTTCGCGTCCTGGTACCACTGCGGCACCTGGTAGGTTTTGAGCGATTCCCAATCCGCGCGGAACGGTCCGGCAGCATTCACCGCATCTACACTCTGCAAAACCTTCCCGCGCTCCGCGTCATACTTCGATACCGATTTCTGCCATATCTGATCGACAACCTCGGGCGGCTGCGAAGCCGTAGGCGCAAAGGGATCGTTCTGCGCGGCGCTTCGCGAAGGAATCGCCGCCACGATTGCTACAAAAATCACCAGCCCAAAAGCTTTAAAGGACATTAGGTTGCTCCCGAATAATCCGAATAGTTAGCGTTAACTTTTGCGCGCCGGCGCTAGTGTATCAGGTAGGTAGAATAGGAAAGTGAAGAAGTTTTGGGACAATACGACGCGGGACGCGTCACCGAGCGGTTGCTCTGAAACTGCTGCGTCCTTCGACAGCATGTCGAACGGGAATGTCCGATCGACGCAGGCACCCCGAGCCCCTGTCCCGAAGACTCTGCAGATCGGCTCGGTCACAATTTCTCCCGCCACAGTTCTCGCGCCCATGGCCGGCGTTACGGACACCGTCTTTCGCCGCTTCATCCGCAATCTTGGCGGCTGCGGCCTCATCATGACCGAGTTCACCTCGGCCGACGGCGTGCTCCGCGCCAAAGACAAGAAGGCCAAGCGCTATCTGCATTTCTACGAAGATGAGCACCCGATCTCTGCACAGTTGTTCGGCAGTGACCCCAAGGTCATGGCGGACGCGGCGCGCATTGTCGAAGACCTTGGCTTCGATCTCGTCGACCTGAATCTCGGCTGCCCCGCGAAAAAAGTTGTGAAGTGCAACGGCGGTTCTGGCTTGCTCCGTGATCTCCCGCGCATTCGTTTGATTTTCGAAGCTGTACGCGCCGCCGTGAAAATCCCGTTCACGGTTAAATTCCGCGCCGGATGGAACGACGAAGAAATCGTTTGCGTCGAACTAGCGAAAATGGCGGAGGATTGCGGCCTCTGCGCAGTCGCGCTTCATGCCCGCACTCGTGAGCAAGGCTACAGCGGCAATGCGCGCTGGGAGTGGATTGCGGCGGTGAAAGACGCCGTGAAGATTCCCGTCATCGGCAATGGCGACATTCGCACGCCGGAAGACGCCTGCGCCATGGTGGCCGCAACCGGATGCGATGCCGTCATGATCGGCCGCACCGCCCCCGCGAATCCGTGGATCTTTCGGCAAATTGAGCAATATTGCGCGCGCGCTTCTGTAGGGACAGCTGCTCCCGCCTATCCGAATCTTCCTTCGGGAGGGCACGGCTTCAGCCGTGCCGAAAGCGGCCAATTGAGCCACGCAGCTTTAGCCGCTGAGGGCCACTTCGCGAGCGAGGGGGCCCGCACCACACAGTACGAACAGCCTTCCGAAGCCGACCGCTACCAAATGATCCGTACCTATTTCCAAATGCTGATCGAAGAAGAGCTCCCCGACGCCACCGGGAAAATGAAGCAGTTTGCCTCGTGGTTCACTCACGGCGTTCCCGGCGGCGCAGCGCTGCGCAAAGAAATTTATGAGTCCAAGGCCGCGCCCGAGATCCTTACCCGGGTAGAAAGTTTCTTCGAACAGCGGCTCGCAGTTTCAGCGGGAGTTGCTTAACCGCGGAGTACGCGGAGTACGCAGCGAGTTCTGGGTTTCTGCTTTGATCCAACCGTTCTGGTCTTGTTTTCTTTGCGATCTTTGCGTCCTTTGCGGTTAGACTTCTTTGAAGTCCGATGAAAGCACAACCTTTCCCCGCTCATCCTTCTCCAGATACCCCCACGGAATCTGGTGATCATGCGTGAACATCACCAGCCAGCGCTCCGGAATCGCGCGCGAGTAAAAGCGCTTGCGGCTCTCAATGCTCTCCACGGGATACAAGTCGTACGCCATCACCCAATTAAGATCGAGATGATTGCTGGTCGGGATCAGGTCTGAAATGTAGCAAGCCGTCTGCCCGCCGCTTCGCACCATGATGGCCTGCAGATCGCGCGTGTGTCCGGGATACACCTCGACCGAAATCCCTGGCGCAAT
>Ga0157372_10005913_pt1 | contig 13028 bp, 10 predicted proteins | sample C55metaG_FD_115307 | JGI IMG/M metagenome (GOLD analysis project Ga0157372, IMG submission 115307) | Corn rhizosphere microbial communities from Kellogg Biological Station, Michigan, USA - C5-5 metaG | ecosystem: Host-associated > Plants > Roots > Rhizosphere > Soil | place: USA: Michigan... | reverse complement strand
TTTGTTCCGGTATCTGCACTCACGCGCAGCGGACCCGACCTGGTAACGCCCGCGCACAACGGGCTATTCACCTCCGGAACGCTGGGGCGCTACAGCAAAGGCCTCACAGATTTGGAACACCATCAGGCCGAAGTAAAACAGGAAGCAGTAGCAGGCTGAAGTACTTTTTGGAGAAAGGCTGAAGGAACGTGACGATTTTCGAGTTCTTCCTGTGGAGCTTGCTCAAGGTCATCGTAGTGACGGTGATTCTCCTCATCTCCGTCGCTTACACTGTGCTCCTTGAGCGCAAGCTCGTCGGTCGCATTCAAAATCGCTGGGGACCCAGCCGGGTTGGCCCCTTCGGCCTCCTTCAGCCCCTCGTCGATGGTGCAAAATCCTTCCTAAAGGAAGACATCATCCCCACCGGCGTATACCGCCCGCTCTACCTGCTGGCCCCCCTCATCGCCCTCAGTTGCGCACTCATCTCTATCGGTGTCGTCCCCTTCGGCGATCCCGGCGTAGTCGGCCCCGGTAACTTCCACGTATTCCAGATCGCCGACGTCAACATCGGCCTCCTCGTCATCCTCGGCATCACCTCCATCGGCGTGTATGGGATCGCCCTCGCGGGATGGTCCTCCAATAACAAGTACTCGCTCCTCGGCTCGCTGCGCTCCTCCGCCCAGCTCGTCAGCTACGAACTCGCCCTCGGCCTCTCCCTCGTCGGAGTCGTTCTCCGCGCCGGCTCCCTCAACCTCGACGCCATCGTCAACAGCCAGTCGAAGCACGGCCTCATCACCTGGAACCTCTTCGGCGGTCTCCAGTTCGTCGCCTTCTTCATCTACCTGATGTCGGCCTACGCCGAAACCAATCGCTCCCCCTTCGATCTCCCCGAAGCCGAAAGCGAACTCACGGCCGGCTATCACACCGAATACAGCTCGATGAAGTTCGCCATGTTCTTCATGGCCGAATACGCCAACATGATCACCGTAGGCTGCGTCGCCACCCTGCTCTTTCTCGGCGGCTGGACCAGCCCCTTCGGCAATCTCCTGCCCACGCCGAACAACATCGTCCTGCGCTCGTTGCTCCCGATCTTCTGGTTCGTCCTCAAAGTCTTCAGCTTCCTGTTCCTTTACGTCTGGGTGCGTGGCACGCTGCCCCGCTTCCGCTATGACCAGCTCATGAACTACGGATGGCGTTGGCTCAAGCCTCTCGCCATCCTCAACATAGTCGGCACAAGCCTCTGGCTCGCCTACCGCTGAGCACCGCCAACTCGCTGCCGTGTTCAACGATCACCGAGTTCATCGCAACCACTCAGTTAAAATCGGAAGGGATTTTGAACCACCTTCCCTCAACCTGATCCTTCGTAAGTGACTTCAACGATGCACCTGATTCTCTTCATCATCTTCGCTGCACTCTGCCTCACAGGAGCCGTCAATCTCCTGTTCCAGAAGCAGCCCATCAACAGCGCGCTCTCGCTCATCGTCGTCATGACGTCGCTGGCTGTGCTCTATCTCCTCCTCGGAGCCGAATTCCTTGCCGCCGCCCAGGTCATCGTCTATGCAGGCGCAATCATGGTGCTCTTTACGTTTGTGGTCATGCTCCTCAACGCTGGCCGCGAAGAACGCACCCTGGGCAGCCAAGCCTACCGGACTGTCGGGTTTCCTGCAGTCGCTGCCATCCTCGCGGTCATCGCCACCAGCTTCGTCAAGCTTCAGGGATTTGGCAATGCCCGGATCGACGATCATATCACCAGCACTGCTGATCTCAGCGCTGTTCTCTTCACCAAACTCTTGCTCCCCTTTGAAGTCACCTCAGTTCTCATTCTCGTCGCCATCCTCGGATCCGTCGCCCTCGCCCGCAAAGGCGACGCGGAAGGAAGGGAGCCCAAGTAAATGCACATCGTCTCCCACGAAGTTCCTCTTGTCTGGTACCTGATCCTGAGCGCCGTGCTCTTCTGCCTCGGCATCGTGGGATTTCTCATCAAGCGCAACCTCATCACGGTCTTCATGTCCATCGAGCTCATGCTCAACGCCGTGAACCTCTCCTTCGTCACCTTCGCGCATCAATGGCACGAGGTGAAAGGCCAGATCTTCGTCTTCTTCGTCATGATGGTCGCCGCCGCAGAAGCAGCCGTCGGACTCGCCATCATCATCGCCGTATTCCGCGCCCGCTCCACGCTCGCCGTCGACCGCATCGACCTCATGAAACTATGAACGAACCTCTCCATCTCTGGCTGATCCCGGTCCTACCCTTCATCGGATTCGTCCTGAACGGGCTGCTCGGACGTCGCCTGCCCAAAGCAGTCGTCAGCGCCATCGCGCTTCTTGCGCCATTAGGATCTTTCCTCGTTGTCCTGTTCGCGTCCCGCGCAGCCCTGGCGCACACCGAAGGCTACGGAACCTGGATCACCGCCGGTTCCTTCAATGTCGATATCACCTTCGTCCTCGACCAGCTCTCGCTCGTGATGCTTCTAGTCATCACCGGCGTAGGCTTCCTGATCCACATCTATTCCGTCGGCTACATGCACTCAGACGAGGGCTACTGGCGCTACTTTGCCTACCTCAATCTCTTCCTTTTCTTCATGACCACGCTGGTCCTCGCCGGGAACGCACTCGTCATGTTCGTCGGTTGGGAAGGAGTCGGCCTCGCCTCCTACCTCCTTATCGGCTTCTGGTTCCAGAAGAAGTCCGCCGCCGACGCCGGCAAAAAAGCATTCATCGTCAACCGCATCGGCGACTTCGGCTTCCTCATCGGTCTCTTCCTGCTCATCGCCACCTTCGGCACGCTCAGCTTCAGTGATCTCGCCGCAAGGGTCGCCGCCAATCCCACCATGAGCGGCGGCGTCCTCACCGTTATTGCCCTCTGCCTCTTCATCGGAGCCACCGGAAAAAGCGCGCAGCTCCCCCTCTACGTCTGGCTCCCCGACGCCATGGAAGGCCCCACGCCCGTCTCGGCGCTCATTCATGCCGCCACCATGGTCACCGCGGGCGTCTACATGGTCGCGCGCACCCACTTCATCTTCGACCGTTCCCCGCTCGCGCTCAGCGTCGTCGCCATCATCGGAGCAGCCACCGCCCTATTCGCCGCCACCATCGGCCTGGTCCAGACCGACATAAAGCGCGTCCTCGCCTACTCAACCGTTTCGCAGCTTGGCTACATGTTCCTCGGCTGCGGCGTAGCGGCTTACTCCGCCGCCATCTTCCACCTCATAACGCATGCCTTCTTCAAGGCCCTGCTCTTCCTCGCAGCAGGTTCCGTCATTCACGCCATGGGCGGCGAGCAGGATATGCGCAAGATGGGCGGCCTCCGCGCCAAAACCCCCATAACTTTCTGGACCATGACCGCGGCAGTCTTCGCGATCTCTGGGTTCCCATTCCTGTCGGCTTTCTTCTCGAAGGACGCCATCCTCGCCGCTACCTTCGCCTCAGGGAGCCTCGGCAAGCTTCTCTGGTTCGTCGGACTCGTCACCGCCGGCCTCACCGCCTTCTACATGTTCCGCCTCTGGTATCTCACCTTCTTCGGCGAAACCCGCAGCCACGACGCGCATCCGCATGAGAGCCCTTGGCCCATGCTCGGCCCACTCGTGATCCTCGCCATCCTCTCCATTGGCGGTGGCTGGATCGGCGCAAGCCGCTTCGGCGCATTCCTCTCTCCGATCCTCGGCACTAGTACGGAAGAGATGTCTGGCAGTCTCGAATACATCATGATGGCTCTCGCCGTTGCCGCCGGAGCAGTCGGCTGGTTCATCGCTCATCGCATGTACCATCAGCGTTCCGCCGCCGCGCAACTGGCAGCCCCCGCACCCGCCGGCTACAACCTGCTCCAGAACAAGTACTATGTCGACGAGTTCTACGGCCTCACCATCGTCAAGCCCCTCATCGCCGTCTCCAAGTACTTCCTGGAGTGGGTCGTTGACATCGCCATCCTCGGCGGCCTCGCGTGGGCTCTTGGCGCCCTTGCAGTTTTCTTCGGCGCAATCCTCCAGCGCTGGCAATCCGGCAACATCCGCTCTTACGCTGCGTGGCTCGCTCTCGGCGCCGCCGTCCTTCTCTACTTCGTACTCGCTCCCCACGTCTTCGGAGCACCCTCACTTCACCTCGGAATGGCGGGTCACTGATGGATAGCGCGATTCTTACACTCATCCTTCTCGTTCCGCTCGCCGGAGCCATCCTCGTTGCGCTGCTGCCTGATCGCAACAAGTCCTCGGCCTGGCTCACTCTCGCCATCACGCTGGCCACCTTCGGACTCACGCTGCATCTTCCTGCGCACTTCGATGCGGCGCATCCCGGCTTTCAGTTCGAAGTAAACAAGCCCTGGATCGAAAACCCTGCCATCTCCTATCATGTCGGCGTCGACGGCCTCAGCCTCTGGCTCGTAGTCCTCGTCGGACTCCTCGGCCCTGTCGGCGTACTCGCCAGTTGGAAGGCCATCCAGCACCGCGAAAAAATCTTCTACTCGATGTTCCTTCTCCAGCAGACCGCCATGTACGGCGTCTTCATCTCGCTGGACCTCATGGTCTACTACGGCTTCTGGGAGCTCTCCCTGGTCCCCATGGCAGTCCTCATCGCCATGTACGGCCGCAAGAACGGCTCCGCAGCCGCCACCAAATTTTTCCTTTTCACCTTCATCCCATCCGCCCCTCTGCTCGTCGCCATCCTTTATCTCTACTCCCGCACAGGCACCTTCCAGTTCCCTGACCTGCGCACAGACATCGCCGTCGGCGCAGTTCCCGCCGGAGCGCTCTTCTGGGTAGCCCTCGCCTTCCTTTTCGCCTTCGCCGTCAAGGTCCCCGTCTTCCCGCTCCACGGCTGGCTCGCCGATACATTTTCTGAAGCGCCAGTTGCCATGGCCATGGTTGTCGCAGGCAAGCTAGGCCTCTACTCCATGCTCCGCTTCCACGTCGGACTCTTCCCCGTCCAGGCCCACAACATTGCGCCGCTTCTCATCGGCCTCGGCGTAATCGGCATCCTCTATGGAGCCTGCCTCGCTCTCGTTCAGCGCGACTACTGGCGCTTCCTCGCCTTCGCCGCCATGAGCCACCTCGGCCTCATCACCGTTGGCGTCTACGGATTCACGCTCACAGGCTGGACCGGCGCAACTTACCAGATCCTCAACAACGAGATCATCGACGCCGCTCTCTTCGTTCTTCTCGGTGCACTCGAGATTCGCTACGCCACCAGCCAGATCTCCGCATACGGCGGCCTCGCCAATCGTGTTCCGCATCTCGCCACCCTCTTCGTCATCGTCTCTCTCGCAATGATTGGTCTCCCCATGCTGAACAGCTTCATCGGAGAATTCTTGATCCTCTCCAGCACCTTCTCTGGAGTCAGCCACGGATGGGCAATCGCTGCCACCGTCGGAGTCATCCTCAGCGCCGCATACATGCTCTGGATGATCCAGCGCGTCTTCTACGGGACCGAAAGCAAACTCGCTCTCGACTCCCATGCACACGACCTCCACCTCAGCGAGCAACTCGTCCTCTGGCCGATCGCCGTGCTCCTCCTCGTCATGGGTGTCGCTCCCAATCTCTGGCTCCGCACCATCGAAACCGCGCCGAAACCGATTGTTCTTCAGCAGGCCAGATCAGCCGATCAGCCTGTGATCACTCCGATCTCAGGGGAGGTCCAGCGGTGAACTCCGTACCCGACATCTACCGCATCCTTCCCGAGGTCATCCTCACTGTCACTGGCGTTCTCGTCATGCTCATCGACGCCTCTCTCGCGCCCTTCACCTCGCGCCGCAGCCTCGGATGGCTCGCCGCACTAGGCACCGGCGTTGCCTACCTCAGCAGCGTCTGGCAGCTCTCTCTTCCAATGGGCACCGGCTACTCCGGCACCGTCGAGACCAGCCCCTTCACCGTCTTCTTCCACGTCCTCATCTGCGGCATCGTCATCGTTACGCTGCTTCTCTCGCTCGACGCACTCCCCGAAGACAGCCATCACCAGGGCGAGTACTACGCGCTGATGGTCTTCGGCGCAGTCGGCATGTGTCTCCTCACAGCCGCCACCGAATTGCTCGTCGTCTTCATCGGACTCGAAATCTCCTCCATCTCTACCTACATCCTCGCTGGGTATCGCAAGCAGACCGGCAAAGGCCCCGAAGCCGCTATCAAGTACTTCCTCCTCGGCTCCTTCGCCACGGCATTCCTCCTCTACGGCATCGCCCTCGTCTTCGGCGCCACCGGCACCACGTCCATCTACGACATCGCACGCAGCGCCGCCAACGCGCAGAACCAGCTCCTCGTCGAAAGCGCTCTTGCCATGATGCTCGTTGGCATCCTCTTCAAGGTCTCTGCCGCGCCCTTCCACATCTGGACCCCTGACGTCTACGAAGGCGCACCCTCTCCCGTCGTCGCGCTCATGTCAACTGCGCCCAAGGCCGCGGCCTTCGCCTTCCTCCTTCGTCTCGTCTACGAGATGTTCCCCCACCTGCGCAACATCTGGGCACCCATCTTGTGGGTCGTCGCGGTCCTCTCCATGACGATCGGCAACCTCGCCGCCCTCCGACAGCAGAACGTCAAGCGCATGCTCGCCTACTCCGCCATCGCCCACGCCGGTTATCTCCTCGCGGCCTTTGCCGGATTCGGCGCCACCGGGATCGCCGCCGCTACCTTTTACACCGCAGCCTATGCCGCCATGAACGTCGGCATCTTCGCACTCGTCACCATCGCGGGCGGCTACAACGACGAGCGTCCCCTCATTGCCGACTACAAAGGCCTCATCTACCGCTCGCCGCTCCTCGGCTCCCTGATCATCTTCTTCCTCATCTCTCTCATCGGAATTCCATTCACCGGCGGCTTCTTCGGCAAGTTCTACTCCTTCACCGCCGCCGTCGGCGGAGGCGCGGTCATCCTCGCCATCATTGGTCTTCTCAACTCCGGCCTTGCTGCGGCCTATTACCTGCGCCTCGCTTTCGCAGTTGCCCAGCGTCCCGACGATGAAGCTCAGATTTCCCGCTTGCCCATCACTCGAGCCGGGCTCGGAATCATCACCGCACTCGCATTCGCGACCATCGCGACCTTGGCTCTCGGTATCGTTCCTGGTGGAGCACTGCACGCAGCCGAAACCGGCGCACACACTCTACAACCAATCCCGACCTCACTTGAGGCCCCAGCCGAAATCACGGTTACGCACACCAACCCATGATTCCTTAACTTCCGGAATCCATCTTGCTTTTCCGGCGTTTGAGCAGTTCCTGGTAGAACTGAACAGTCATCGCAAGAACATGCTGTTCATCGAAGTGTTCGACAGCCCATTTGCGTGCTGCTCCTGCCATCCTTCCGCGCAGTTGATCATCACCTAGCAAACGCAACGCGGCCTCAGCAATCGCATCGGGATTCCCGGGCGCAACAAGAACCCCGGTAACCTCAGGCACTACAGCATCACAAGATCCCGTGCACGTTGTCGCTATCACCGGAACCCCCGATGCCGCCGCTTCTAACACTACGTTTGGAAATCCTTCTCGCCACGATGGCAGAACCATCAGATCCATCGCTCGATAGTATGGCGCAGCGTCTGCAACATAACCCGTGCATACAATCTGAGGATGACCTTCGATCCGCTCCCGCAACCCGCGCCCAAGCGCATCGGCCGCCGCATCGAACCATCCAACTAGAACCAGACAGCATTCCGGCCGATGCCTCAACACCTTAACGAAGGCCTCGAGCAATTCGGGCACTCCTTTGTCCGTCGTCAGTCTTCCTACGAACCCGATCACCTGTGCTTTCGCTGGGATCGCCAGCTCATCGCGCACGCTCGAGCTACCAGGAGAGAACCGCACGGCGTCGACGCCATTGCTGCTGCCTTCACCCAGCATCATCGTCTTGTTTCCGTTTGAGATTCCAAGCTCGTGAGCGCGATTTCCAAGGCTTCTGCTGTTTGCGACCACTACATGCGCGCATGCCGCAGCAATCTTCTCTGACCAAAGCAGAACGATCCGCATCAAGCCGGTAGCAGTCTCGAGACGCAATCCGCGCAAGAAGTAGACCCGGACGGGTACGCGGCGGATCCAGGCGGCAATATTTCCCAGCAGGCCAGCTTTAGGTGTACTGAATTCGACAATGTCAGGCCTTAATCTTCTGATCAGCTGCCAAATTCTGCAGAACGCGATGAAGTCTGCAAAAAGTTCTATGCCGCGCGCCATGGGCACAACATGCGCCATAACACCGGATACGCGCTTGGTGCCCGCAGATAGTTCGCCCGGGCCCGACACAATCGACACCCGAAATCCGGCATCTCGCAAGGCCCGGGATCGCGCCGGAAGCAAAATACAAGTCTGAGCGCTTGTCACCCCAACGAGGATGTGGGGGACCTGCTCGCTGTTCTTGAGACGTCCAATTCCTTCAGACCGCGAGTTGTTCATCGGAGAGAGAGTCAGCCGTTCCTCTGAATCAACGCAACTCTAGCAAGCGGCCTTGATTTTGCTTGTGAGAACGGTCACTTACTCTCGGTCAATTCAATAGCTACCTTGTAATCTGATCAGCTATGTCTTCATCGCAAAGGCCAAGAATTCTTCTCCTCATCCCACATTTGGGGGGCGGTGGATCTGAGCGCGTCATCGAGACCCTCGCTCGCTCCCTCAACCCCGCAAAGTATGAGGTTCATCTTGCACTAGTCACGATTTCTCAAAGGGAATCTCAGCGCTTTTCCTCGGCGGTTTCCGTTCACGAACTCCGAGCGACACGGGTCCGAAGTAGTGTTCTTAAATTGCTGCGGCTCATCTGGCGACTCAGGCCCAACCTCATCCTCTCCGGTATCTCTCACCTGAATCTTCTCGTGCTCGCTTTGAGGCCCCTTCTTCCTCGAATGACTAGGATCGTTGTGCGACAGAACGGAGCTCTTGCAGCGACACTCGCTCCTCATTCACGCTTTCTTTCACGTCGTGTGTATTCGCTCAACTACTGCCGCGCCGACCGCGTGATCTGTCAAACCGAATCCATGGCGTCCGAAATGCACGGGAGTCTCGCCATCGAAAAGTCGAAGCTGGTGGTTCTTCCGAATCCAACTAAGCTCGCTCAATTCCGCAGTAGTAATCGGCCGAATACGGAGCGAGACAGCAATGCAGCCACTCTCCTCTCGATAGGTCGCCTAGTACCGGAGAAAGGTTTCGACCTTCTCCTTGATGCTTTCGCATCCCTCTCCATTTCGCGTGACACAGAGCTCATCATCGTCGGGGAAGGCCCGGAGCGATCCCGGCTGCAACTGCAGGCACAAGCTCTCAATATATCGAGAAGAGTCCACTTTCCAGGCCATGTCCCGGATCCAGTAGTCCGTTTCCGCCACGCCTCCTTGTTTGTTCTCTCTTCTCGCACAGAGGGTCTGCCCAATGCCATGCTTGAGGCAGCTGCGGCAGGTCTTCCTTTAGTTGTGACTCCCGCCTTTCCAGGAATGGCTCGCCTTTTCGAGAACAATGAGGGGGTGTGGCTAGCTACCGAAATCTCATCCGCCGCATTGCGCTCCGCATTGCAAGCAGCTCTCAGTTCAATCCAGCCTGGGGCTCGTTATCCACACGCCTGGGTCGAGCCATACGACGTCTCCCGCGCCATCCCTGCCTACGAAGCCGCCATGGATGAGGTTCTTGCAGCGGCTGTCTGACAATGCACATTGCTTATCTGATTCCCACAATCGACCGCATCGGCGGAGCCGAGCGACAGCTGATGCTACTCGCAGCCGGGATGGTACGGCGAGATTGGCGCGTTACGGTGATTGCGCTTGCGGGCGATGGCGGTCAGGCTGCGCAGAATCTTTCCGCCGCCAATGTCTCGTTCCTCAGCCTTGAGATGAGAAGGGGGCTTGTTGATCCCCATGGCTGGAATCGGCTTCGCCGATGGATTGATTCTGCAAAACCAGAAATCTTACATGCTCACCTCGCTCAAGCCGCCCTGATGGCCCGTTGCATCAGGTTATTGGCTCCCGTTCGCGTACTAATCGATACGATTCATTCACCAGCTACTGGATCTGCGACGCGTCGCTTTGGATATCGCATCACGTCTGGTTTGCCCAATGTCATCACCGCGGTCAGCCAGGCATGTGCCAACCCCTGGCTTAGCGCGCGCACACTTCGCCATTCAGAATTGGCCGTTATTCCTAATGGTATAGACACTGAGTATTGGAAACCTGCTTCTCCATCACGCGACGATGTCCACCCGTGCTCGACCAAATCCGATGAATTCCACTGGATCGCCGTGGGCCGGCTTAATGCCGTTAAGGACTACCCGACACTTCTTCAGGCTTTCTCCATCCTTCCGCAAACCGCGCGTCTTACGATCGCCGGATCTGGACCCCTCGAGTCCGCTCTTCATCTCCAGGCAACCGAACTGGGCATTGGGGATAGAGTCCGGTTTCTCGGATTTCAGAGTGACATGCGTCGTCTGATGCAGCATTCAGATGGCTTCGTTCTCAGTTCCCGTTGGGAAGGTCATCCCATCGCTCTAATGGAAGCGTCGGCCTGCGAACTCCCCGTCGTCTTCACTGAAACGCCCGGCTCTCGAGAGCTTCTTCCCAGTTCGGCACTTCCTATCGCCCCAGCCGGTGATCCCTCGGCACTCGCCATAGCAATGAAAGCTCTGATGGATTTGCCAAAATGTGAACAGCGTCGACTCGGAAGGATTGGACGACAGCGAATTAGAGCCAGTTTCGAGGCCCACTCGGTTCTCGCGAGATTCGAGTCCTTGTACTGTGGGTTGCTCGCAGCCAATCCTTGCAGGTCCCGCTATCGCGAAAAACCATACACAGTTCTGCCGGCTCGCGTCTGCTCCAGCAGCCCAGAAACATAAGCGTGGTCTTTCGATCTTTACTTTCTTAAGGCGTCCATTGCTGCGCCCATTGCTCCAAGCGGGCAGGAAGCAAAGCACGCTACTGCTTGCTCCAAGAGACTTGTCTCAGGAACCGCCCAACGAGCGTCGAGACTACCTGGGTTTCAATCAGCACCTTCCCCTGCTTCGTTCATAATCCAGCCTGAGTTTCGATTTAGCGTCTCCCTTTCAGTGCATTCGTATTTCGCAAGCCTGGAGCTAACTGCAGCAACGCCAAACAGTAACCAAGTCAAGCGGTTCTCCCACACCGTTCCCGCAATTGACGACACCGCCCATACGATCATCAGCATGGATAGCCCGAACCTCCGTGAACCCTGCAAATTGCAAATCGCCTTCATCGACGAAAAAATGATCGCTGAAGCTAGAGCGAGGCCGCAAAGGCCGCCTTCCACCAGGATCGAAATCACTGTGTTGTGTGCCGTGTCCTCCGGACCCAATTCCGCGGCTGTGACAAAAGAACCTACACCATGTCCAAACAATGGTGCTGTCTGAAAAGCTCGCCATCCCGACGACCAGATGTTCACGCGTTGATTTAGATCACCCAGTTGCCAAAGCTCCGCGATGGTGCCGAGCCTGTGAAACGTGCCGACCGGCGCCACGCCCCAGATCAGAAGCACTGCCGAACCGACCAGAACACTCGTGATAATCACGCCTTTCGCATGCCTGCGAAAGGCGGCGATCCCAGTTCCGGTCAAAGCAACGAGAGCTGCCAGCAATCCGCTTCGTGAAGCTGTCAGCAGCACTGCAGCGAATCCTACCGGGAAATAGAATAGCCACAGCGCGCGCTCAGTTCGGTGCATCGAATCATGGAGCAACAACATCGCTATCGGAAATCCGAAGCTCAGAAATCGCGCCACATCGTTCGGATCCTGCCCGATCGCTGCGAATCTCACCTGATCCACTGTCGACGCACTAGAGAGGACAAAGCCTACAATCGTCAGAATCGCTAGAATCCACGAGCCCGCCAGCCAAGCCCGCAATAGAAGATAGAGATCTTTCGAGAGGTCCACGAACTCCCAAACCAGCCAGACCAGCATCATCTCCTGCGCATACCCGCGAAGATGCGTCAGGGTCTCATGCGCTGTTTCGGTCCAGAAAAAGCTGCAGCAAAACCACAGATAAAGCAGCGACGTCAGCCAATGCATCGAGCTAAACCTTCTGAAACTGCCAGCTTCCAACACTGCAGGCAATGCTGCCAACACGGTCAATAAGCCTAGTACCCTGGCTACGTTTCCGTACGGTGCGCCGAGGTCGAGTGAGTACTCCCACGGGATTGAGAAGACAAACAGGACGAGTAGAATCCAGGCTGTTCTTCGCACGACTAGAACCTCTGCGAATAGACCAGGCCGGAATAGATGCTTACTCCCGCTGCAGACTGAATCACCGACTCCATGCTGCGGTTCAGCAGGTTCTTCGCCATCGAATCTGGCACGAACAGAATGTCGCGATCGCGTACCGGCAGATCCGGATCAAGCCCCCTCAGCATTCGTTTGAGATTCAGGGTTGTCACCGTCCGTCCACCCGCCTGCTCACGAATCAAGACCGCGTTCTTCAGCGCCGCGTTCTGTGCAGGACCCCACGCCAGAGACAAAGCTTGCACGACCGTGATCGCCTGGCTCCGATCGACCGGGAATCCACCAGGACGGATTACGTCGCCTACGACATACACAAGGCCCGCGCGACCAACTTGCACGGTGTCACCCGGCATCAACTCCGGATTGTGGTTCCCCTGTGCGTCTGTTCCGGAAGGATCCAACACGACTGCAAAGGCGCTTTCTGGATCGCTCCGGTGTGAAATTGTGACCAGCCTGCCGGCATTTGGGCTCAATCCTGACGCCGCTGAAATCAGGTCAAGCAGCCGGTGATGCACTGTGTAGCTATACACGCCAGGGCGTGCCACCTCCCCGAGAACAGAAACATCCTTTCCCGCGAACGCGGTAACCAGAACCGTTACCTGCGGATGTAGCAACATGCCCTTCGCCCGCAACGCAGCTTCGATCGCGCGCGCCGCAGACCTCTCGTCCATGCTTTCAAGATTCACTTCCCCCGCGAGGGGCAGAGTCACCGTGCCGGCCCGTGACACGCGAACCACGGCGTGCACCTCCGGCGCGTGTGCTTCTGCCACCTCCAACATGTCTCCCGGGCCGATTGTTACCCCGTCTATCATCTGCCCTGACGATGAGTTTGCCGGAAACGCTCCGGTCCCCTTGCGATCGACTTCGGAATCCCACACAAC
>Ga0157372_10005909_pt1 | contig 13030 bp, 12 predicted proteins | sample C55metaG_FD_115307 | JGI IMG/M metagenome (GOLD analysis project Ga0157372, IMG submission 115307) | Corn rhizosphere microbial communities from Kellogg Biological Station, Michigan, USA - C5-5 metaG | ecosystem: Host-associated > Plants > Roots > Rhizosphere > Soil | place: USA: Michigan... | reverse complement strand
TCCATGGTCGTGTCCCCGTTCGACAATGCACCGAGTCTTCGTGCCTTCGATTCTAGTTCACCGATGCGCTTCGCGCGGATGCGCCGGGTTGTTGGTGCGGCTTACTAACCCCGATGCCCGCCGATCTTCGTTCCTATCCTGAGCCATTCCTCGGGAGAAATAAGCGATGACGACGACCGACACGCGTTCGCTCGACTGGCTGAGGGTCGGCGCCTGGAGCGGCAGCCTCGCCGCGCATATCAGCATCTTGCTGCTGATCGCCTTGCCGTTGACGGTGCCTGAGACACGTCAGCAGGCGACGACGATCGTGGCGCGCTGGATCGAGCCGGAGATCCCGCCGCCGACGTTCCCCGAACCTCCGCCGCCGCAGGCACCGCATCGCGTGCAGAAGACGCCCGTGCACACGCCGCCGCCACCGACGATCGTTGCCTCGTCCAATGCGAGCACGCCGCCGAACCCGATCGCCGATCCGGTGACGCCGCCGGGTCCGCCGGACATCGCTCCGCCGAACGCGAACGACATCGGATCGGGCGCTTCGCAGATGCTCGCGTATGCCTCGCCGTTGCAGCCGCGATATCCACCGGCATCGATGCGCGATCACGAACAGGGCACCGTGATGTTGCGCGTGCTCGTCGACGAAACGGGCGTGCCGCAGCGCATCGAGATCGCGCGAAGCTCGGGACACACGCGACTCGATGCCGCCGCGCGCGAGAGCGTTTCGCACGCGCGCTTCCGGCCGGTCATGCGTAACGGGCGAGCGATATCGGCGTGGGGCATCGTGCCGATCGAATTCCGGATCGGTCAAGGATGAAGGGCGCGTCGCGATTCGTTTCGGTCGGGACGCGCTCGCTCGGGTAAAGTAAGCGCTCAGCGGCGCGTGCGCCGCGTTTCGGCTGGACGCATGGATCTCCACAGTCTCTGGTACGTGCTGGCCGCGATTCTCATCGTGATCGGATTCATCGGAGCCGTCTTGCCGGCGCTGCCCGGTACGCCGCTCGTATTCGCCGGCATGCTCATCGCCGCATGGGCGGACGGGTTCCGGCACGTCGGTCTCTGGACGCTGGTCGGACTCGGCGTGCTGACCGTAATCGCGATCGGTGTCGACTTTCTGGCAGGACTCGCCGGCGCGAAACGCGTCGGCGCGAGTCGTCTCGCGTTGATCGGCGCCGCGCTCGGCACGCTGGTCGGTCTTTTCTTCGGCGTCGTCGGTCTGTTGCTCGGGCCGTTTGTCGGCGCGCTGATCGGCGAGCTCTTTGCGGGCGGCACGCTGCAGCGTGCGACGAACGTCGGCGTCGGCGCGTGGATCGGATTTCTCGTTGGTACGGTGCTGAAGCTCGGCGTCTGCTTCGCAATGCTCGGATTGTTCGCGCTCGCGTTCATCGCAAACTGATCGACTCGTTCAATCCTCCGCCGAAAGATGCGCGATCGCCGCCTCGCCGCGCGCTCGATCGCCGTCGTCGAACGGCGTGATGTGCACCGACTCGATCGTGTCGGCATCGATACAGCGCACGTTGACGTCGACGCCGTCGGGATTCGAGCGCGGGATATAAAAACTCTTGACGCCGCAATATCGGCAGAACCGGTGCTTCGCGGCGCCGGTGTTGAACGTGTATTCGACGAGTGCATCCGTCCCGGAAACGAGTCGAAACCGCGACGCCGGGACGATCAGGTGCAAGAATCCCGTCATCCGGCAGATCGAGCAGTTGCAGTCGAGCGCCTCGATGCGCGCGGGGGCGTCGACCTGGAAACGCACGCGCCCGCAATGGCATCCGCCGCGATGCGTGACTAGGCCGTTGGTCATGGGTATTTCTCCTTGGCATCGGATTTTCGCGCAATGCCTCGCGGGTTGGAATGAGCCTTTGCCGGCAGCGCTCCGGCCTGCTGCGATGAATCGTTGCGGCGCGTCGACGAGCGCACCGGCGCAACACCTTTGGCACATAGTGAAACGCAACGCGTCGAGTAGCGTGCGCTATCCCGGAAGGAGGCTGCCATGTCGACACGTCGCGCATTTGCGTTGGTGCTCGCCGCGACTCTCACGTTCGCGAGCAATGCATTTCCCGCCAGCAAGCCCGCCGCACCCGCCACGCCCGAATGGATCACGCGCAGCAATGCCGATGCGCAGCCGCTGCTCAAGGTGTTCGGCGACTTCGGCCCCGAGTTCGCCGCGCGATTGGGCGTCAAGGGCTATGACGATCGCGTCTCATCGTTTCCGCTCGACGCGCCGCAGCGTTTCCGCAAGGCGAGCGAAGAGGTACGCGAAGGACTCAAGGCCAAACTCGCGCAGGAGAAAGATCCGCAGGTGCAGCAGGATCTCAAGATCATGATCGAAGCGGCATCGCTGCAGATCGAGACGAGCCTTCTCAACGAAAAATACCTTCTGCCCTATACGAACGTCGGCCAGACGATCTTCTTCGGCGAGTTCAACCTGTTGCAGGATCAGGTCGACGCGAAACGCCGCCCGAGCGCGCTGACGCGCCTCAAACGCTACACCGGCCTGGAAAAGGGCTACACCCCGGTGACGACGCAGGCCAAGGCCCAGTTCGAAGCGGCCATGGCCGACAAAAACCTGCTCGGACCGTTCAAGGGCCAGGTCGATCAGGATCTCGCCAACACGGCGAGCTACGTCGATGGCATCCGCAAGCTGTATGCGAAATACAAGATCGGCGGCGCGGACAAGGCGCTCGACACGCTCGAAGCGCAGATCAAGGATTACGACGCCTGGATCAAGTCGACGGTGATGCCGCTCGCGCGCGACGACTTCCGGCTGCCGCCTGAGCTATACGCCGACAACCTCAAGAACGTCGGGCTCGATATCACGCCCGACGCCCTGATCTCGAAGGCCGAGCTCGCCTACGCCGAGATCCGCAACGAAATGCGTGCGATCGCGCCGCTGGTCGCGAAGGAACACAACCTCAGCGTCACAGACTATCGGGACGTGATCCGCGCGCTCAAGAAGGACCAGCTCGCCAAGGACAAGATCGAGCCGACGTACCACGAAGTCATCGGCAAGATCGAGGACATCATCCGCCGCGAGCACATCGTCACGCTGCCCGAGCGGCCGATGGTCATGCGCATCGCCTCCGACGCGGAAACGGCCGCACAGCCGGCACCGCATATGGATCCGCCGCCGCTGATCGGCAACAAGGGCGAGCGCGGCACGTTCGTGTTGCCGCTCGGCAACCCGAGCACGGCCGGCAACGCGGAAAGCTACGACGACTTCAATCATCAGGGCGGCACCTGGACCCTGACGGCGCACGAAGGCCGCCCCGGCCACGAGCTGCAGTTCTCGGCGATGGTCGAGCGCGGCGTCTCGCTCGCGCGCAGCCTGTTCGCATTCAACAGCGTCAACGTCGAAGGCTGGGCGTTGTACTCGGAGGCCGAGATGAAGCCGTTCGAGCCGCTGGACGGCCAGCTGTTCGCGTTGCAGGCACGTCTGCAGCGTGCGGCGCGCGCGATCCTGGATCCCATGGTCAATCTAGGCCGAATCAGTCCGGAACGCGCCAAGGAAGTGCTCACCGACGAAGTCGTCCTGTCGCCCGCGTACGCGCGTCAGGAGATCGATCGCTACACGTTTCGCGCGCCAGGCCAGGCCACCAGTTATTTCTACGGTTACACGAAACTGATGGAGCTGCGTGCCGAGACCGAAATCAAGCTCGGCAAGAAATTCAATCGCCAGGCGTTCAACGATTTCGTGATCGGACAAGGCCTGCTGCCACCGACGCTTCTGCATGACGCAGTGGAAACGTCGTTCATTCCCGAGCAGATGAAGTAGCAGGCGACGCGCGGATGCATAGGGCATCCGCGCGAAGCTCGGCGCCGAATGTGCTCAAAAAAAACGCTACCGGACTGAGCTCGCATCGGAACGACATGCCGCTACGCCACATGCGCATCTGGCGCCGGGCAATGCGTAAACCCGAACAAGCGTGGAAGCGAATCGTGCGAATGCGCTAGCGCGCGGGCGGCGCGACCTGCGCTCCGCGGTGGTGATGCGCGATCAGCCAAACAATCCCGACCACGATCAGCAGCGGCAGCGCGGCGTGCAGGATTGCTATACCGAATGCGAGCGCGAGGCCGAACGTGGCGAGCATCAGCGGGAGTGCCAGCGCGACGAGCAGCAGCCATCCGATGATTCGGAAGACGACGCCGAGCACGGCTGCGAACAACGAGAGCACCAGCACGACGGCACCGACGACGATCAGCGCCGGCAGCAGCGCCGCGCCGAAGGCCAGCACGATCAACGCCGCGATCACGGCGAACACGGAAAAGAAGCCGAAGGCCATGACGAACCCTCCATCCGATGCGCAGCCATAGCTTGCGCGTCTTCGGCCCGTTTTCGCCTGTGCGGAAGGTCACCCGGGGCCGGCCGCGTTACGCTGCTTGCGACTCTCGCCTGGGGCGCGCCGTCCCACACCGTACCGCAGCGATCGCTTTCACCATGGCTGTCGTAGGATCGCCGTAAGCTATCGGGCATCGCGCCCCGCGGAGCCGTCCATGGCCCAACTCGACGTGCTGATCCATCTGCGCAACACCGGCGCGACGACGCCGGCCGTACGCCTCGGACTCGCGCTCGCCGAACGACTCGGCGCCTGGACGACCGGAATCCACGTCGTCGCCATCGCGCCGGCGGCGTTCGCTTCGCCCGAAGCCGTTGCGCTGCAAGTACACGAGGCCGACGAGATGGTCGAGTCGGCGAAGGCGCGCAAGGACTGGTGGCTCGCCGAGCTTGCCGCGCGCCGGCTTGAGGGTGAATGGCAAGTCTCGCAAGGCGACACCGTCGAAGTGCTGTGCCATGCGGCGCGCTGGAGCGATCTCGTCGTCGTCGAGCGGCCGCAGCTCAATCCCGACGCGCCGACCGGCTGGGGCGTTGTTTCCCGCACCGTGTTCGGCGCGTCGGCGCCCGTGGTCGTAGTGCCGGAATCGGCGGCGCTCGAACATGTGGCGGCGCATGTCGTCATCGGATGGAACCGCAGCCGCGAAGCCGTGCTGGCCATCCGCGGCGCGCTGCCGCTGCTGCGGCTCGCCGATCGCGTCACGGTGCTCGAAGGCGATCCGGTCGAGAACCCGTTCGGTTTGCGTCATCTGCCGCAACTCGATCTCCACGCATGGCTCGCGCGGCATGGCGTCAGCGCCGAATTCCGGCCGTTCAAACCGCCGGCGAAGGAACGCGGCGCCGCATTGCTCGAAACGGCGCATGCGCTGTCAGCCGACCTCATCGTCATGGGCGCGTGGGGCCACTCGCGCATCACCGAGCTCGTGCTCGGCGGCACGACGCGCTATTTGTTCAAAGCGAGCGATCTGCCGCTGCTGGTCGCGCACTGACTCGAAATTCCACGAACCAGCAATCGCGATCACTCATCGCGAAAGGCGATCCGCATGCCCGAACTTGCGATTCCACCCGTACCGATGCTCGAAGGGTCGCGCGTGCGACTGCGACCACTCCGCATCGGCGACGCCGACGATTTCTTCGCGCTCCACTCCGACCCGCGCGTGATGCGCTACTGGAGTCATCCGCCGTGGACAGAACGCGAACAGGCGATCGCGCGCATCGAACAGCTCGAACGCGATCGCGTCAACGCCGAGTTTTACTCGTGGGCGACGACGATCGACGGGATGGATCGACTGATCGGCACGGTTTCGCTGTTTGCCATCAACCGCGCGCATCAAAGAGCGGAGATCGGTTATGCGCTCGCGCCCAGCGCTTGGGGCAACGGCTACGCGACCGAAGGCCTGCGCCTGGCCATTGCGTTCGCGTTCGAATCGATCGGTCTATCGCGTCTCGAGGCCGACATCGATCCGCGCAATAAGGCGTCGTGCCGGCTCGTCGAACGCGTGGGATTTCTTCGCGAAGGATTGTTGCGACAGCGATGGCATGTCGGCGGCGAGATCACCGATTCGGCGATGTATGGGTTGCTTCGCGAGGAGTTTGTCGCCGGGCCTTGACCCGCGATGGCTGCGTTCGCGTTGAGCCGAAGGCGGCGCGAGGAGAAAATTCAGACGACGAAGCGCTGTTGCAAGGGTGCCCTCACCCTACCCTCTCCCGCGAGCGGGAGAGGGGGAAAGAGTTGTTACCGGACGTTGGCGAACTTGACGGTCATGTCGAGCATGCGGTTCGAGAAGCCCCACTCGTTGTCGTACCACGAGAACACCTTGACCAGCGTTCCGCCCATCACGCGCGTCTGCGTCGCGTCGTAGATCGAGGACAGCGGGTTGTGGTTGAAGTCGATCGACACGAGCGGCTTGCGATTGACGCCGATGATGCCTTTGAGCTTGCCCTTGCTCGCCTCTTCGATCGCGGCGTCGATTTCAGCGGTGGACGTCTCGCGCTTCGCGACGAAGACGAGATCGACCAGCGAAACGTTGATGGTCGGCACGCGGATCGACAAACCATCGAGCTTGCCGTTGAGCTCGGGCAGCACCAGGCCAACCGCCGCGGCGGCGCCGGTCTTGGTCGGAATCTGCGACATCGTCGCGGCACGCGCGCGGCGCAGGTCCTTGTGGAAAACGTCGGTCAGCACCTGATCGTTCGTGTACGAATGAATCGTCGTCATGAGGCCGTGCACGATGCCGATCTTCTCGTGCAGCACCTTCGCCAACGGCGCGAGGCAATTCGTCGTGCACGACGCGTTCGATATGACCGTGTCGCCGGCCTTGATCTGGTCTTCGTTGACGCCGAACACGAACGTGCCGTCGACGTCCTTGTCGCCGGGCGCCGAGATGATCACTTTCCTCGCGCCCGCGGCGATATGTGCGCTCGCCTTCGCCTTGGACGTGAAGAGACCCGTGCACTCGAGGACGACGTCGACGCCGAGATCCTTCCACGGCAGTTTGGCTGGGTCGCGCTCGGCGCAGACCTTGATCTTGTCGCCATTGACGACGAGATCGCCGCCTTCGACGCCGACATCGCCCGGGAACTTGCCCTGCGCGGTGTCGTACTGGGTCAGGTGCGCGTTGGTCTCGGCGTCGCCGAGATCGTTGACCGCGACGATGCGGATCTCGTTGTTGCGCTTGGCCTCGTACAGTGCGCGCAGCACGTTGCGACCGATGCGACCGTAGCCGTTGATGGCGACCTTCACTGCCATGGAGCATTCCTCTGGGACGGTTGAGCAAGGCGACGCATTCTACCGGCACTTAATTTCGTGCGCACGGAGCCATTTGGACGGAACCAATTTCCGCGCGGAATGGACGCGGCAACGCTCAGCGGGTCTGACGTTTGCGATTGATCGGAAGCCGCTTGTGCGCAGGCGGCTTGTTGTAGATGTCGTACAGCGTTCCGATGATCTGCTGCACCGGGCCGCCCGCCAGCGAATAGTAGATCGTTTGCGCCTCGCGCCGCGTCTCGACGAGCCCCTCCTCGCGCAATTTCGCAAGGTGCTGCGACAGCGCCGACTGGCTGAGATCGATGCGCTCGTTGATCTGCCCGACCGACAGCTCGCCGCCGACGAGGAGGCACAACACGCGCAGACGCTGATCGTTGGCGAGCGTCTTCAGCATGCGCGCAGCGGCGGCCGCGTTGCGACGCATCGCTTCGGCGTCGATTTCGAGCGGGGCCCGGTTGCGCTCAGTCACGGCGACCGTCCCGAGGGCTGACGGCGCGGTGCCGGACCCGAATCGTCCTGGTGATTTGCATGCGGCAAGCTTAAACGAATTCCCACTTGCAATTTATGTTAGTGTATTCTACATTAGATTATGCTAATATGCAATTTCACGGGCAGTCTAAATCCGCACTCCAGAGGTTTCTCGTCATGTCGACCACCATCCGACGACTAGCGCCGATCATGGCAGTGGCCGCGTTCGTCGCGTGCGCAAAGCCGCAACCCCACGTGACGACCGCGATCGCTCCACCGCCACTTGCGACGCTGACGGTTGCCCCCGAACGCACGCGCGAAGAGCAGTCGTGGGATGGCGTCGTGGAGGCCATCAATCAGGCCACGCTGTCGGCGCAGACGAGCGGTCGAGTGACCGAGCTGCCCTACGACGTCAACGACTTCGTGGAAGCCGGCGCGGTCCTCGTTCGCTTTACCAACGTGGAGCAGGGCGCCGGCCGCAACGGCGCCCAGGCAGCGCTGGCTTCGGCACGGGCCGCGTACAAGGAAGCCGAAGCCAACTACAAGCGCGTCGCCGAGATCTATGCGCGCAAGCTGGTGTCGAAGGCGCAGCTCGATCAGGCCGTCGCCTCGCACGATGCGGCCAAGGCATCGCTTGATTCCGCCGAGGCAGCGCTGCGCGCTGCGGGCCAGCAGCTCGACTACACGGTGATCCGCGCGCCGTATTCGGGCTACGTGACGAAGCGCTACGTCCATGTCGGCGAGTCGGTGCAGGCCGGACAGCCGCTGATCGCGGGCGTCTCGCTCGGCGAGCTTCGCGTCAACGTGAACGTGCCGCAGAGCGCGGTGGAAGCGATCCGCCGATTCGACACGGCCGACATTCTGCTCGACGGCGGCACCCGACGCGTGCCGGCTGGCAAGATCACGGTGTTCCCGTACGCCGACTCGGCGACGCACACATTCAGCGTTCGCCTGGAACTTGCCGAGAAGAATGCCGAGCTCTATCCCGGCATGACGGTGAAGGTCGCGTTCGCGACCGGCGATGCGCAACGCACGTTGTTGCCGTTCAGCGCCGTGGTCCAACGCGGCGAAGTCAGTGCCGCGTACATCATGGCGCCGGACGGCACGCTGCGCCTGCGACAGCTCCGGCTCGGCCACAATGTCGGTGATCGCATCGAAATCCTGTCCGGCGTCGAGCCCGGCGAGCGTATCGTCGCCGATCCGACGGCTGCCCTGGCGTGGCTCGCGGACGCCCGCATGGCCGACGCGCGAAAATGAGCGAACCGCGTCTAGGTTTCTCCGGTCGCGTCGCGCGCGCACTGCAGGATTCGCCGCTGACGCCGATCCTGGCGCTCGCCGCGCTGGTGCTTGGCCTCGTCGCGATCGCGATCACGCCGCGCGAGGAAGAGCCGCAAATCGACGTGACGATGGCGAATGTGTTCGTGCCGTTTGCGGGCGCGGACGTTGCCGACGTCGAGAATCTCCTCGCCTATCCGCTCGAGCAGAAGCTCAGTGAAATCGCCGGCGTCAAGCACATTTACTCGGTGAGCCGGCCAGGCATGGCGGTGATCACGGTGGAGTTCGAAGTCGGGGTGCCGCGGCAGTCGGCGATCGTGCGGCTCTACAACCAGATCTACCAGAACCAGGACTTTGTTCCGCCCGGTCTCGGCGTGGGTCAACCGATGATCCGGCCCATGGGCATCGACGACGTACCGGCGATGGCGCTGACGCTGTGGAGCGACGATGCCGATTCGACCGAACTCGCCGAAGTCGCGCACTCGCTCGAAACAGAGCTCAAGCGCATTCCCGGCACGCGCGATGTGTATACGATCGGCGCGCCGGATCGCGCCGTCGTGGTCGAGCTCGATGCCTCGCGTCTGGCGGCGTACGGCCTCGCTGTCGAGGATCTCGCCGCTGCGCTCAAGGCCGCCAACGTCGTCGCGGAAGCCGGCAGCCGCATCGCGGACAACGAGGACCGCCCGGTCACCGCCGGCACGTTCCTCGCCGATGCCGACGAGATATCGCAACTCGTGATCGGTCTGAAGGACGGTCAACCGGTGTTCGTGTCCGATGTCGCGCACGTCGCACGCGGCGCGGACTTGCCGGCGCGCTACACATGGTATGGAACGCCTCCAGGAAAATCAGGTCCGCGCGCGGGAACCGCGCCTGCGGTCACGATCGCGATTGCGAAGAAGGCCGGCATCAACGCGGCCGACATCACCGATGCCGTGCGCGCACGTATCGTTTCCCTCCAAGACGTTGTCATTCCAGCCGGCGTACACGTCGAAGTGACGCGCGACTACGGGCGCACCGCGACCGACAAGGCCGAGAAGCTGATTCACAAGCTGATGTTCGCGACACTCTCGGTCGTTCTGCTGGTCCTTTTCTCGCTCGGCTGGCGCGAGGCAATCGTCGTCGGCAGTGCGGTCATCATCACGCTCGCGATCACGCTGTTCGCGTCCTGGGCACTCGGGTTCACCATCAATCGCGTGTCGCTGTTTGCGCTGATCTTCTCGATCGGCATCCTCGTCGACGACGCGATCGTCATCGTCGAGAACATCCACCGCAACGTGGCACTCGGCGGACATTCGCTGCGCGAAGCGATTCCGCAAGCGGTCGCGGAGGTCGGCGGCCCCACGATCCTCGCGACCTTTACGGTGATCGCCGCGCTTCTGCCAATGGCGTTCGTGTCGGGCCTGGTCGGTCCGTACATGCGTCCGATTCCGATCAACGCGTCCGCCGGCATTCTGCTTTCGCTCGCGATCGCGCTGACGATCACGCCGTGGCTGGCGCTGCGCCTACTGAAGCACAGGGCCGAATCCGACGGCACCGATCGTTCGAAACCGCGGTCACGAATGCGTCGGCTTTTCGAGCGCGTGATGCCGCCATTCCTCGATGGGATCCACGCGCCGAGACGCCGCCGCTGGCTGTTCGGCGCGATCGGATTGTTCGTCGTCGCCGCCGCCGCGCTGGTCGGCGTGCGTGCGGTGATCCTCAAGATGCTGCCGTTCGACAACAAGTCCGAATTTCAGGTCGTCGTCGACATGCCGGAAGGCTCGGCGCTCGAGCGCACGAACGCGCTGCTGGCAGACCTCGCACATGCGCTCGACAGCGTCCCCGAGGTCGAGAGCTACGAGGGTTACGCCGGCACTGCTGCGCCGATCACTTTCAATGGGCTCATGCGTCAGTACTACCTTCGCAGCGGACCGCTCGTCGGCGACCTGCATGTCGGACTCGTCGACAAGGCCCAGCGAACGCGTCAGAGCCATGCGATCGCACTCGCAGTACGACCTGTGCTCACCAAGGTCGGTGAGCGTTACGGCGCATCGATCAAGATCGTCGAGGTGCCTCCGGGTCCACCGGTGCTGGCGCCGATTGTCGCGGAGATCTACGGGCCGAGCGCGAAAGGCGTACACGACACGGCGCTCGCGGTCGAGAAAGCGTTCCGGGCCGACAGGGATATCGTCGATGTGGATACCAGCATCGAAAGCGAGGCGAAGCGCGATGTCATCGTCGTCGATCGCGAGCGCGCGGCCCGGCTTGGCCTAGATCAGGCCGCGATCACGCGCGCACTCAAGACTGCACTTTCCAGCGACGATGCCACGTATCTGATGGACGGCCGCAGCAAATACGCGCTGCCCGTGCGCTTGCGCCTGCCACCCGGCGACCAGGCCGCGCCGAGCGAGTTGCTCGCGCTGCGCATGCGTGCGCACGATGGTTCGCTCGTTCCGTTGTCAGAAGTGGTCAAGGTCATATCGACCGAGCGCCAGCAGGTGGTCTTCCACAAAGACCTCCTGCCCTTCGCCTACGTCACCGCGGACGATGCCGGCGCGACCGACAGCCCGCTCTACGGCATGTTCGCGATGGTTTCCGGCTTCGCGCGCGAAGGCGTCGGCGGTCACGAAGTGACGCAGCATTTCACTGCGCAGCCGGCCGAGACGTCAACGTTCGCGATTAAATGGGACGGCGAATGGCAGATCACCTGGGAGATGTTCCGCGACATGGGGCTCGCGTATTCGGCCGGCCTGGTGCTGATCTACCTTCTCGTCGTCGCGCAGTTCCGCAGCTACATGGTCCCGCTCATCATCATGGCGCCCATTCCGCTCACCGTGATCGGCGTGATGCCGGGCCACGCGCTCCTCGGCGTGCAGTACACGGCGACATCGATGATCGGCATGATCGCGCTGGCGGGCATCATCGTGCGCAATTCCATCCTGCTGATCGATTTCATCAACCGGGCCGTCGCCGAGGGCCGCCCGCTCCGCGATGCCGTCATCGACGCTGCGGCAGTGCGCGCCAAACCGATTGCGCTGACCGCGCTCGCCGCGGTGACAGGCGGCTTCTTCATCCTCGATGACCCGATTTTCGAAGGCCTTGCCGTGTCGCTGATCTTCGGAATCGTGGTCTCGACCGTATTGACCCTGCTGGTGATCCCGCTCTTGTACTACGCTTGGCTGGCACAGAGGAAACCCGAGCCGGAAGGCGCGCTGCCAACGCAAGGAACGGCCCGATGGGCGAAAACGAAAGCATCCATCTGACGATCACGCAGGAATCCGACTACGAATTCCGCGTGCGCTTCGACGACACCGCGCTCGGCGAGCTTGTCGCCGACGAATCGCCGCCGATCGGCCGCGGCGCCGGGCCAGATCCGACGCGTCTGCTCGCGGCGGCGATCGGCAATTGCCTCAGCTCGAGCATGCTGTTCGCGCTGCGCAAGTTCAAGAACCAGCCCGGCACGATCGTCACGCGCGTGCGCGCCGATACGACGCGCAACGAGCGCGGTCGGCTGCGCATCGGACGCATCGCGGTCGAGATCCAGCTCGCCGAAACGGCCGCTTCGTATGCGCAGGTCGAGCGGATCCTGGCCCAGTTCGAGGATTTCTGCACCGTTACCGCGAGCGTGCGCGCCGGCGTGCCGGTCGAGGTCAGCGTGCGCGATGCGTCCGGCGCGACCGTGCACAAGTCCGACCGCGCCGCATGAGCGCGCACGGCAATCCGATCATCCGCAGCTTCCATCACGCGGAGACGGGAACGTGGACGCACGTCGTCGTCGATTCCGCGACGCGGCGCGCTGCGATCATCGATTCGGTGCTCGATTTCGATACTGCGTCCGGGCTGATCCGCACGGACAGCGCGCAGCGCGTGCTCGAATATGTCGCGACGACCGGACTTCGCATCGACTGGGTGCTCGAGACGCATGCCCACGCGGATCACCTGTCGGCGGGCGCGTGGCTGTGCGAGCGCACCGGGGCCAAGCTCGGCATTGGCGCCGGCATTGTCGAAGTGCAACGCACGTTCCGGCAACTGCTCGATCTCGGGGATGATTTTCCGACGGACGGTTCGCCATTCGATGGCCTGTTCGCGGACGGCGAGACGTTTCCAATCGGTGATCTCCAAGTCCGCGCGATCGCAACGCCGGGACATACCGGCGACAGCGTCAGCTATCTCGTCGGCAACGCCGTGTTCGTCGGCGACACGCTGTTCGC
>Ga0157372_10005908_pt1 | contig 13031 bp, 11 predicted proteins | sample C55metaG_FD_115307 | JGI IMG/M metagenome (GOLD analysis project Ga0157372, IMG submission 115307) | Corn rhizosphere microbial communities from Kellogg Biological Station, Michigan, USA - C5-5 metaG | ecosystem: Host-associated > Plants > Roots > Rhizosphere > Soil | place: USA: Michigan... | reverse complement strand
GAAGTAAATGATGCAAGCCGCTGGATAAAACTTCCTGTGCTTAATCTCACCATTCAAACAAGTGATTTGGCAAGGCTTGCATTGTTTATGTACATATCAAGGCAGCTCAGCCGCAAACAAAATGATATCAAAGATTTCAAAAAAGGTTTTCTTCCGTTAATTATACCTACAGCAATTGTTTGTGTATTGATACTGCCGGCAAATCTTTCAACTGCATTATTAACCGGCATGACTTCATTGCTGCTGATGTTTATCGGTCGCGTTAGTGTTAAACATATTTTATTGGTGTTGGGAATTGCTGCAATACCTGTGATGTTAATTGTTGCGGTGGCAGTATCAACGTACGATGGCAATAATAAAGATGATGACAGTGCAACAGGCAAACACAAAGTTGCATCAACATTAAACTCAATGGGAAGATTTGGTACATGGGTGCAGCGCACACAGGATTTTATTTATGCAACAGACGAAGACATTCCTTACCAGGTGCAGCAACAAAATATTGCCATTGCCAACGGAGGAGTTTTATTCGGGCTTGGTCCCGGCAACAGCAGGCAAAAAAATTATTTACCGCAGGCGTATAACGATTCCATCTATCCAATCATCATAGAAGAATATGGTTTGTTTGGTGGGTTGTTCATCATCTTTTTATATCTCGTTTTTCTTTTCAGGTGTATTCGATTGTTTAGGAAATGTCCCTATGCGTTTGGCGCTTTTCTCGCACTGGGCTTAAGTTTCACCTTAGTAATCCAGGCTGTTGCAAACATGGCTGTCGGTGTAAATCTTATTCCGGTTACAGGTGTTACGTTACCGCTGGTGAGCATGGGCGGAAGTTCATTTTTATTCACCTGTGCATCCATCGGAATTATTTTAAGTGTTGCAAGAAATATTGAAAAAGCGCCACCCGACCTTCCCGAAGGTGAGGCATTAAACCCAACACCTAAAGTTGCAGTAGTAGAGGTTGATGATATAAAAAGAAAAACGAAGCCGGGGACTGAATAAATGAGTGATGATAAAAATATAAATGCTGTAACGGCTCCCTCTCTTTTGGAGAACTTGTCCCGACCGTTCGGGAGGGCGGGGAGTGAGGTTAAACGTATCATCGTAGCAGGTGGCGGAACAGGTGGACATATTTTTCCTGCGATTGCAATTGTAAACGCAATAAAAGAAATGCACCCACAAACAGAATTTTTGTTTGTGGGTGCAAAAGGAAAAATGGAAATGGAAAAAGTGCCGCAGGCTGGTTATAAAATTAAAGGTCTTGATATAACAGGTTACGAAAGAAGTTCTTTGATAAAAAATGTTTGGTTGCCATTTAAGCTTGTCAAAAGTTTTTTACAGGTGCGCAACATTTTTAAAAGTTTCAAGCCTGATGCTGCGATTGGTGTTGGCGGTTATTCAAGTTTTCCTTTGCTTAAATCAGCGCAACAAAAAGGTATTAAAACTTTTATTCATGAGAGCAATTCATTTGCTGGTAAGAGCAATATCATGCTGGGTAAGCATGCAACAGAAATTTTTGTTGCAAACGAAGGCATGGAAAAATTTTTTCCGGCAAATAAAATTGTAATCACCGGAAATCCTGTAAGAAAAAGCATTGCAGAAAGTAAGGTAAGTAAAGAAGAAGCATTAGAATTTTTCGGATTGAAAAAAGATATAGCTACGGTTTTAATTGTTGGCGGAAGTCTTGGTGCAAGAAGTATTAATGAAGTGATATCACAACACATTCTTGACTTTCATCCGCTGGAATTGCAACTGATTTGGCAAACCGGAAAATCAACTGCACAGGCTTATTTGGAAAGAGCGAAGCCATTGCCAAATGTGTGGGCAAATGATTTTATTAACGAAATGGATAAAGCTTATGCTGCTGCAGATATTGTTGTATCACGTGCAGGTGCAATGGCAGTTGCAGAATTATGTGTGGCGAAGAAGCCGGTAATTTTTGTTCCGTTTCCGTTTGCTGCAGAAGACCATCAAACGATGAATGCAAAATACCTGGTAGAGCGCGATGCAGCAATTATGGTGAAAGATGAAATGGTAAAAGCAAGATTGTTTAATGAAATAACAAGTCTTGCAAAAGATAAAATCAAACAAAAAAAATTATCAAACAATATATCAGCATTCGCAGTAAAAAATGCTGATAAAAAAATTGCAGAAGAAATATTACGCCTCCTCTAACTCCTCCGGAGGAGGAGAAATTGGAAGCTCAAAAAATTATGAGTGATAACAAAAAAATATTGAGTGCAAAAAAAGCCCCTCCACTGGAGGGGTTGGGGAGGCTTTATTTCATCGGCATCGGCGGCATTGGCATGAGTGCACTGGCAAGATATTTTAAAAGTCGTGGTGCACATGTGAGTGGTTACGACAGAACGAATACATCACTCATACGTGAACTGGAGGCAGAAGGCATTGATGTGCATTTTGAAGAAGACGTGAATGCAATTCCGAAAGATGTTGATGTGGTTGTATATACACCGGCAATTCATGCAAATCATGCAGAGCTAAAATATTATTTCGAAAATAATTACACGGTTGTAAAGCGCAGTGATGTGCTGCAGTGGATAACCGAAGGTTCTTACAATATATGCGTAGGGGGAACACATGGCAAAACGACCGTAACCACGATGATTGCACACGTGCTTCGTGACAGTGGTTATGGTTGCAATGCCTTTTTGGGTGGCATTTCTGCGAATTATAAAACAAATTTCTGGAGCAGTGAAAATAATGTTGCTGTGATTGAAGCGGATGAATATGACAGAAGTTTTTTGAAACTGTCGCCGGATGTCGAAGTGATAACAGCAATGGATGCGGACCATCTTGATATCTATGGCTCTGTTGCAGAATTAGAAAACGCATTTGTTGATTTTTCGAAAAAGATAAAAAGCAATGGCTGTTTGATTTCAAAATGCGGGTTAAGAAGAAGCAAAGATTTAAATGCTGCAACGCATTACACTTATGCTTATGATAATGAAGCGGCGGATGTTTTTGCAAGCGATATTGAAGTGGAAAATGGTTCATATAAATATAATGTGATAAGCAAAAACTGGAAGCTGAATGATGTTGAGTTACACATGGGTGGTTTGCACAATATTGAAAATAGTATTGCTGCAATAACAGTTGGAAAATATTTGAAGATTGATGATAACAAAATAAAAAAGGCGATTAAAAATTTTAAAGGCGTTCACAGAAGATTTGAATATGCGCTGAAAAATGACAAGCATATTTTAATTGATGATTATGCGCATCATCCTGCAGAAATAAAAGCATTATTAAGCGGTGTAAAAAGTTTGTATGATGATGAGCTAACAGTGATTTTTCAACCGCATTTATACAGCAGAACAAATGATTTTGCTGATGAGTTTGCGCATAGTTTAGATATGGCTGACCAGGCGATTTTATTGCCAATCTATCCGGCGCGGGAAGTGCCAATGGAAGGCGTAACAAGTGAATTGGTTTTAAATAAAATGCAGTTGCCGCAAAAACAAATTTTAGATAAAAATGCCATGCTCGATTGGGTGAAATTATATAAGCCGAAATTATTGGTGATGTGTGGTGCGGGTGATATTGATGCATTGGTTGAACCTGTAAAAAATATTTTAATGCAGTAAACAATGAGTGTAAAGTCGAAAATAAAAACAATCAGTTGGTCTGTGCTGGGCTTAAGCTGCCTGGTGCTTTTGGTTTCTGCCATCAGAACAAAAGATTCAAAAGCATGCGCAGCTATTGATGTAAAAATTGAAGGAGCAACACTACATAAGTTTATAAAAAAGGCTGATGCAATTGAAGTGCTGAATCAAAATAACATTCACACAGGCAAAACGCTGGATGATATTAATTTAAGAAAAGCAGAAGAACAGTTAAAACAAAATGCATGGATAAAAGATGCAGAATTGTTTTTCGATAATCATCAAACATTACATGTAAATATTTCAGAACGTGAACCTATTGCAAGAGTGTTTACAATGGATGGGAATTCATTTTATATAGACAGCACAGGATTGCGTTTGCCTGCAACAGAAAATGCAACTGCAAGAGTGGTTGTGTTTACCGGATTTCCTTCGGATAAAAAAATATTATCTGCACCGGATAGTTTGGTGCTGAATGATGTAAAAACAATTTCAAAATATATAACTGCAGATAGTTTTTTAAATGCGCAAACTGCACAAATAAATATTACGCAACAGCGCACTTATGAAATAACACCGGTTGTTGGGGACCAAATTATTCGTATTGGCAATGCAGATAGTTTGAATGAAAAATTCACCAAGCTGGTTGCGTTTTATAAAAATGTTTTTGCAAAAGTTGGTTTTGAAAAATACAGTGCAATTGATGTACAGTATCATGGGCAGGTTGTTGCTGTAAGAAAAGGTGAAGGTTATACAATTTCTGATACAGCAAAGGCAATGCGCCAGTTAAAACAGGCAGATACAAAATTGAATACGGTTTTAAATGATACAACGTATTCTGCACCCTTGCCAAAACCCAATAATGATGTAAACAAAAATGTTTCGGCGAAACATGAAACAAAAAAAGTTTCATCAGCTACACGGAAGAAGAGCTCAAAAAAAATAACATCAGTAAGAAATAAAACAACGAATAACAAAAAACCAGGAGCAAAAAAGCCGAAAGCATTAATGAAGAAAAAACATTAAAAAGAATATAATAAACAATAGATAAAAATCAAATTTTTCATAACAACAAAAACAACTAAAACAATCTCTATGAACCAAAGTACAAACGGCGAGCATAAACCTGTTTACGACGAAACGGGAATGCCGATTATTGTTGGGCTTGACATCGGCACAACAAAAATTGCTGCAATTGCCGGCAGAAAAAATGAATACGGCAAACTCGATATTCTTGGGTTTGGTCGCGCCGATAGCAACGGCGTACAGCATGGGCAGGTGCTGAATATTGACCAAACCATTAAAGCTATTCAGCAGGCGTTGGCAAGCTGCGCCAAAAGCAATCCGGATCTTGAAATTAAAGATGTGTATGTGGGTGTTGCAGGGCATCACATAAAAAGTTTGCAAACACGCGGCGATATTGTCCGTCAAAATTCTGACATTGAAATTGAACGCCGCGAAATTGATCAGCTTGTAGAAAACCAGCGCAAAACTTTTATTCCCGCAGGCGATCAAATTATTGATGTTATTCCGCAGGATTTTCATGTTGACAATTATCAAAACATAAAAGATCCTGTTGGTTACAACGGTGTAAAAGTTGGTGCAAACTTTCATATTATTACAGGCGACAGAAATGCGATAAGAAATATTTATCGCGCTGTTGACAGGAGTGGATTAAAAACAAAAGATTTGGTATTGCAGCCATTGGCATCATCAAGCGCAGTAATGAGTGATGTGGATATGGAAGCCGGTGTTGCTATTTTAGATATTGGTGGCGGTACAAGCGACCTTGCTGTTTTTTATGATGGTATTTTAAAACACACCGCGGTGATTCCTTTCGGTGGCGAAAATATTACGAATGATATACGCATGGGTTTGGGTGTGTTGAAAGTTCAGGCTGAAGCAATGAAGGTTCAGTTTGGAACAGCACTCGCCGATGAAGCAAAAGGAAATGCATTCATTACAATTCCTGGTTTAAAAGGAATGGCGCCAAAAGAAATCAGCGTAAAAAATCTTGCTGCCATTATCCAGGCAAGGATGAGTGAAATTCTTGATTTCGTTACATATCATATTAAACAAATTGGTTTAGATACACGCGCATTAAACGGCGGTATTATTTTAACCGGTGGTGGTTCTCAGTTAAAACATCTTATTCAACTTACAGAATATTGCACAGGCATCAGTGCACGCATCGGTTATCCCAACGAACATCTTGCTCCCAACCACATTGATGAATTAAAAAAACCAATGTATGCAACATGTATTGGTTTAATTCTGAAAGGCTATAATGATTACGAACATAAGCGCAAAGAGTTTGATAATAAATTCAAGAAAGTTGAAGTGCCCGAAGTGCTGAAAAAAGAAGAAATAAAAACAGTAAAAGAAGAAAAGAAACCGAAGATAAATATCGCTTCGCGCACAAAAGGCTTAAACAACTTTTGGGATAAATTTAAAGACAGCCTGATTGATATGTTTAAAGAAGAAGATGATAAGGTTATCAAATAGCAAAATACAAATAACAAATTCCAAATAAAAATTCAAACATTAAATTCAAATAAAACAGTTTAAAGTTTTTTAACTAAAAACTCAAAACTGGAAACCCGAAACTCAATTACTAACCACAAAAAATAAATTCTATGATACACTTTGATTTGCCCAAACAAAAATCATCAATTATGAAAGTGTTGGGCATTGGCGGCGGCGGCAGCAATGCAGTTAATTACATGTATGCTCAAAATATTGAAGGCACTGATTTTATTATATGCAATACAGATGCAAAAGCATTAGACCAGAGCGATGTTCCGAATAAAGTGCAGCTTGGTCCGCATCTTACACAAGGTTTAGGCGCAGGTGCAAATCCTGAAGTTGGCAGAAATGCAACGGAAGAAAGCCTGGAAGAAATTCGCCGCATACTGGAAGTAAATACAAAAATGGCTTTTATATGTGCAGGCATGGGTGGCGGCACAGGTACAGGTGGTGCGCCAATCGTTGCGCAGGTTTGCCGCGAGATGGGCATTCTTACCGTTGGTATTGTTACAACGCCGTTTGGCTTTGAAGGTCCGCGCAGATTGTTGCAGGCAGAAGATGGCATAAAAAGATTGCAACCTTATGTTGATACACTGCTTGTAATCAGCAACGATAAACTGCGCATGCAATATGGCAATTTAAAAATGAAAGAAGCATTTAGCAAAGCAGATAATGTACTTGCAACTGCTGCAAAATGTATTACCGACATCATCAACAGCCGCGGACATATTATTGTTGATTTTGCTGATGTATGTACAGTGATGAAAAATGGTGGTGTTGCTATTCTTGGAAGCGCAGCCGTTGAAGGTGATAACCGTGCACAGCGCGCAATTGAAGAAGCATTAAATTCACCCTTGTTAAATGACAATGATATACGCGGAGCAAAATGGATTCTTATTAACATCAATAGTGCAGAAGGTGATTTTGAATGCACGATGGATGAACTGGAAATCATCAACAGTTATTTGCGCATGCAGGCAGGTGAATCAACAGATGTAATTGTTGGTATGGGTTACGATTCATCGCTTGAAAGAAAAATTGGTATTACATTAATTGCAACAGGCTTCGAACAAAAAGACCCTGTAGCTGCATTGCATCAGGAAACAATGCCTGCAAAGCCAATGGAAAAACCAAAAGAAGAAAAGATTGTAATGACTTTGGGTGTTGCCGGTGAAGAAAAGAAAATGTATAATCAACAGCCATTACCTTTTGAAGAAAAGAAGAAAGATGAATATGCACCTGCATTAAAAACGAATGTGGAAGATTTTGTTCCGGAGCCATTGGGAATTGTTTCCGATTTAGTTTCAAATGAAGAGAAATCTGAACCTATAGTTTTTGATTTGAAAACACCGGAAATAAAAGCAGAAGAAAAATTATCGGAGGCAAAAAAAGAAGAAACAGAACCTGCAATAAATGTGTTGTATGAAGAAAAAGCTGAAGAGCAAAAAACAGAGCAGCCGTCTTTCTTACATAAACCTGCAACTATTTATGCCCAGCAAAATGAAGCACCGGTTGTGCAAATAAGAAAAGAAGAACCCAAAAAGGAACAGCCAAAAGTTTTGTTTGAAGAAGAGCCAATGGAGCTTGAATTGGTAATTAAAGAAGATGTTGCCGAAAGGCCAACACCTGCAGCAGTTATTAATTTGCCCATGAACGATGAAGAAGAAGAACAAAAACGCCGTGCTGAAGAACGTATACATAAGCTGCGCAACCTGTCTTATAACATGAATACGCTTGATGCAGGAAACGAGTTTGAAAATGTGCCTGCGTATGTGCGCAGAAATCTTGAGTTGTTTGGCAACAATAAGCTTACATCGGTTGAAGATTTTTATAGTAAGGTTTCAGTAAAGAAAGATGAGAATAATCAAACACAAATATCTACCATCAATACTTTTTTAGATGGTAAAAAGCCGGATTAAAATTGCATGGCATAGTGGTTTTAGTTGTATCCCTTCCCGTTTTTTCGGGAAGGGTTTTTTATTTGTAGTGAAATCTGCATTGTAAAATATGTAAGCGTTCTGACTGCACTTTATAAACTAAGCGATGTTCATCATTAATTCTTCTACTCCAGTAACCGGCATAATTTCCTTTTAGTGGTTCCGGTTTCCCAATTCCTTTAAATGGTGAACGTAAGCAGTCTTTTATTAATTCATTTATACGTAAAAGAATTTTAGTGTCGTTTTTTTGCCAATATAAATAATCTTCCCAGGCATTTGTTTGCCAGACGAATTCCATTATTCAATTAGTTTATGCTTTTTAAATTTTCCTTTTTCCATTTCTTCTATTGCATCATCCAGTTTTTTTCTATTTGCTTTTGTTGATGTTAAATAAATGGTTTCTTTAAATGCATTGTATTCATCCAGACTCATAACAACAACGTTTTTCCCTTTTCCTCTTGAAACAACAATTACTTCTGAATCGGCTGTAACTTTATTCAGGTTTTCTGTCAGATTGTTTCTGAATTCGGTATAATTAAGTACTTCCATAAGTTCTTGTTTAAGTACAAATATAAGAATTATTTATTTTTGCTTTGAATGGAGAAAAACAATTTCATTGATTATATAAGAATTTTTTGCAGAAGCGGACACGGTGGTGCAGGCAGTAAACATTTTAAGCGCACCAAGTTTAATCCAAAAGCAGGACCGGACGGTGGCAATGGTGGCAGAGGTGGGCACATCATTCTTCGCGGCAATAAACAATTATGGACGTTATTGCATCTGCGATATTATAAAAATGTATTAGCTGAAAATGGTCAAGGTGGGAATAAAGATAATCGTACTGGCGCTGATGGAAAGGATATAATAATTGAAGTGCCGCTCGGCACTATTGCGCGAGATGATGAAACAGGAAAAAAAGAGGCAGAAATATTACAGGATGGCGAAGAAATAATTTGGCTGCGTGGTGGTAAAGGTGGATTGGGTAATGCAAATTTTGCAACAGCAACCAACCAGGCGCCTGAGTATGCACAACCCGGCGAAGAAGGAATTGAAGGATGGAAAACACTTGAATTAAAAGTATTAGCAGATGTTGGTTTGGTGGGTTTTCCCAATGCAGGTAAATCGACTTTGCTTTCTGTATTAAGTGCTGCAAAGCCAAAAATCGCAGATTATGCTTTCACAACATTAACACCACAATTAGGCATTGTAGAATACAGGGATGGAAAATCTTTTTGTATTGCAGATTTACCCGGCATTATTGAAGGTGCAGCAGAAGGCAAAGGTTTAGGTCATCGTTTTTTACGGCACATTGAGCGCAATGCTGTTTTGCTTTTTCTTATTCCTGCCGATAGTGATAATCATAAAAAAGAATTTGAAATTTTATTGAATGAGTTGAAAGAATACAATCCTGAAATGCTGCAAAAAGAATTTATTATTGCCATAAGCAAAGCAGATTTATTGGACGATGAACTAAAATATTCCATCGAAAAAGAACTGCCTGAAAAAATCACACACATTTTCATTTCTTCAGTTACACAGGAAGGTTTAAACCAGTTAAAAGATTTGTTATGGAATGCAATAAACCGGGAACCTTCATCAAACAAAAGCTAACAATTGTTATATAAAAAAAAGATAAAGCAGGTTACCTTTTCGTGTTAAAAGTATTAATGTGTAATAATTACATGTTTCTTTGCAAAGAATTAAAAAAGCGAATGCTTCCCTAATGATTGTTGGCCGGCGATTGATTGCGATGTGGTAAAATTTTTTATATTAAAACAACAATTATTATGAAGCAATCATTCTTGAAATTAGCAGGTAAAAAATTCATCGCTGCAGCTTTTATTTCAGCCTCTGTTCTTTTTGCAACTTCAACCATTAATGCAGCTCCTGTAAACACTTCAAACATTGAAATCCTTTCAAATGACAAACCAGGCGTTCAGTTTGCAGGCAGTACTTCAGATGCATTATTATTTAAAATGCATGTGAACAATCAGAATGCTGATGATTTTACAGTAACTATTAAAAATGAAGACGGCGCAGTATTGTTTTCAAAGTCTTTTAATGATGTAAATTTTGAAAAACAATTTAAAATTTTAAAAGGTGATGATAATTCCAGTCGCTATTATTTTACCATCACTTCATCCAATAAAAATCTGGAAGAAACGTATGCAGTAAGTGCAGTTTCACATGTAGTTGATGATGTGGTGATAAACAAATTATAACATTTTCATTTTTTTTAAAAAGCCTCTTTAATAAGGGGCTTTTAATTTTATAATCATTCTAACAGTCATTAAATATTCTTTAAGTTATTAGGTTTTACCTTTGCACTTCCACAATATTTTAATTGTTTTTCAGTTAAAGAAATTTAGAATTAAAGTATCCTATAATCGAAAAAATCGTTTAACCTAATGAAGAAATTGTTATTAATAGCATCAGTAGGGCTTTGTGTATTTACGTCGATAATTGCCGCCAATAAACCCGTTTCCAATTCAAAAACGCCGGTTAAGAAAACAGCAAATTATGCAGCAGGAACCGATAATTCCGCTGAAGTGAATTACTGGATTGATTCTTTATATTCTCAAATGAATTTATCTGCTGCCGGTTTAACGCGTAATGCTTTTTTTGATGCGTGTAAAGGATATGAATACTTGCTTACTCAAAACGAGATACAAAAACCAGGTTTGTTAACTATTTGCGATTATTCTCAAAGCAGCAATAAAAAAAGATTATATGTTTTGGATTTAAATTCCGGAAAAATTCTTTTTAACACTTATGTTTCTCATGGCAGAAATTCAGGAAGTACTTATGCAACCAGTTTTTCTAATAAAACAGATTCATATAAAAGCTCGCTTGGTTTTTTAATTACTGCTGAAACTTATATAGGCGATAATGGCTACAGTTTAAGGCTGGATGGCTTGGAAAAAGGTTTTAACGATAATGTAAGAAATCGTGCTATTGTAATGCATGGCAGTAATTATGTAAGTGGTGAGCGTGCAACAGACGGAATAATGATGGGGCGCAGTTTCGGTTGCCCTGCTGTACCTGCTGCACAAGTGCGGGATATTGTAGATTGCATTAAAGGTGGCAGTTGCATTTTCAATTACTATCCTGATAAAAAATATACTCAGAGTTCAAAAATTTTGAATGCAGACTTTGTGTGGCCTGTTGCTCAATCAATACAACTTGCATCTGCAAAAATTCCTGATTCTTTAAGAAGTATTGATTCAGGCTTATCATTAAATTAATCAGCATAACACTGTTTGAATAAATAGTTTTCATTTCAGTTTTTTGCCCTACTTTTGCGCACTTATAAAAAGAAGAATAAATCTGGATGCATTTAAATTAAATTGAGATGTCTTATTTAACTACTGAAAAGAAAACAAACATTTTTACTGAATTTGGTGGCAAAGCCACTAACACGGGTTCTGTTGAAGCACAAATTGCATTACTTACAGAACGCATTAAAAGTATTTCCAAGCATTTGCAGAGCAACAAAAAAGATTTTGACACAAACAGCGGCTTAATGCACATGGTTGGTCAGCGCAAAAGGTTGCTTACTTATCTTCAAAAACATAATCTTGAAGGTTACCGCGCATTAATTGAAAAACTTGGCTTAAGAAAATAAAATGAATTCACATCCCAACTTCAAAGAGGTTGGGATTGTTTTTTGGATTTTTAAATCCTTGTTATTTTCAGCATTTGTTTCGCTTCAATCTCCATTTAAAATTCTCCATTTTATCTCTTCGGATTTTTAATTTTAATTCGAATTTTTATGTTATCACAATCTATATAAGTAAGTTTTAAGTTTCCTAACGGGGAAGAAGTTATTATAGAAACCGGCAGACTTGCAGGCCAGGCAGACGGTGCTGTTACAGTTCGCCAGGGCAAATGCATTATTCTTGCAACAGTAGTTGCTTCAAAAGAACCAAAAGAAGGACAAGATTGGTTTCCGCTTAGTGTTGATTATAATGAAAAGTTTGCTTCCGCCGGAAGAATTCCGGGTTCATTTTTTAAACGCGAAGGAAGATTGAGTGATTATGAAGTTTTAATCAGCCGTTTAATTGATCGTGCACTGCGTCCTTTATTTCCCGATGATTATTTCTGCGATGTGCAGGTACTTGTTACACTTATTTCTTCTGATCCTGAAATAATGCCCGATTCGCTGGCATGTTTAGCTGCAAGTGCAGCCTTGGCTGTTTCAGATATTCCTATTAAAGAAATTATTTCTGAAGTAAGAGCTGCAAGAATTGATGGTGAAATGGTTATTAACCCAACGCGTTCTCAGCTTGCAAAAGCAGATATGGATTTTATGATTGGTGCAACTGAGAAAAACCTGATGATGGTTGAAGGTGAAAGCCAGGAATGCAGTGAAGAAGATTTGGTGAATGCTTTACAAGTTGCACACGATGCTATTCGCATACAAATAAAAGCACAACAGGGATTGCGCGAAAAGGTTGGTGACAATGATAAACGTGATTATGCAAAACCAGAACAAAATGAAGAATTAAAAAATAAAGTTTTTGAATTTTGTAAACAACGTTTATATGAAGTTGCATCAGGCGCCAGTGCAAAATCTGAAAGAAGTGAAGCATTTAAACTGATAAAAGATGAAATGCTTTTATCATTAGGCGAAGATGTAACGGAAGACCATATCAAACTTGCAAAAAAATATTATGAGGACCTGCAATGGGAAGTTGTAAGAAATATGATTTTGGATGATCGCAAACGTTTGGATGGAAGAAAGCTCGATGAAATTCGCCAGTTGAATATGGAAGTAGATGTGCTTCCATCACCACATGGTTCTGCTTTATTTACACGCGGTGAAACGCAATCGTTAACTACTGTAACATTAGGTACACCATTAGATGAATTATTGGTTGAAAGCGCTGCTGTAAGTAACTACAGCCGTTTCATTTTGCATTATAATTTTCCACCGTTCTCAACG